>MDTC01000692.1_pt1 | contig 15404 bp, 12 predicted proteins | sample 811181 | NCBI WGS metagenome assembly MDTC01 (sample SAMN05326644, study PRJNA326480) | marine metagenome | isolation source: seawater | place: Pacific Ocean: North | collected 2011
AAAAGCTTTTCATAGAGGGGTATTTATTAATTAAATTATCACAGAGGAGTATTTAAATATGAATAAATCAGATTTAGTTGATGCGGTTGCAGGAAGCGCTGACATGTCAAAAGCTGAAGCAGGCCGAGCTGTTGATGCTGTATTAGATGGAATTTCAGGTGCTTTAGGTCAAGGTGACTCAGTTGCTTTAGTAGGATTCGGAACATTTTCAGTAAGACATAGAGCTGCTAGAGAAGGAAGAAACCCTCAAACTGGTGCTGCTATGCACATTCCAGCTTCAAAAGTTCCAGGCTTTAAAGCTGGTAAAGGTCTTAAAGATACTGTTAAAAACAGTTAAGAGTTTATAACTTTAAAAAAAGGGTGCTTACGCACCCTTTTTTTTAATCTATAATATCGCCATTATGGAATCACTTAGAAATTTTCTTACAGGCCCTAGGCTTATATTTATTGTTTTGTTGTGCGCACTTCCTTTTGTATTTTTAGGTACAGGCTCATTGACCTCAATGTTTGGAGGCTCTTTCGGGAGCATTAACGGAGAGGATGTAACAGAGAATGATCTTCAACTCGCATCTAATACAGCTGTCCAAAGATTTAAGAGTATTTATGGAGAAGAGTTTGATTTTGATATGTTAAGTGAAGAGGTTAGATCAGAGTCTATTAAGCAAGAACTAATTGTACAAAAAGTTCTTCAGGCTGAAGCTAGATCATTAGGTTTATTTAATAAAAATACCATCAGTGAAGCAAAAAAAGATATTGTTAAAACTCCACAATTCCAGGTTGAAGGTATGTTTAATGAAAATGTTTATGAAGCCCAGGTCAACTCTAGTGGATATACAAAAGAAAGTTATATTGATTTAATGGCGAACCTCCTAGCATCTGAGTTATATAGAAACTCACTTAGTGGTATAAATTTTGTAACAAAAAATGAACTCCATGAAATTGCTTCTTTGCTAGAAATGACATCAGATATAAGTTTTACAAAAATTAGCTATCAAGGTTTAAAGGATAACCTTGTTAATACATCTGAAGAACTTTTAGATTATTATGATAAAAATCAAATTTTATTTTTCTCTGATCAGGAAAGACAGTTTGAATATATAGTACTAGACCAAATAGATTATAAAGATAATGTTGAAATCCCAGAAGGCTATTTAGAAAATGCATATAAAGACTATTTATCAAATTTTGATAGCAGCGCTCAAACAAGAATTTCTCACATTATGATCGACAAAAATAATTACGAATCTACTTCGGAGGCTTTTGACCAAATTAAAAAGGTCCAAGATCTTTTGATTAATGGAAATGATTTTTCAGATTTGGCAAGTGAGTATAGTGAAGATATTGTAACTAAAGAAAACGGTGGTGATTTAGATTATTTTGAAAGAGATATTTTTCCTGAAGAGTTTGAAGAAGGTATTAAGAATTTAGGTTTAGGTGATTTCAGCAAAATTATAGACCTAGAAGATACACTCCACATAATAAAAGTTACTGAAATAAACAAACAAGAACCCTTATCAGAAGACCTGGTAACTGATGAATTAATAGATGAGCTGGTTGAACTAGAATCTTTGGCATTAATGAATGATGATTTCAGTCTTTTAGAGGATTTAATTTTGGAAAACAATTCCATAGAAGAAATATCAGAATACATTAACAAAGAAGTTTCTCGATCTAATACTTTTACAAAATCCAATTATGACTTTTATATAGATGATTTTGCAATTAGGGATTATTTATTTTCAGAAGACTCTCAAATCAATGAACCCTTTGCAATTGAGCTCGAGGGTAAGGTGATTGTAGTTTCAATTAGTTTAATAGTAGAACCTAAATTGCAACCCTTTGAGAAAGTTGCTGAGGATGTTGCTGATTTATTATCTGAAACTAAGGCGATTGAAAAACTAAAACTTGTTGAGAATGAATTTAAAACGATAGATTCCAAAGAAGACCAAGTAGATTTCATGAAGGCATATGATTTCATGTCTCAAGACACATTTATTAATGTAAAAAGATACTCCGCTCTTTTGCCTCAAGAAGTACTTACTGAAATTTTTAATAATAAGCCAAATACAATTCTCAATATTAATGCAAACAATGGTGATAAATATATTGTTGAAATTAATAATTTTAATCAGTTAAGCGAAGATGAGATAAATTCAGTCACAATTGAATATACCAATTTTAGTCAAGAAAGATTTTCATCAAAGATGTCGGAAATTATTAATGAAGATGTTTTTGAGTCTGCGCGTATAAATTTAAAGAACGTATCATTCTAGGAAAAATAATCATGATAAAGAAAATATTTTTACTTCCACTAATTTTAACTTTTTACATCTCGCCAGTAGATAGCGCAATTGAAGATGGAATTTTTCATTTTGGTAATGGTTCTGAGCCACAAGGTATCGATCCTCATATTGTTACTGGAGTTCCAGAACACCATATTTTAATTGCATTATGTGAAGGTTTGACTATACCCAATCCTAATGGTGGGCCAAACTTACCTGGTGTTGCTGAGTCATGGACAATAAGTGATGACGGAAGAGAGTATATATTCAACTTAAATAAAAATGCCAAATGGTCAAATGGTGAGGTTATGACTGCTGATGATTTTGTTTGGTCATGGATGAGAATACTTACACCAAGCCTCGGATCCCAATATCCTGATATGCTCTATTATTTAGAAGGTGCTGAAGAATATCATACGGGTAAAACTAATAATTTTGAAACTGTTGGAATTAAAGCGATAGATGAACACACTTTAAAAATAAACTTAAAAAGTCCTACTCCATTTTTTATAGGCCTTTTAAGTCATTACAGTACATGGCCTGTTCACAAAGATACAGTGCTTGAGTTTGGAGACATAGATGATAGAAATGGTGAATGGACTAGACCGGGTAATTTTGTTTGTAATGGACCGTTTCAGTTAAAAACATGGGAAGTAAATAAGAAGATTGTTGCTGAAAAAAATCCTCATTATTGGGATGCTTCAAAGGTTCAGTTAAACGAGATGCATTTTTATCCAGTATCAAATGTTATGACAGAAGATAGAATGTTTAGAGCTGGTGAGCTTCATTTAACTTCTACATTACCATCACATAAATGCCCCGTTTACATCAAAGAAAATAACCCGGATTTAAGAATTGATCCATATATGGGCCAATACTTTTATCGTTTAAATACTAATAATCCAGCTTTACAAGATGCTAGAGTTCGCAAGGCTTTAGCATACTCAATCGATAGAAAGCTAATAGTTGAAAAAGTTACACAGTGTGGACAACAAGCTGCATACTCATTCACCCCACCTGGTTCAAATGGGTATTATCCTGATACAGAAATACCTTTTGACCCTGAGCTAGCAAAGCAATTAATGTCTGAAGCTGGTTACTCTGATTTAAATCCTTTCCCAAAACTTGAAATTTTATTTAATACAAGTGAAGATCACAAAAAAATTGCTTTAGTAATTCAACAAATGTGGCGAAAATATCTTGGCATTAATGTTGAATTAGTTAACCAAGATTGGAAGGTTTACCTTAGTAGAGAAATGAATGGAGATTTTCAAGTTTCAAGAGCTGGATGGATAGGTGACTATGAAGATCCAAACACCTTTTTAGATTTGATGCGCCCCAATAGAGGTAATAATAAAACAGGTTGGGAAGACTCAGATTATGATGCAATCTTGCAAAAAGCAAATGCTACAAACAACCAAGTTGAAAGATTTGAATTATTAAATCAAGCTGAAAAATTGCTTATTGACAATATGCCAATAATTCCCTTGTATACATACGTGAGAGCATATCAATTATCACCAGATGTTAAAGGATATAATCCTCATATTTTAGACCACCATCATCCAAAATTTATTTACTTAGAGCGAGATTAACTTCGCATGCTAGCGATTTTTATTAAAAGAATATTATTAGCCATACCTGTTATAATTGCCGTTGCGTCTATTACATTCTTTTTAATTAAACTAGCTCCTGGTGGACCTTTTGATTCTGATAAACCTCCATCACCTGAAGTTTTAAAAAACTTAAATGAAGCATACAACTTGGATGCTTCAAATTGGGAACAATATGTTGACTATATGTCAAAATTTGTTCAAGGAGACTTAGGGCCCTCATATACTCATATAGGTAGACCTGTAACAGCCTTAATTGCAGAAGGTCTGCCTGTAACTTTTGAGTTAGCCCTTTATGCAATATTAATAGCACTTGTCTTGGGTATTTTTTCTGGTGTGTTGGCTGCTTTGAAAAGAAATACATTATTTGATTTTATTCCTATGGCTATAGCTATGATTGGTATATGCGTACCAACATTTTTAATGGGCCCTTTATTAGTGTTAATTTTTGGTATTAATTTAGAGATCCTTCCAGTTCAGGGTTGGGGAGAGAAATCTGGGGATAAAATTTTACCTTCTCTTACTCTTGGTTTTGCATATGCTGCATATATAGCCAGATTAAGCAGAGGCGGTATGTTAGAAATATTAAACCAGGATTTTATTAGAACTGCCAGAGCAAAAGGCCTGACAGAAAGGATGGTTGTTATTAAACATGCTATGCAAGGAGGTTTAATACCAGTTGTTGCTTTTTTAGGGCCTGCAATTGCTGGTCTTCTAGCAGGTTCATTCGTAGTTGAAACGGTTTTTAATATACCAGGTATTGGGCAAATGTATGTTAAGGCTGCACTAAATAGAGACTATACGATGATTTTAGGAACAACAATATTCTTTTCAACAATGATTGTTTTATTTAATTTGCTTTCAGATCTTCTTGCGCTGTGGCTAAACCCAAGATCTAGGGAAGTGTCATGAGTAATTCATTATGGTCTGATGCGATGCATAGACTTACTAGAAATAAGGCCGCAATGTTTAGTGGATGCATTCTTATTTTATTAATAATTGTAGCTGCTTTTGCGCCATGGATCACGCCTTACGGATACGAGGAGATGGATTTTAATAATTTTGGAGCATATCCACCATCTTCGGATCATCTATTAGGTACCGATACTAGTGGCAGAGATTTATTAACTAGAATTTTGTACGGTGCACGAGTTTCGCTCTTAGTTGGTTTTGTTGCTACAGGAGTTGCTCTAGTTATAGGAGTTTCTTGGGGAATTATTGCGGGATATGTTGGCGGCAAGGTAGATCAAATAATGATGAGAATTGTGGATGTATTATACGGCCTTCCGTTTATCATTTTCATTATTTTGTTATTGGTTGTCTTTGAAAGTAACATTTGGCTGTTATTTGCAGCGATAGGTGCTGTTGAATGGTTAACAATGGCTAGAATTGTAAGAGCGCAAGTTATAGGGCTAAAAAATCAAGAATTTATAATGGCTGCAAAAGCTATGGGGGTTTCTAACTTAACATTATTTAGAAGACATTTATTGCCAAATATACTTGGACCAATCGCAGTATATGCAACTCTAACCATTCCACAAGTAATGTTGTTAGAATCTTTTTTAAGCTTCCTAGGCCTAGGCATACAACCACCTATGAGTAGTTGGGGCTCATTAATAAATGATGGGGTGCAATATATGGAAGAATTCAGCTGGTTGCTTATTTATCCAGGTATAACATTCACAATTACTTTATTTGCATTGAACTTTTTTGGTGACGGACTAAGAGATGCACTAGATCCAAAAACTTCAGCTAATTAAAAAGCTCTAATAGCTATTTTTATTATTTGACCAGGCATTAGCGCATCATCATCAAAGTCATTAATTTCTTTTATACTTTTTATAGTTACATCAAATAATTCTGAGATTTTGTACAAGTTATCACCTTGTTTTATTGAATAAAGAATTGTTCTTTTTTTTGATTCAATATTCCTATGAATATTTTTATTACCAATTGTGAGTTGTTGACCTAGTTTCAAAAATGAGTTTTCGCTTATAGAGTTCATTTTCGCAAGATCATAAACTTCAAGATTATAAGTTCTTGCAATACTCCACAATGTATCTCCTTCAGATACTATATACATTTCATAAGGGATAAATGTATTTGTTTTTGTTTTGCTTAGAGGTATGAGAAGAGTAGAACCTATACTTAACAAATCATTATTTAAATAGTTTATCTGCTTAATAATTCTAACCTCAGTATCATATTTTGATGCCAATGCCCATAAGCTATCTCCAGATTCAACAATATGCGATATCCAGTTTATTTGATTCGAATCACTAAATGGGCTTTCCTCAACTTCAAATAAATAATATTTTTCAATTGGAATATAAAAAATACTTTGATCTTTGGGGGCAGATGCCCATTTTGTATAACCTGCATTTAATTTATATAAAAGCTCTGGCTTAATATTTAAGAAATCACTTAATGTAATTACTTCAACCTGACCAGGTATTGTTATTTTTTGAACAACCGGCTCGTTAGGAATATCTGGAAGAGTTAATTCATATTTCTCATAATTAAAAATTAACTCCTTTAGAGCTATATATTTTGGAACATATTCTTTTGTTTGATTCGGTAAATTTAGCGACCAAAAATCTGTTTCAAGTCCGCGTCTTTTATTTTGATTTATTCTTCTAGATAACAATGTTGGCCCAGCATTATATGCGGCCAGCGTTAGATAGATATCTTGATTAAATCTTGCATATAAATATTTTAAATAATCTATAGCAGCCTCGGTTGATCTATATGGATCATGTCTATCTTCATTCCACCATGTTTTATTTAACTCATACAGCCTGCCAGTTTTAGGCATAAATTGCCACATGCCAACTGCGCCTGATGAAGATATTGAAAATGGATCATAATTACTCTCTATAAAAGGTATTAAAGCAAGTTCAAGTGGAAGATTTTCTTTTTCAAGTTCATTTATTGCAAAGTAGATAAAATAATATGAATCATTAAGGTATTCTTCAAACTTATCAGCATCTCTTAAATGCCTATTCATATAGAATAGGATTCGCTCATTTATATAAGCTTCATCATTCTTAGGGTTTTTATTTAAGAGATAACTCCATATGTTTTCATATGCAATGACCGTATTTTTAACTTGAAGATCATTATTAATTTCAACAGACTGAACCAGTTTGTTATTTTCATAATCTTGAATAATCTCAACCTGTTGACAGCCAACAAGACTTATTAGGACCACATATATTTTTAATAGTTGTCTTTCCATTCTCTTAGCGCAGTAAAAATTTCAAAGTCATCACCCGATACGTTAAATTCTTTGTTTATTTTATTCCTTATAGACATGTTGTTACACCTAAGAAATGGATTTATTTTTAGTTCTTTATCTAGCGTAGATGGAAGAGAAGGGTTTTTAGATATATTTAATTTTTTAACATGATTATATTCGTCTAAAAGATCTTTATTTTCAGTATCGACCTCAATAGCAAATTTTAAATTTGACAGAGTGTATTCATGGCCACAATAAACTTTGGTATGTTTTGGAAGAGAAGCTAGCTTATTCAAGCTGTCATACATCTGTTTATGCGTTCCTTCAAATACTCGACCACATCCTCCAGAAAAAAGAGTATCGCCACAAAATAGTATAGGCATATTTTCATTAAAAGAATAAAAGGCAATATGATCCAATGTATGGCCAGGAACCTCAATGATTTCAAAATCTAAACCAATAATGGAAATACAATCAGAATCTTTAACACGTTTATTAATTTTTACTATATTATTTTCAGGACCATAAATATCCAACATTCCATTATCAGATAAATCATTTAACCCATTAGTATGATCATAATGATGATGAGTAATTAATATACCCTTAAGATCTATCTCATTATTATCAATAAGACTCTTTATTTTTGATGATTCACCAGGATCAATTACTATTGACCCTTCATTAGTTGTTAGTAACCAAATATAATTATCTTCAAATGCTTTTATGGGTTCTATACTTAACATATGCAAATTCTAATTTAATTTTATGAAAACAGTAAGTATTTATACTGATGGTGCGTGCAGAGGCAATCCTGGTGATGGGGGTTGGGGCGTTCTTATGGAATATGAGAGTGTAACTAAAGAATATTTTGGAGGAGAAAAAAATACTACAAATAATCAAATGGAATTAAGAGCTGCTATTGAAGCACTCAAAGCACTTAATGAACCATGCATTGTTAATTTAACAACTGATTCTAAATATGTGATGCAGGGTATAACATCTTGGATAAATAATTGGAAAAAAAATAACTGGAAAAACTCTGCAAAAAAAGATGTTAAAAATAAAGATCTTTGGATTGAACTTGATAAATATGTTTCAAAGCATAATGTAAAATGGAACTGGGTAAAAGGACATTCTGGTCATGAGAAGAATGAAATCGCAGATTTATTAGCAAACAAAGGCATAGATAATATTTAATATGGCAAAAAAATATATAGTGCTTGATACAGAAACAACTGGTCTAGAAGTAAAAGCAGGCCATAGAGTAATTGAAATAGGGGCTGTTCTTTTAAATGATAGAAAGAAATCTGAAGATCACTTTCATACATACTTAAATCCATCAAGGCTTATTGATGAAGAAGCCTCAAAAGTTCATGGCATTACCAATGCAGATCTGGAAGATAGCCCATCTTTTGATGAAATAGCTGAGGAGTTCATTCAGTTTATAGATGGCTCTACCTTGGTTATTCACAATGCTCCATTTGATATTGGTTTTTTAAATAATGAACTAAAAATGGCATCTACTAAGTATCCTAAAATTGAGGATCTCTGTGATATTGAGGACTCTTTACAGATAGCACGTGATAAATATCCAGGTCAAAGGAACTCTTTAGATGCTCTTGCGCATAGATTTGATGTAAAGGGTTATGACAGAACTTTTCACGGAGCATTACTTGATGCAAATATTTTATCTGATGTATTTATTCAGCTTACTGGTGGCCAAAGTAAATTTGAGTTTATAACCAATGGAAATACTTATAAGGAAGATAAAATAGATCATAATGATTTTGATGAGAATCTTCTGCAAGGGTTAAAGTCTATAAACGCATCACAAAATGATATTAAATTACACGAATCAAGATTGTCTGATATAGAAAAAAAATATGAAATTAAAACTGTATGGAGAAAGCTCTAGTGAAAAAAGTTATAACAAGATTTGCACCTAGTCCTACAGGAACACTTCACATTGGGGGCGTTAGAACAGCGCTCTTTAATTATGTTTATGCAAAACAACATGATGGACTTTTTCTTGTAAGAATTGAAGATACGGATAGAGAGAGGTCTACTAAAGATTTTGAAAAGAATATATTAGATAACCTTTCTTCAATTGGTTTAAATCCTGATAAAAAACCTATTAATCAATCTGAAAGAAATGAAATATATTTAAAAGCTGCTGAAAAGATAATTGAATCTGGGAGAGGTTATTGGTGTGATTGCTCATCAGAAGAATTAGATGAAATGAGAAGAAAACAGACAGAAGCTGGTAAAAAGCCTATGTATGATGGAAGAAGTAGAAATCTTGGATTGGAAAGATCTGATAAGACAGTGCTAAGACTGGCCACACCAGAAAATGGCGATATTGTCGTGAATGATATTATTCGAGGTGAAATCTCTTTTCAAAATAGCGAGCTTGATGATCTTATTCTATTAAGAAGTGATGGAACTCCAACATATCATCTTTGTAATGTAGTTGACGATTATGAGCAAGGAGTAACAACAGTAATAAGAGGAGAAGATCATATCAGCAATACTCCAAGACAAATTCATATACAAAATGCTTTAGGCTATCCTGAGCTAGAATATGCTCATCTTCCTTTGGTTTTGGGAGCTGATAAAAAAAGACTATCTAAAAGACATGCCGCAACCAATCTTGAAGAATATAGATCTCAGGGTTATTTAGATTCAGCAATTATTAACACACTAGCTAGATTAGGTTGGTCAAAAGGGGACAATGAAGTCTTTTATTTAGATGATTTAATTAAAGATTTTAATATTAAAGAAGTTCAAAAGGCTGGAGCAATATTTGATCTAACAAAACTTGAATGGGTAAATTCTCAACACCTTTCAAATTTAACACTTGATGAGTTTAAAGATCATTTAAAGCCCTTTCTTTCAAAGATTAATATCAATATTGAAAATCATTCAAACGTAGACTTATTAATTAGCGCTATGAGATCATCTGAAAATACCTTAGCTGGAATAGCAGAGTCCTTAGTTCCTTATTACAATGATGAATTAATATATGATACAAATGCAATTGATAAGTTCTTGTCAGATAACACCATAATTCTTGATGATATTAAAGACATACTTAGTGATTTAGAAGACTGGACAGAAAATAATTTAGAAAACGCATTGAAAGCTTATCAGGTTGATAAAAATTTACCTATTCCAAAAGTAAATCAACCTATTAGGATAGCCTTAACAGGGTCTACAAAATCTCCTTCTTTAGGCCTTACATTAAGTATCTTTGGCAAGGATACTGCTATCAAGAGAATCGAAGCTTTAATAGATTTTTTACATTAAATAACTATATTAAAAATCCGTATATATTTTTGATACAAAATTGGACATATTCTCTTTCTAATGCCTATAATATGCTCATATTTACACATTTCATTATGGGGGATACATATGAAAATTAAAAATTATTTGCTATCTTTGATGTTAGTACTTCCTTTTGTGGTTGTTGCTCAAGATAGTTCTGAAGATGATGTAGAAGAGGTTGTTGTTGTAGGTTCGCAAATTAAAGGCGCGTCTATTACTGGTGCTCTTCCTGTTACTGTAATTTCATCTGAAGATATTGATCTTTTGGGTGTTGAGGATGGTACAGAGTTATTAGAGAACATGACGGAACAGGGCCTTAACTATTTTTCAGAGGCTGAATCTGATTCTGGTGGTGTTAACTCAGCTAGAGGTGATGTTGGCGCATACAATATAAGAAATATGGGTGTTGGTAATACTCTAATTCTTCTTAATGGCAGAAGACTTGTCAATAACGCAGGTTATCAAACTGAGCTTATCGGTGGAGACTATGTACCAACAATGAGTGTTAACTCAAATTTAATTCCAACAAGCGGTTTAGATCGTGTTGAAGTTCTTAAAGATGGAGCTTCGGCTATTTATGGTGCAGACGCAGTTGCTGGGGTTGTTAACAATGTTCTACAAAGTGATTTTGATGGATTTGAAATAGCATTAAGAAATCAAGGATATGACAATTTTAGCGCAGTAGATGACAGACTAACTCTAAAATGGGGTAAAGATATGAATGGTGGCAAAACCAATGTATCTGTTATGTATGACTTTTATGATAGAGATGGTATTGCTGCTGCTGAAGATCCAAGATGGGGAAACTCAGATCATAGAATATTAATTCCTGCAGATTCTCTATGGGCAAACGATAGCTCTTTTAACAATAGGTATTCAGGAAAATGGGCTCAATTAGATATGCGAGGCAGAACTGATTATTCAGATAGTTCTGGTGAAATCCAAATTATCCCAATTGGAGATCCAAGATGCGCAAGATCAGATTCTAAAGATACTGGTTATGGTACTTGTTTAGCAGTTGATACAACTTCAATGGCTAATGGCGAATATTATATTAATCCAGGTCAATATAGAGATTACAGAGGTGAATTAGAAAGAAGTAATCTATTCGTATTTGTAAATCATGAATTAGAAGGTGGCTCAGAGTTCTTTGCAGAGATCGGTTCATATAATTCAGACTATATGAGACACAAAGAACCAGCAGGTGACTTTAGTACAGCACTTTTAAGTGTAGGTCCTAATAACTACTGGATGAATCAAATCGGTATGACAGCTGATAATTCTTCATCTAACAAGCAAGTGAGAATTGATAACTGGAGACCAGATATTGGACCAAGAATAATAAATGTTGAAAAAGAAACATACAGATATCTATTTGGTTTTAGAGGAACCACTGATTCTGGCTGGGATTGGGAAACTGCTGTTTTACATTCTAAAGCTACATCAGAAGATTTAACTGAAAATAGATTATCAAATTCTTTATTACAAGCTGGTTTAAATGATTCAACACCGAATGCAATTAATATATTTTCTGCAGATGTTAAAACCGCTTTATCCCAAGCAATTATTGATGTCTCAAGAAATGATACTAGTGAATTAAATTCATTCGATTTTAAGATGACTAATTCAGAAGTGTTTAATTTACCAGCTGGGCCTGTTGGCATGTTGGTTGGTTTTGAATATCGTTCTGAATCATACACTGATGACAGAGATCCTAGATTAGATGGAGCAATTCAGTTTACTTCAACAGAAACTGGATTAGGCTTCCCATTTGTTGGAGATGTTCTTGGATCAAGTCCAACAGTTGATACTTCAGCAAAAAGATCTACAAATTCAGTTTTTGCTGAAATGATATTACCGATTTCAAGTAACATGGAAGCACAGGTTGCTATGAGACACGAAGATCCTGATGACACTAAATCATCTACAGTATGGAAGGCAGCTTTGGGCTGGGAGCTTACTGATGATGTTTTATTAAGAGGGTCAAAATCAACTTCATTTAGAGTTCCAAACCTTATTCAAGCAAACCAACTTTATGTAACAAGAAGTGGTAATGTTGACGATGCAGTTGGTGAATTTGTAGGTGCCAATGATCCGCTTGATGATAGATATCAAATTCAAAGTTTTAGAACAGGTAATCCAGATTTATTACCTGAAGAATCTGATAATACTTCATGGGGTATTGTGTGGACTCCAAGTAATATTGAGGGACTAACAATCACATGGGATGATTGGAGAATAGAAAAAGATAATACTATCGTTTTATTCGGAAGAACTAACTCAATGGTTGCAGATCTTGTTGCTAGAATTAACTATGGTCCTGAAAACTGTGATGGCTATAATAATCCAGCAATATTAAGAGGCGATGGCGGATATTCTGCTGCAGAAATAGCTAAGTTTACAGCTAAAGGAATATGTCCAGCTGGAGAAGCTTTGAGTATATATGACGAATACACTAACGCAGCAAGTAGAAATATTGCTGGTCAGGATATTGGCATCTATTATGATTTAACTACAGATGTTGGTGATTTTAATATTACACTTAATCATTCTGAAACAACTGAGTTTACTCAACAACCTACTAATGCATATCAAGCTTTAATTGATGCACAAGCATCAGGAGTTATTCCATTTGATATAACTTTTGCAGGTTTTGGTAATCTTGCAGGTTTAGATGGAAACTTTGTTGAAAAAACAAGTCTTAAGTTTAACTATAGAGCTGGCGACCTAGGAGTTCAATTATCCGGACTCAGAAAAGGCGACTTCTACCAAAGTAGTGAAACTAGATCTGATGGAACAAGATATGTTATACCAAGTATGACCACTATCAATGCATCAGTTTATTACTGGTTTAATGTTGGTGATAATAAAGCTAGAGTTAAATTTGCTGTTAAAAACTTAGAAGATGAAAGAGCTCCATTAGCTGACAGATTCTATGGTTTCTTTGCAGATGCTCATCAAGACTATGGTAGAAACTTTTATCTTGATATAAAGGTAAAGTTTTAATCAGACCAAAAATAATAAAGGGAGTTAATTACTCCCTTTTTTTATGAAAAAATATTAGTATAAGATATGCCAGCATACAAAAATAAAGGTTTCTTTATAGGCTTAATAGCTTTTGTGATAATAGTTATTTGTGGAATTAATGATTTTATACCAGCTAGCTTAAGCGCTTTAGATGGAACAACCTTTGAAACTAATAAAGGAACTAAGGAAATAAATAGTCAAGCGGCATGGTTTGTATTTGCAGTTCTAATTCTGATGGCGATATGGTGGGCAACAGAAGCATTACCGGTTGCAGTAACTTCCTTACTTCCATTAGCTCTATTTCCATTATTAAATGTAGTTAATTTTCAATCAGCAGCTAATCCATACGCTAATAAAAATATCTATTTATTTCTTGGAGGTTTTATTTTGGCATTAGGAATAGAAAACTCAGGATTGCATAAAAGGATGGCTCTTCGAATGATAATTTCTATAGGATCAAGTGGAGCAAAATTAATAGGTGGTTTTATGCTAGTTGCAGCATTGGTAAGTATGTTTGTTATGAATACTTCGACAACTTTAATGTTATTACCTATTGGCCTTGCTGTCTGTACTGTGATTGCTTCAACTATTCCAAACATTACTGATCAACAAAAAAAATATTTTGATACAGCATTAATGATAGGCATTGCTTATGCAGCAACTATTGGTGGCATGTCAACAATTATTGGAACAGCGCCAAATTTATTTTTTGTAACATTCATGAGTGATCAATATGGAATTGAAATTGATTTTCTAAGTTGGATGAAGTTAGGTATACCTATAGCATTCGTTATGTTGATATCTGCATGGATAATCCTTACAAGATATGTTTTTCCAACAAATTTTGTAGCAACATCAGAAACAAAATCTAAACTAAATCAAATGCTTGTGGATCTTGGTCCTTTAAATAAAGATGAAATTAAGATTTCTATCATTTTTGCTTTTGCCGTTTTAGCTTGGATGACGAGTAGGGTGATAAGAGATAATTTTGGAATTGGTATTGAGGATGCTGGAGTTGCGATTATAGTTGCTATATTGTTATTCGTAATTCCTTCATCAATAAATAAAAATACGGATTTAATGCAATGGGATAAAACAAGCAAACTACCATGGGGTCTTCTTATACTTTTTGGTGGCGGCCTTTCATTAGCTTCACAAGTTGATGGAACAGGTTTAGGTATATGGATAGGACAAGGATTAACTATTTTAAAATTTGTCCATCCATTAATTTTGGTTTTAGCAATAGCAACTATGATAATTTTTCTAACTGAGATGACAAGCAATGTTGCAACAACAAGCACATTTCTTCCTGTTATTAGTGCTCTAGCTTTAGCAATTGGTGTAATCCCTGTATCTCTTTTAATTCCTGTTTGTCTAGCAGCAAGTTGCGCATTTATGCTTCCAGTTGCAACACCTCCCAACGCAATTGTTTATGGTTCTGGAAAATTTACTATTGCTACAATGATGAAAGCGGGTTTTTTCCTTAATCTAGTTGGTATATTAGTAGTTACCCTCTTTTCTTATTATTTAGCTCCAATGGTTTTTTAAATGAAGTTTCTTACCCTATTAATTTTTCTTTCTTTTAATTCATTAGCTCAACAAAGTTATATAGATTATGTATCGCCATACCATCCTGTAGTCGGAAAATCAGGCATGGTCGTATCTCAAAATAATCTTTCTTCAGACATAGGAATTGAAATATTAAACAAAGGGGGAAATGCGGTTGATGCTGCCGTAGCAGTTGGCTTTTCACTAGCCATTACTCTGCCCAGAGCTGGAAATCTTGGTGGGGGTGGGTTTATGCTTGTTTATTTGAAAGAAAAAGATGAAATTTTCTATATTGATTACAGAAGCAAATCTCCATTAAATTCAACAATTGATAATATCTTTGATTTAAATGGTAAAACTATTAAA
>MDTC01139551.1_pt1 | contig 15404 bp, 12 predicted proteins | sample 811181 | NCBI WGS metagenome assembly MDTC01 (sample SAMN05326644, study PRJNA326480) | marine metagenome | isolation source: seawater | place: Pacific Ocean: North | collected 2011
AGAAGGCAGCCGCTATCGATGGCGAAGAATTTGCCAATGAAGAACAAATCTGGCCGATCGACAAACCGCGTAAGGTGCGAGTGATACAGAAGCACCCGGTGTATGCGGCGATGGTGGAAAAGATGGATACCGCAGTGGGAAAAGTCATGAACGCCCTGGATGAACTTAGGGTGGCTGACAACACCATCTTGGTGTTCATGTCAGATAATGGAGGGTTATCGACTTCTGAAGGTTCACCAACTTCCAATCTACCGTTCCGCGGTGGTAAGGGCTGGACCTACGAAGGCGGCATTCGTGAACCTTACATCATTACCTGGCCAGGAATCACCAAGCCGGGCAGTGTGTCGCATGAACCGGTGATCAGTACAGATTTCTACCCCACGATCTTGGAGGCCACGCAATCGCCGATGAAGCCGACACAACATGCTGATGGTGTAAGCTTGGTTCCTCTATTGAAAGGTGAGGCAGAACACTTGCACCGTAAGGCACTCTTCTGGCATTACCCTCATTATGCCAACCAAGGCGGATTTCCAAGCGGTGTAGTACGGATGGGCGACTGGAAGCTCATTGAGCGCTATGAGGATGGGCGTGTGCATCTTTACAACCTGAAAGACGATGCAGGGGAGCGCAGCGATCTTGCAGAAACACAATCAGATCGGGTGACGTCCATGCGTGAATGCTTGCACCAATGGTATTGGGAGACGGGCGCACGGTTCTTACGGGCCAAGGAAAACGGCCCAGCACCCTGGCATCCGTTTCAAAAATTGTAGAGATGGCCGATCTCTTGACTCGAATGACTTTGTCAGCGAGCATCAGATTTAAAAACTCAACCATTATATTGTAGCCATGGTTTTGATGGATTTTATCAAAGGTTAATTGCTCGAGATCATCGAGTGGACAGACGATTCTCGGAACACCATCGCTTGGCGTTTCCCCAGTTCGGACAAGGCGATCAAGAATGGCATCCATTGGCAACCTCAACGACTACGTGAAGCATCAAATGACCGAAGGCCTGGGTCATCCCGCAGCAGGCGGAGGCCCTGCGGGCATGACGCCCGAGTTGGCCGTGTGCATGGCGATGGCACAAGAGATGATCAAAGGTCAGGGCGGCATTCTTGGCGGAGGGCAAGCCACAGCCGCTCCTCTTGCAGCAGCACTGCCGGTGTTACCCGACCTGATGACGCCAGTACAAGTCTCTCAAGCTCTTGGCGTCAGTGAAGATGATGTGATGGTGATCATTGGGTCTGGCGAATTAAAAGCGAAAAAATCGGCTCTTCGCATCGCATTCTGAAGTCTGCCTTAGACGCTTCATTAGCGGAATAGTTAGGCTTTGTCCTAACGAACCGACGCCCAAAGCATGGTAGACACGACAGCCCTGGATAAGCACTCGTGCGCTGCGTGCGGCGGACAATCCTAATGGAGTACACGTAAGCACGCACTGGTGTGCCCCTATTGTGGCAGTCGCTCCCGCCGATTTGGAGTCCGGCACTGGCTTGATCTAGGAGCACGATCTAGTCACAGCTCTACGTGAATTGGCGGAGAAATTGCGAGGCCGGAAAGCTGAACGGCGCACAGTCAAGTGTCAGAGTTGTAAGGCAGTTTCTTTCTTCGATCCCAGTCGCGTCGGACAGAATTGCGAATTCTGTGCGTCGCCAGAGTTGATTGACTACAATGAGATTAAGACACCGGTGAGTCCTGAGATCCTGTTGCCATTCAAAGTTGATCGTGAGAAGGTGCACGACATTATCAAATGATGGTTGGGCAAACGCTGGATTGCCCCCCACCCCTTGAAGAAACGCAGCTTAGTCGATACGGTAGTAGGTGTCTATATCCCCAACTGGACCTTTGACTCCGTGCCCAATTGTCCGTTGACCGCTGAATCGGGCGAGTGCTATTACACCACTGAAACTTACACCAATGCCAATGAGCAACGCGCCACTCGATAAATACGCTACACGCGTTAATACAATACACATGGCTCTATCAAGCATCGTTTCGATTATGTGCTGATCGCCGGCACGCATGTGGTGAACACAGGTTTGCTGCCGCAGACTGAGAACTTCCCCACGGAAGATCTCAATCCTTACGACACGGGGTATTTGTCATTCTGAATTGTCGAACATTATCAATGTGTTCTTGTTAGATACAGCAAAATTAGCCAGGGGAGTAAAGAATGACTATCTGCGTGGCCTCAGTAGACGCCAAGTTCCGGGCGACACTCATCGCCGTTTGCGCATCTTTCCTGACTACTCGGAAGAGACCTCCAAACACATTCAGGTTTCAACTTGGGTCCTGAATTACGGCTAAAGTCAAACGAGTCATCAGGTTTTGATCAATGGCTACACGAGTGCTATCGCCGAGCAGTACCAAAAGAGCGCCTGGAATATTTTCTTCTTCGGTCTGTTCGTGCTGCTCGTGATCACCCGGTTCCTCTTCTTGTCGAACCAGTACAGCGAATTTACTAATGGCGACCCTCATGGAAGCGTGTTAAACAGCGCTGCAAACGCAGCATTTATGAGTGATTCCGCACCTAAACTCGACATCCAGTATGTAGCCAACTTGGCTCGTCTGGAACTTTCCGACGAAGAGATCGCCAACTTCAAACCCAAGCTACAAGACATCCTTGGCTATATGAAGAAGCTGGATGAAATCGATGTCAGCACCATCGAGCCGACAGCTCATGCCAATCCAGTGCTGAATGTGATGCGTGAAGATGCTTCGAGGCCCAGCCTTTCCCAAGAGCAAGCCCTGGCCAATGCGCCTAAGGCAACCGCCGATCAGATCGTGGTCGCCAAAGTGGTAGAGTAATTTGGTAATCTCAACATGAAATTAGCTAGTCACACCATTAAAGAACTCCAGGGATTACTGGAGAAGAAAGAGATCCAGCCAAATGATATCATTGACAGTGTCGCTGAGGCTAAGGAGGCACGCGATGAACGCATCGGTGGCTACCTATCCATGGATGTTGACCACGCTAAGCAAGCGGCGGCCAATACCGAAGCCTCAGGCCCATTGGCAGGCATCCCCATTGCCACAAAGGATCTGATAAGTGTCGACGGCCTGCCCTGCGGTTGTGCTTCCAAGATCTTGGAAGGCTACACAGCACCGTATGATGCCTCTGCGATCAAGTGTCTGAAAGATTCCGGCGGCATTGTGCTTGGCCGCACCAATATGGATGAATTCGCCATGGGCTCCTCCAACGAGAATTCCTCGGTCAAACCCGTGCACAATCCCTGGGATCTTGAACGCATTCCGGGTGGTTCAAGTGGCGGCTCGGCTGCTGTGGTCGCTGCAGACGAAGCCATCGCCGCACTGGGGTCCGATACGGGTGGCTCCATCCGTCAACCCGCTGCCTTGTGTGGTTGTGTTGGCCTCAAGCCCAGTTATGGCCGAGTCTCACGCTTTGGTCTGGTGGCTTATGCTTCTTCGCTCGATCAAATCGGCCCCATGACCAAGACCGTCGAAGACGCTGCGATCTTGTTAGGCGCCATCAGCGGTGGCGATCCAAATGACACCACCTGTCTCGATGAGCCGGTGCCCGATTACACCGCAACATTGAACGATTCTATCAAAGGCATGAAACTTGGCCTGCCTAGAGAGTATTTTGGCGAAGGCATGGATGCCAGTGTGCGTGAAGCTGTCGAAGCCGCTGCCAAACACTACGAAACCCTGGGTGCAGAGATTGTTGAAGTCTCCATGCCACACACTGAACAAGCGGTGGGGGCCTATTACATCATCGCCACGGCAGAAGCCTCTGCCAACTTGGCACGATTCGACGCCGTTCGCTATGGCCATCGCTCCCCTACGGCTACCAATCTTGCTGAACAATACGCAAAATCCCGCGCCGAAGGATTCGGCGACGAAGTAAAACTACGCATCTTGTTAGGCACCTATGTCCTCAGTTCAGGTTACTACGATGCCTACTACGTTCGTGCCCAAAAATTGCGCACCCTGATTCGCAAAGATTTCACCCAAGCCTTTGAAAAAGTTGACGCCCTAATCACGCCTACCACTCCTTCACCAGCCTTCAAGATAGGGGAGAAAACCTCCAACCCTTTGGAAATGTATCTAGCCGACATCTATACGATCAGCGCCAACCTCGCAGGTCTCTGCGGCATCTCACTCCCGTGCGGTTTCGCCAAACCCACCGATGGCGGGACCAATGAATTGCCGATCGGGCTGCAGATTCTAGGTGCACCCTTTGCCGAATCGACGATCCTACGCGCCGCGCACCAATACGAACGAGCCACGGATTGGCACAAACGGCGTCCAGCGTTTGCTTCGTAGTCATACCAGCACCCATCATGACTGCTGAAACGAAACGCGCTGTGCTTTTTGATCTCGATGGCACCCTCTTGGATTCGCTCGGCGATCTTGCCAATTCCATGAACACCGTACTGTCTGAGGATGGCCTGCCTACGCATGAAGTCGATGCCTTTCGCTACTTTATTGGTGAAGGTGTCAGCCTTTTAGTGCAGCGTTCGCTTCCAGAGGACAAGCGAGATCCAGCCACCGCACAGGATTACTTGGAACGCTACCGAGATGCATACGCAACGCGCTGGCACTTGTCGAAACCCTTTCCAGGTATCCCTGAATTACTCGATAAACTGCAAACTCGTGGTGTGCCACTCGCTGTGGTATCCAACAAACCAGAGGTATTCACTAAACAATGCATCCAACGCTTATTTCCCGACTGGAAGTGGGACTGCATCCTCGGGCAATCAGATGCTTTGCCACGCAAACCCGATGCTGCCATGGCCCTACACGCCGCCGAACGCCTTGGCGTAGCGCCGAAAAATTGCCTATTTGTTGGTGATAGTGATATTGACATCCTCACAGGCGTCAACGCAGGCATGAGTGCTGTTGGTGTGTCCTGGGGGTTCCGTCAGGAAGCAGAGCTGCGCGAGGCAGGCATGCAGCACTTCTTACAGAAACCTGCCGATTTATTGGAATTGATAGAGTGATCTCAAATACTCGCGACGACACCTGTAGCTTAGAGCGGTAGGCCGAAGCGTAGTTTGAAGGTGGCGCTAAAGTATTCCGCGGTGAAAAATCCCGTGCTATCGGTGACATAGGTGATGGTGAGCGTAATGTCTCGGCTTGTTAGAATCGCATCTGCTTGACCATTACGCAGGGAGAGCGGTTGAAATTCCCTCTGAAACCTTAGTCCAAGTGCGTACACGAAATGAGCTTAACCTACAGCACACGACTGACACAGATGCGTTTCAACGCGTTCGTTTGGATGCAGCGCACTGCTACAGAGATGCACCAATCCGTAATTGCCACCAGATCCGTGGACCGGCGTGTCGTCACGCCGATAGATTGAATCATGGAAACTTTGGAAGAAACTTATTTGCCATCCATCTATCAATTAATCTAACGAAGCCGCAACATTATAAACTTCACTGCGTGGATCCGGAATCACCCAAGGAAGTGGAGCATAACACAGTTCGACAAAAAAGTGATCAGCGTGCTGCCCAATCACACCTATTTTATCGGGAACAATGAGGCTGAGTTGAAGACACACGTCCAGGAGCTGGCGACCACGTATGTCGTAGCAGGCAATTACCCACACTGGCTTTGGAAGCGGCTTTGCACGTCGAGAACTGAGGGCAGACACTACCTTATGCCTGCACTGCCACAGCAAAGTGATGACCATGCTACTTGGATCAACCGAACCGGGCATCACCACAATAAACGAAGTGTTTGAATCCGCGCTCCACGAGGTTTGCATGAGCCAAACAGGCCACAGCGCGACTATGGCTGATCACGGCAGGAACGTTCTGTGCAAAGCCAGACGCACGCACATTGATGAGCACGACTGTCTAGATATTTCTCATCCAGCACAAAGGCAAGCTGTCTTGGAGCATGGCACCACCAAAAGCATGTTCTTGTATTTCAGAACTCAGAAGACCGAGATTGTGTGCTTGTTTGACTATACTAATACTAACCTAATAAGAATGCTCTATTATAGAGAATCGACCGCTCGACCCAGCCATAATCTTGCGCTGAGCTGGAATCTTTGCAAAGCGGGCCGCCCAACATAAAAAGGAGAAGTTTCAAACCAAAGCCCAGCGTGTCGCAATAGCTCAGTGCTTCCACTGAGAACCATTCCTATGAATATCCCGTCGTGATTGGCAATAGTCAATACCTAACGGATCTATTGGCCAAAGAATCGTTCACCGGCATCCCATTGTAAACAATTACGCCGATATTCAAGAAGGTGTAAGGCTCCACCTCCATGATTCAGAGCTATTCAATACGCGGACCAACGCTCTTTCGTGTGCCTGCGGGGCCAGAGACTTCTCATCTCACCTGTGAAGACTATCACACAGGGCCAAGCTATGGGATCACATGCCACCAGACTTTTATATTACCGCAATCAACAAGGGTGTCTTTCAATCGTATGGGTTACGATGATTCCATTCTCACAGGAACACCAGAACCTTGATTGGTCTCTCCTGGTTCCTCACTCGACCTCAAGGAGGCCAAAGAAACCTTTAAAGTGCAATGGTTTGACCCAACAATTAGTTGCACTTTCCAAAGGTTATTCCACCAACGATCGAAGGAACTAGACCACAAGCCTCTGATAAGTCTCCGGAAGACAAGGACACAGATTGGGTCGTCATGCTCAAACCGAAGTTTTAGCATTCGAAAATAGCTGGATCATCGAAGTCCACTATTCGTCGATACCCCTTGCAATAATGTGTCAGTTCATTGCTATCAAGATGATGAATGCCGTCGGCATGGAGAGGGTCCAAGCGAACACTCGCCGAAGCATGCATGATTCGTCCATCAGGCATGACAATGCCGACGTGCGAACTGCCATCCAGGCCTGCACCAAAGAACGCAAGATCACCGGGCTTGGTGTTAGGCAAGGCATCAATTGCTAGACCACACTCACATTGTTGTTTACTGTCACGTGGCAACCTGATCCCAAAAATACCATAAGCCATCTGCACCAAGCCAGAACAGTCTATCCCGTATGAGCTACGACCACCCCATAGATATGGGGTGTGCTCGTAGGCATAGACTGTATTGAGAAAAGCCTCCAGATTCAATCGTGGCCTCTGGTGCACGGCACCACGACACCACCACATTTCATCAGGCAACACAAACTTGCCATCGCCGTAGCCAGGCAAACGCGTGCCCCGCAACAATGAAAGTGAACGTGTGCCATTGCTAGCTACACACATCGCATCAGCGGCAACGGCATGATGTCCGTCATCTTGCAGCCATTCGAAATCACGTTTTGCCAGCGGTGCAACCTGCCTGCCATCGATCCAGCCTTCATAGTCGTCATAAGAGAGGCGCACTCGCAGATAGCGCGATTGCGCTTCTAGCACTTTAAAGCTCTCGGCAAACAACACCTGTGAAACCATCTCACTAACAAGATCCGGCGCCTTACGCATCGGGATACAACTGAGCGCACAATACCCATATTTCATTCCTAGCAACATCGGTTGTAGGCTAGGCGTGTCAATCGCTGGTGCGTGCGGCAATCCAGGGGCCGCGTTGTTTGATGGTGGAAAAGGTAAAGCCTGAATTCTTGGCAGCGGCGAAGACACCTTCGGTTTGATGGTCAAGGATGCCAGAGATGACTAAAGTACCATTAGGTTTGAGGACTTGACGAATCTTGGGAAAAATGGCGATCAGGATCTCCGAGAAAAGATTGGCAACGATGACATCGAATGTGGGCTTGTTAGTTTCCAAGGTAAGTACGTCGCGTTTGCGAATAGGAATCGCCTTGGCTTCGAAGCCATTGGCAAGCACATTACGTTTCGCGACATCGATTGCGAGAGGATCATTCTCCCACCCTTCAACTTTGTGGGCATCCAGAGCTTTAGCGGCAATCGCCAAGACACCTGTTCCGGTGCCAAGATCGAGCATACTCCACTTGCTGCCACGGCGTTCTTTGGCGATGTCCACCAGGAGGCGCAGGCAATTGGCAGTGGTGGCGTGGTCGCCTGTTCCGAAAGCAAGCTCGGGCGGAATGCTAAGAACACGAAGCTGAGAATGCGTTTTACGCAGCCTACTGAGTTTGGTAGTGTCACTCTCGGAAGTGATGAACAGGCGATCGCGGATCTTTAGTTCGATGGGACGTTGGTCACCCAACGCGGCCCAATTCTGATCTTTGAGCTTAGTAAGCGTGCCGCCAAAGAGTTGAAGTAGCTGATCTGGTATCTTGCTAAAGTCGCTATAGACTTCCAAACGCACCATTTTCTGCCTACGCAATGTGGTGGCGACTAGCGTGTCGATGCCAAGCAACTCAAGCTTGGTATTCCAAGCAGATTCTTCTTCGGGTAGGCAACGTTTGGTCCAGACATAGGTCATGTTGCTAGCTGCACTAGCAAAGAACCTGCCGCATATCAAGCGATCGGATGAACGATCACCGATTTAAACCTACGCCAAGGATTGACCTACATCTTGAGCACCGTACAACTAGCTGAAAATGATCCCTAAAATCAAAATTGGCCTTTGGGTATTTCTCGTTCTGACACTCACTCGGAATATTTCTCATGCCAACAACGGCAGGCCACATGCAGCGATAGTGGTGGGCACGCACCACTATTCGGCGGAGAAGACCATGCCTAGGTTCGGAATCGAACTTGAGCGTTTGGGCTTTCGTAACACGCTCATCAACCCTAGCTGGGACCCAGAGAAAGACCCACGCGGTTTGCCAGGGCTTGAGGTGCTCGCAGACGCAGATATGGCGATCTTCTTTGTCCACTTCCTCGCGCTCAAGGGACCACAACGCGAGCACTTCACTGACTATGTGGAATCGGGTAAGCCGGTAGTCGGTTTTAGGACAAGCACGCACGCGCTCAACTATCCTATCAGTCATGCCAATCATGCATGGAATGAAGACTTTGGTCGAGACGTTCTTGGCACGCCTTATCAGATTCATCTTGCCGGGTCAACAACGACTGCTCCAGTGCCAGAGGCTAAAGCCCATCCCATCCTAACAGGCATCGGCGTTACGAATTGGCAGTCTTCGGGAACGCTCTACATAACCAAACCACAACCCGGCATCACGCCACTGCTCATAGGCACGGGCAGCCCCAAGGGAGAGAAGGCCGTGGTGAAGACCAATCGCTTTGGCACACACAACCTGAAGTCAGTGATGACCGACACGATTGCTTGGACTTGGAGAAACAAATGGCAGGGACGCACCTTCGCCACATCACTAGGCCATGTCAGTGACTTCGCCCATCCTCGATCGATGCGCGTGATGGTAAACGGCGTTTTCTGGGCTGCAGGCACGGACACACCTAACGCACATACTGACATACGAACCTTCAAAGAGGATCCGAAAAAGAAGGCCAAGCCCAAACGCAAATTGGCTGAAACCTTGCCACCGCTTGTCGATGGCCATGCACCACAAACCGTTGAAGCGATGTGGGCAGGGTTCGATCCCCGCGCAGAACCGATGGAGACCGAGTTGCTCCACGCGTGGGAAGAGGACGAGGTGATTCTCAAGGTGATTCGTTATCGTATGGGAATCTTCAAAGGCCGCAGGGCTGACATGGCTGCAATTTATGGTTATCCAAAGAACGGAAAGGCCTTGCCAGCTCTGGTGCAAATTCATGGAGGGGGTCAGTATGCGGATTACCGGGCGGTGCTCACGAATGCCAAGCGCGGCTATGCGACCATATCAATTTCGTGGGCGGGACGTATTCATGCTCCTAACTACAATGTTAATCCGAGTGTCGTCCGCTTATTCTGGGATAAAAAGAAGGAGGACCCTCTCTACAAACTCACCACTGACTGGGGCGCGCTCGATGGCTATCATGCACCAAGCCGAAATCCCAAGAATAGCTTTGCCGATACAACTCCCAAGCCTTGGACTTTGGACACGGTCGATTCACCGCGAAACAATCCCTGGTTTCTAGCAACGTTGGGAGCCCGGCGAGCGCTTACCTTTCTAGAGCAACAAGTAGAGGTTGATCCGAACAAACTCGGCGTCTACGGGCACTCGATGGGCGGCAAATTGACGGTGCTTACTGCCGCAGCAGATGATCGAGTCAAAGCGGCTGCTCCATCATGTGGCGGCATTAGCAATCGAAACACTGACAATGCGCTCTACAATGTAACAGTGGCGGATGACGTGAATTTAAAACGTATCAATTGCCCGATCATCTTCCTCAGTCCCTCCAACGACTTTCACGGTCGTATCGATGATTTGCCTAAGTCCATCGCCGAGATTGGCGAGCAAGCTTGGCGAGTGACCTGTTCGGCGCACATCAATCATCAAGACCATGCTGCCTTCCAAATCACAGGATTGCTCTGGTTTGATCAGCACCTCAAACAAACCTTCCGTTATCCGCAAACGCCCAAGGTCGAACTCACCTTAAAAACAAAATCCGGCACGCCTGCCTTCACTGTCTATCCCGATCTTTCGAAGCCAATTCAGTCTGTCGAGGTTTACTACACGCAACACGGCCAACCTCAGGGTGAGAAGCATGATAGAGAGAACACCATGAGCCGCTTCTGGCGTCATGCAGCAGCCAATAAGGAAGGAACTACTTGGAGAGCGCCCCTTCCACTGATGTCCACGAACAAACCACTATGGGTGTACGCCAATGTGCTCTACACATTGGATAGCCCGCAATCGGGAGCAGGCTATTATTACGCACCCTACACAGCAAAGTCGTTCAATCTGTCTTCACTGGTAAAGATAGCCTCACCAGAGGCCTTGCAGGCCGCCGATATCAAACCCGGTATTAAAAAAAACTCACAACTCATCGAATCTTTTGAAGGTGACTGGAAGAAGGAGTGGTTCACTTACGACCTCGATCATTGGTCTTGCCGTACCCACAAAGTCTATGATGCCCAATGGCACACTACGGAGGGTTCCCGACTCGCCGTTGACGTCCGTGCCGCTCAGGCCAATGCGCTAGTCGTAAGAATCGACGACTACGCCACCGATATTCAACTGACCGGCGACGACGCCTGGCAAACCATTGAGCTTGTGAGGGACGACTTTAAGGATGCTTCTCACAAGCATTTAACGCAATGGGCAGGCATCCGACAACTACGCCTGACTGACAAGGATTCCTTGCGCATCAAAAAGCGAGGCAATCAGCAAGAACATCGGCGAACTCTTGGTACACCATGGAAAGGTCCGAAGCCAACGTTCCGCAATCTGCGTTGGGTACGTTAAGCTTGACCATCCCTGGACAGGCCTCCGTCGTCTTCTTTACACTAAGGCCATGAAAAGCCCTCTCAAACGCAGGTCTTTCGTCACGATGCTAACTGCGGGATTGACGTTACTTGATGACGCAGCAGCAAAGATGACCAATCCTCTGTTCAAAGTTTCGCTGAAGGACGCACACAAAGGGACGCTCGAGGTCGACACCCAATTGCTCGACAGCTTCAAGCGATTGCCTGAGAACATCCGATCCTTTTACCTGGAGGCTCGTGATGTCTTCGCTGGATCCACGACGGCGGACTTTTCCGACCCTGCCATTGTCAAAGCAGCAAAGACTCATGGCCAGGTTTTGATGGGCGGACCACTTCTTGGCGACCTGCAGCCAGACGGTGTTACGGTGTGGCTACGCCCTGCTCGATCGGAGGCTCTGACGATAAAGATGACTCAAGTGGTTGGTAAGGACAGCCAGTCTATTGACGTTAAGTCCTTCACTCCGGGCACCGAACAACGCATTCGTCTCAAGGGTCTCACTCCCAATACTGCCTACCGCTATGAAGTTTCGGCAAAGGACCAGGAAGTTGCTAATGGTAGCTTCACCACAGCACCAACCCAGGAAGCCAAAGGCATGTTCCGTGTCGCCTTTGGATCGTGTTGCCACAAGATCGGCATCCACAATCCAAATTTATTCTCACAAATACGCAATCGTGCGCCTCATGCTCTGTTGATCATCGGTGACAGCGCCGTGGATGATCGAGAGAATCAGATTAACATGCATCGTGCGGATTACCAACTTCGCGATGTTTCCGCGCCCTGGCGCGACCTCACCGCAAACATTCCAACCTACTGCTCTTGGGACGACCACGATTACTTTAACAATGACCTCAATGGTATTCCCAAGCGATTCACCGCTGCAGATCGCGAGGAAGTCAGGAAAGTATGGCAGCAAAACTGGAACAATCCGGCGGCAGAGGATGACAGAGAAGGGATCTATTTCAACACGCGGATCGGTCCTGCAGAAGTGATCATGCTAGACACCCGATCCTGCCGAGACAACAAGCGCCGGAACGAACACCATTCTTATCTTGGTGAACCGCAGATGGCTTGGCTCAAGAAGGTTCTTCAAGCCTCCACCGCGCCGTTTAAAATCATCAGTAGTGGCACCATGTGGAGTGATTATGTGAGTAATGCCAAGGATTCTTGGGGCAGCTGGGACGTGGAAGCGCGAGAGGAGATCTTCGACCTCATAGAACAAGAGAAAATTGGCGGTGTGCTCTTGATCAGTGGCGATCGTCATGGCGCACGTGGCTTCAAGATCCCTCGGCCGTCAGGCTTCGCGTTTCACGAATTCGAAGCCGCGACGCTTGGCGGCGTTTCCGGACCAGCTGGCCTGGTCAAGAATTGCCCGGAACAGCTGTTCGGATATGACGGCAAAGACTTCATCGCTTTCGGAGAATTCACTTTCGATACAAGTGACAAAGATCCGCAAGTGACATTCCGCCTCATCGATCAATCGGGAAGCATCAAGGAAGAGCATCCACTTTCTCTCCAACAGCTTACTCCGGATGCTTGAACGAGATCTAACAGTCCGTGAATGCAGCTTCTTCGCGATCCAATCGATCAGCTCATTTTAGGCTCCTCAAACGTGCAATGGCTTCTCTACACTTCTCGTCATGGCACAGAATTTCTTGAAACCCATCACGGCCTGCTTTGGTAAACCCGTGGCCGAGAACCCTACGCAAGTTATGATCGAGGCGGCGTATCAGCAAATCGACGTCGACTGGCGTTACATCACTTTGGAGATTGACCCTAACGATTTGCCAGCAGCAGTCGCTGGTGCGCGTGCAATGGGATTTCGCGGCTTCAACTGCACGATCCCTCACAAAGTCGCTGTGATCGAGCATTTGGATGGCCTTGGCGAATCCGCTAAGGTGATGCAGGCCGTGAATTGTGTGGTCAAGCGTGGCGACGAACTGATTGGTGAAAACACCGATGGCAAAGGCTTCGTTGAGGGCGTGAAAAAGTTACGTGATCCACAGGGTAAGAACGTGGTTTTGTTGGGCGCAGGTGGTGCCGCGCGTGCGATTGCTGTAGAATTAGCGTTGTCTGGCGCAGCCAAGATCACGCTGGTGAACCGCACGTCAAGACGTGGTGAAGAAACCAAGGCATTGTTAGATGCCAATCTTGAGGTAGCGACGGAATTGGTGCTGTGGGATTCAGACTACTCAATTCCTGAAGGTACGGACTTTCTGATCAATGCCACGTCGATCGGGCTCTATCCAGACGTGGATGCCCAACTTGCGATCAACTACGATACGCTGGATGCATCGACGTTTGTGTCCGATGTGGTGTTTAATCCACCCGAAACACACTTGATCCGCACCGCCAAGGCTCGTGGTTGTGAGGTGCTGGATGGCCTAGAGATGCTTGTCGGACAAGGGGTGATTGGCGTTGAATATTGGACAGGCCAAACGCCTGAACCCGAGGTTATGCGCGCAGCCTTAGAAACGGTGTTTCGGGCATAGGAGCCCGTTAGGTCAAGGAGGCCGCAGATTGAGGCAGAAGTCTGATATTTGGACCAATGACTTGTTGGTCCATTACCAAGGCATCGTGAGAATTCCAGAAATGCACCCATTCATCCCACGCAATGCTATTTTCACTAAACAGTAATTGCTTGGGATTCAATGTCAGGAAACCCAATGAACTCGCTAGAGCGCTAGGGTGCGGACGCACCGTGCCCCAACTGCGTAGAGGATAGTTGACGGATAATTCACGTTGCTGGCCAGTCCACAGATCTATGGATGATTCGTTTAAATGATAGAATAAATCCGGCAGGCCAATGGCGTTGGTGATTTGCTCTTGCACCACCTCGACTCCACTGAGCTGATAGAGGCCACCAAGCGCCAAACCGATGACAGCCTGTTGATCCGAATCTACGCGCTGAAGCCATCCGAAGTTCGAAACCATCACCACCAACCAAACACTCTCTGACCGGAATGTGATCTCGAAGGGATCCAGTTTGCTATCCGCCGTGCCATCAATGAGGCGCACGCGGATGCTGTTCGGCAAAAGCTCCACATCGGACACAGCCATTTTTCGATTCTCAAAGGCCGGAGCGGCTTTGAGTAAGGCCAACATTTCGCGTTCGACGTAGTGCTTGACCGAGACTTCGTGATGATGCAGCCGATCGCGGTGCTGTGCCAAAATCTGCCGCAGGCGCAAAGAGGTGTGTTGACGCTCTGCCTGGCGCATCTTGCCAAAGAGCTTCGGCACGGTGCCCGAATGAAACCCAGGCTTCAACAGGCGGGCCACGGTCTCGCCATGAGATCCGACAGGCACGGGCTTTAAGCGCAGATCGCGGTTGGCTTGATAGAGCTTCCAGTTCGATTTCAGCTCCCAAACCAAGAAGCCAAAGATGCCTGGCGTGATGAACAAGATTACTCCTGCGACCGTCTGTGCCATGGCAAACCCTAATGCAGGTACCAGTGCCTTCACCAACATGGGCTGGCTCGTCAACATCACTTTGTGCGCCACGGTCACCACCGGAAAATGTTTGATTGGATTGATCTGCGGTTCAACTAGCAGATTGATACAGAAACGCAAACCATAAGCCACCACAGCCCAAATGCTACCCACTATGACTTTCAACCAGAAGGTGATCTGATTTTCGCCATGCTTGAACAACAGCCACTCATCGATGGCGTACAAGACGCGTTCCACGGCTTCCACAAATTGGCGAAAGGCAGTCATCACTGCATCAAACAAGGAGCGTATGACTTGCACTCGAAGCTGATACCAACCACGCGAAATCCATGCCCCGACCGTCTTCTCAACCTCGCGGCCAAAGCTTGAGTTGAGGAAGAAATCCAATGCTATAAAGATCGCCATGAACGCCCCAAGCGCAGCATACCCATTCAGACTTGAGCCAAAGAAGATCGACAGCAAACCATAAAACAATGCCGCTGGAAGCAAAGGTGTGATCACGTAACGACGAATGGCTTTTGAGATACTACTGCGCAAAAACAAACGTGCCCACTCCAAACCCATGGCCCAACGTGGAAAATCAAACACCACCAGTTTGACAGCGTTCAATACGGACTGTACAAAGCTCCAAACCACATGCCGAATACGTTCAGCATAAAGTAAGCCAATCAATAGGGTTCCTACCACCAATACCGATGGAATCATGGTCGGCAGCAGTTCAAAGTGCCAGGCCACCGGCAGGTTAAGCACGTCCATCCACGACGGCGATACA
>MDTC01199746.1_pt1 | contig 15402 bp, 10 predicted proteins | sample 811181 | NCBI WGS metagenome assembly MDTC01 (sample SAMN05326644, study PRJNA326480) | marine metagenome | isolation source: seawater | place: Pacific Ocean: North | collected 2011
AGGCCCAGGATGGCCTTCGCAGCCTCGTACGCCTCGTCGGCACTCTTCGCGACCTTCACGCCGCCGGCCTTGCCGCGGCCTCCGGTCTTGACCTGAGCCTTGACGACGACGACACCGCCGATCTTCTCAGCAGCCGCCTTCGCCTCCTCAGGAGTGTCGGCGATGATGCCGGGGAGCACCGGCACCCCGTATTTCTCGAATAGGTCTCGTGCCTGGTACTCGTACAGATCCACGCTGGTGTCCTCCGCTGCGGCGTCGGGTGGGTGAGGGAATGTCTCGATGTCGAGATAGTTCGACCAAGTAGTCAGCCTACTACCCGGCACTGAACGGTTCCGAACGAGCCGGTTCTTGCGGCGGTAGGCTCACGGCATGTCCGACACCACCGCCGCCACACCGTCGTCGCGGACCGCGGTCGTCGCCGTTGCGCTCGACCTGTTCGACCGGAACGGCTTCGATGCGACATCCGTGGAACAGATCGCCCAGGCTGCGGGCAGTTCCCGGTCGACGTTCTTCCGCCAGTTCGGCGGCAAGGACGACGTCGTGTTCGCTGACCACGAGCTCCTGCTCGCCCAGCTGCGCGAGAACCTGTCTCACCCGCACGAGAACCCCTGGGTGGCGGTATGCGATGCGGCGGTCACGGTGTTCGAACACTTCGCAGCCGACCCCGACCTCGCGCGGCGCCGCTACTCCGTGGTGCGCAAGGTGCCGGCACTTCGCGAGCGCGAGATCGTCACGGTGTTCCGCTACGAGCGACTCTTCGACGAGTACCTGCGCGGCGCTTTGCCGGGCCTTGATCCGATCGATGCCGTCGGCTTCGCCGCATCCGTCGCCGCCGTCCACAACCACGTGCTGCGGCAGCTGCTTCGCGACGGGGAACCCGTGCCGGTGTCGGTGCTGCGCGCAGCCCTCGATGACCTCCTGCGCAAGTTCGGCGTGCACCCCGACCCCGAGCATCCGGATCCTGATGACGTCGTGGTGGCGGTCTTCCCCAAGCGGATGCCGCTGGCCGAAGTCACCCGCCGCCTGCACACCTCCCTCGACCTCTAACCTGAGGCGCCGGGGCGGGGCGCTCGCTGACCCGTCGGCCCAGGTTTCGGTCGCGCCGTTGTGCGGAGTTCCCCAGCGGGTAACGACACAATGGCGCGACCGAACGATGAAGCTCTCCGTTCGGTCGCGCCCTGTTGCGGGTGCCCGCGCGCAGAACCCGCACCACGGCGCGACCGAAACAGAGATCGGCTGACATCTAGCGCAGCGGATGCCGGGTGCAGCGGATGCGAACAGCGATGGATGCCGGAACGGGACGCGCCGGGGGTGGCAGACTGGCGGCATGGCGGCGCACGCGACCGTGGTGGGCAGCGGACCGAACGGACTGACCGCTGCGGCGGTCCTCGCCCGGGCGGGACTGCGGGTGCGAGTCCTCGAGGCTGCCGACACGATCGGCGGAGGACTGCGCACCGAGGCGCTGACCCTTCCCGGATTCCGGCACGATGTCGGTTCGGCGGTTCATCCGGCCGCACTGACCTCCCCGATCTTCCGGGCGCTCGGCCTGCACCGCGTCGTGTCATGGCTGAACCCTGACGCCTCCTACGCGCACCCGCTCGATCGCGGACCCGCGGCGATCGCGTGGCGTGACATCGACCGCACTGCCGACGATCTCGGCCCCGACGGCCGCGCCTGGCTCGCGATGACGCGACCTCTAGCACGCCACATCAATGAGCTCGTCACGTTCACGGGCGATCAGCTGATACGGATGCCGCGGCATCCGCTCACGGCTGTGCGGTACGGCTTGCGGGTGCTCGAGCAGGGAACGGGCCTCGGCGCGGCGAGCTTCCGCACACCGCGGGCCGCAGCGCTGCTGGCGGGAGCGATGGCTCACGCGAACACCTGGATGCCGTCCCTGGCGTCGGCAGCGGCGGGTCTGTTGCTTACGGCGCAGGCCCACGCCGGCGGGTGGCCCGTTCCGCACGGAGGCGCCCAGACGATCGCCGAGGCCCTCGCCGCCGACATCCGGGCTCACGGGGGCGTGATCGAGACCGGAACGCGCGTCACGTCACTCGATGATCTGGACTGGGGCGATCCGGCGGCCGGCGATCTGCTCGTCCTCGACACCTCACCGCGGCTGATGCTGACGGCATCCGCGTTGCCGACCGCGTATGCGAGGGCCGTGCGTCATTACCGGTATGGACCCGGCGTCATGAAGGTGGATGTAGCGCTGGCAGGGCCTATCCCCTGGCGCGACCCGAACGTGGGGCGTGCGCCGACGGTGCACCTGGGCGGAACGCGGGAGGAGATCATCGCCGCCGAGCGCGAGGTCAACCGTGGCCGCATCCCCGCGCGCCCCTACGTGCTCGCGGTGCAGCCGTCGGTGATCGACCCGACGCGCGCTCCCGCCGGCAAGGCGGTCCTGTGGGCGTACACCCACGTCCCGCTCGACTCCCCCACGGATGCCACGGATGCCGTTCTCGCGCAAGTGGAGCGCTTCGCGCCGGGCGTGCGGGATCTGATACTTGCGGTGCATTCGTCGACAGCAGTGACCCGTGCGCACACCAACCCTGCCGAGATCGGCGGCGATATCTCGGGCGGCGCGTTCACGCTGGCCCAGGCCATCCGCAGGCCCGTCGTGTCGCGGCATCCGTGGCGTACCCCGCTGCCGGGGGTGTATCTCGCCTCGTCATCGACCCCGCCGGGCCCAGGTGTGCACGGGATGAGCGGCTGGCACGCTGCCCGCACGGCGCTCGGCGACGCGGCAGGGCTGCCGGTGACGCTGGATGACGTGTTCGGCGACGACTGACGGCGAAAGGGCGGCCCGAGGCCCCTGCGCGATTCTCGCCGCCGCGTCAAGACCGTGCATCCGGACCCGTGCGACAGCTACGGTCGAGCCATGGGATTGTTCGGCATCGGCTCCTCCAAAGACAGCAACAGCGCCCTGGCGGTTCCCGACGACGGCATCGTTCCGCCCAGCAAGCTCTGGGGCGACAAGTTCGGGATGCTGGCAACGCGGGGACTGCAGATCATCGTCGTCGTCGCCCTCGCGGCCGGCATCATCTGGGGACTCCGACAGATCACGCTGGTGGTCATCCCGGTGCTGCTCGCGCTGATCTTCGCGTCGGCGTTCGCGCCGGTGATGAGTTGGATGCGCCGTCGCGGCGTGCCCTCGATCCTCGCGACCCTCATCGCGCTGCTCACGATCGTGCTGCTGCTCGGCGGCGTCGGCTGGCTCATCGTCTGGGCGGTTCGCGATCAGTGGGATTCGCTCTATAGCCAGGCGGAGGCCGGTGCCCAGAAGCTCTGGGAATGGGTGCAGACGCTGCCGTTCGGGATCGATCAGCAGCAGATCGACGACTGGATCTCGTCGATTCAGGACTTCATCACGAGTGCCCAGTTCGGCACTGGGGCCATCGCCGGCGTCAGCGTCGTGGCTAACTTCGCGACCGGTTTCGTCCTGCTGGTCGTCGTGCTCTTCTTCTTCTTGAAGGACGGCCCGCGGATGTGGGAGTTTCTGCTCCGCCCGTTCCGCGGTTCCGCCGAAGCGCGGGCTCGCCGCATCGGCGACAAGACGGTGTCGACGCTCGGCGCCTACGTCCGAGGTACCGCGTCAGTCGCGTTCGTCGACGCGGTCGGGATCGGCATCGGCCTGTGGATCCTCGGCGTCCCGCTCGCCCTCCCCCTGGCGGTCTTGGTCTTCCTCCTCGCCTTCATCCCGATCGTCGGGGCGACCCTCGCAGGGATCCTGGCAGCGCTCGTCGCGCTCGTCGCCAACGGCTGGGTCAACGCGCTGTTCGTCGTCGGTCTGATCGTGCTCGTCAACCAGCTGGAAGGAAACTTCCTGCAACCGGTGCTGATGGGGCGCTCGATGAAGCTGCATTCGTTCGTCATCCTGATCGCCCTGACGGTCGGCACCGTGCTCGGCGGAATCGTCGGCGCAGTCCTCGCCGTGCCGATCACGGCAGTGGCGTGGGGAATCGTGCAGGTGTGGGACGGCCCGAACACCCCCGCCCGGTGGGCACGACGACGCAAGAGCACCGAACCGGCGCCGTCCTGACGCCCGGGCTGGACAGCTACCCCCGACAGACAGGATGCTGACCGCATGCGCTATGCGATTCCCGAGCCGATGCTCGCGAAGTCCGTCGACCGCATCCCCGCGCCTGATGCGGTCGCCGGCGGTCTGAGCTTCGAACCGAAGTGGGACGGCTTCCGCGCGCTCGTGTCGTGGGACGGGACAGATGTCGAGATCGGCAGCCGCGGTGCGAAGCCGCTCACGCGCTACTTTCCCGAGCTCGTCGAGGCGTTTGCGCGGCTCCTTCCCGAACCGTGCCTGCTCGACGGCGAGATCGTGATCGCGCTGGGCGAGCCGGGCTCTCAGCGCCTGGACTGGGACGCGCTGACGCAGCGCATCCACCCCGCCGACTCGCGGGTGCGGATGCTGAGCGAGCAGACCCCCGCGATGTTCATCGCATTCGACATCCTGGCGCGCGGGAAGCGCGATCTGGCGAGCGAGCCGTTCCAGGCCCGGCGGGCTGAGCTCCTCGACCTGCTGCGCGACGTGCCGCATCCGGTGCACGTCACGCGCACGACTGACGACCCCGACCGGGCTGCTCGGTGGCTCGATGAATTCGAGGGGGCGGGCCTTGACGGCGTGGTCGCCAAGCCCCTCGCCCAGCCCTATGCGCCGGGCAAGCGGACGATGTTCAAGATCAAGCACGCGCGCACGGCGGATGTCGTCGCGCTCGGCTACCGGGTGCACAAGAGCGGGAGCGGGGTCGGCTCACTGCTTGTCGGTCTCTATACCGACGAGGGTCAGCTCGTCCAGGTCGGCGGGGTGGCAGCGTGGTCGGACAAGCGCAGACGGGAGCTCGTCGACGAGCTCGAACCGTTCGTCGAGCGCGACGAGGCCGGCGCCGCGGTGACCGGCGAGGGGGAGCGGTCTCGCTTTACCTCGGGCAAGGATGTGTCGTTCGTGCAGCTGCGCCCCGAACTGGTGCTCGAGGTGCGCTACGACCAGCTCGAGAAGTGGCGTTTTCGCCACACCGTGCAGTTCGTGCGGTGGCGCGAGGATCGTGACCCGCGCTCGTGCACGTACGACCAACTCGAGACTGTCAGCGCGTACGACGTGGGCGCGGTGCTCGAAAGCTGACGGTCAGCGGCGCGGTTCGGCGCGGACTCAGCGGCGCGATCAGCGCGAAGGCGGGGTGAACTCGACCACGGGTGGGGTCGTCTCTCCCCCGTTCAGCTCGTCCATCGCCCCCTTGAGGTGGTCCCAGGCATCCGGGTGCACCCGGGCATAGCGGGCAAGCACCGCCGCTGCGTCGCTCTCAGGCAGGATGCGGGCAGTAGCCGCCACGCCCTTCGAGCGACCGACCCAGAGCCGGGCAGCGGGGTTGGCCTGGAGGTTCTTGAGCCACTGTGCGCGCGAGCCGTGGCCGGAAGCGACGCGGAGCGCGTTCGTCTCGCGTTCGATCACTTCAAGCACGACGTAGCGCGGCTGGCCGCTCTTGCGGCCGATGTGCTCGGCCATCACGAACCTGCCGCCGAACAACCAGCCAAGCCCCGCGCGAAACAGCGGAATCGGGGCGCGGACGATCCAGCGCGTGCGAAGCAGGCGCGCGGCCCACTGATCGATCGTCGACGTCGTCTCGGTGCCCGTCGTGTCGTCAGTCTTGTCGGTCACTCGATTTCCTCCGTTTCGGGGTCGCTCGGGTCGGGTTTGCGTGCGCGGCTCGGCTGGACCCGCGGGGGTTCGCCGGGCATCTTCGGGAACTCGGGCGGGAAAGGCAGCTCACCGAGTCCGTCGGAAAGGTCTCTCTCCCACCACTCCAGCAGCGTGTCGATCCTGCCGCGTACCTCGCCGAACCGGGCCCAGGGGTCGCCCACCTCGGCCAGGCGCTCCGGCACGGTGCGCACAGTGAACGATGCCGGATCGACGGATGCCAGCTCCTCCCAGCTGATCGGGGTGGCAACAGTCGCGGCCGGCAGGGCTCGCGGACTGTAGGCCCCCGCCATCGTTCGGTCGCGATTTGCCTGGTTGAAGTCGATGAACACGCGCTGGCCGCGCTCCTCTTTCCACCACTTCGTGGTGACACGGTCCGGCATCCGTCGCTCCAGTTCGCGACCGGCGGCGATGACCGCGTGCCTGACGTCGAGGAACTCCCACTCCGGTTCGATCGGGCAGAACAGGTGGATGCCGCGGTTGCCGCTTGTTTTGATCCATGCCTCGAGCCCCGCCTCCGCGAGCACCTCACGGAGCGCAGGGGCGACGGCCGCGGCATCCGCGAAGTCGGTTCCGGGCTGCGGGTCGAGGTCGATGCGCAGTTCGACAGGGTTGTCGGTGTTCTCGGTGCGCGATGCCCAGGGATGGAAGACGACGGTGTTCATCTGTGCCGCCCAGACGACGGCGGCGGGCTCGGTGAGCACGATCTGCGGATGCCGACGCCCGCTGTTGTAGGTCACGGTGACGGTCTCGATGAACGACGGCGCGCCCTTGGGCGGGTTCTTCGAGAAGAACATCTCACCCTCGATCGAGTCGGGGTAGCGCTCAAGCGAGACGGGACGGTGGCCGTTGGCGGCGAGGAAGGGGCCTGCGACGGCGAGCAGGTACTCGGCCAGCTCGCGCTTGGTTATGCCGACCGCTGGCCACAGCACACGGTCAGGACTGGACAGCCCGACCTCCCGATCGCCGTCGGGGCCGGGGATGGTGAGGGTGATCCGGTCAGTCGCCATCGTCCGGGGCCTCGACCATCAGCGGGGCGAGGTGGTCTCGGTTCAGTCGAATCCAGGGACCGGCGGGGTCGATGAGGATGCCGGCGAGCTCGGGGTCTGCGCGAAGCGCCGCGCCCAGTTGCGCACCGGTGACGGGGGCGGGGCGGTCACCGCGCCCGAGTGCTGCGATCTCGATGGGGTGCGTAAACACTTCGATGAGGCGGTCGCCGTCGGCGGTACGGGCTTCGGCGACTCCGACCTGATCGGACCCTTCGGGCTTGTTCACCGCGATCCACAGGCGTGAGGAAGGGATGGCTGCCACCACCTCGTCGGGCGTGGACTCGGTGCGGCGGGCAGCGAGCAGCTTCTTGACGCTGAACTCGGGGTCGGCCTGCTCCATCATCTGAGCGATGAGGTCCCGAGAGAGCAGCGCCCTGGCAGGGGCGGATGCCGGGTCAATGATCAGTCCGGCGTAGGTGCCCGACAGCAGGAACCGCAGCACCGCCTGCGCGGGCTGCGCCATCGCCGAGGTGTCGGTCGCGCCGTCTGCGGCAAGGCTGGCACGCAAGGCCGCGACACCGCTGTAGGCAAGGACGTACTGCTTGTCACCGATCGTGGTGATCGCCAGCGGAATGTTCTCACCCTCGGCGAGCATTCGCTTGGCATCTCCCTTGACGCGCAGGAAGAGGTGTCCCTGCAGCAGCTGACGGGCAACCTGCAGGAGTTCCGCCGGCTCGGGTCGTTCGGGGAGCTTTGACAGCGCCGTCACCAGCGGGCCGTTGTCTTGGACGCTGGGCCGGGGCGGCGCTTCTGCGTCGTCATCGGCCGCCGTTTCTGCCGCGGCGTTCGCCGCGGGCGCGGGGGCCCCGAGGCCCTGGAACGACGACATCGAGATCCCGACCACCGCGTCGAAGTCTGGTTCGTCGTCAGCGACCGCCGAGGGCTGCGAGGCTGCCGGGTCGGCGTCGGATGCGGCGTTGGCGACTCCCGTGTCGTCAACGGATGTCGTGTCGTCGGAGGCGCCCTCGGGCGTCTCGGCAGGCGTTGCTGCGGGGCGTCGAGAGAACAGAGCCATGCTTCGAGGCTACCGACGTCGCGCGTGGATCAGGACCAGGGTTGTCACAGTTCGGGAAACGCGGTAAGCGTGGATGCCGTCTTCGGCCGGGACTACAGCAGCGTGAGCAGCTGGGCGAGCAGGATCTTCACGACCAGCGCCGTGGGATAGACGAGGCTGTAACCAAGGGCGACGCGGACGTCGTGGCCAGTGCGTTCCTGGGCGAAGGCGAGGATCGCACTGTTCGTCTGCGCGCCGGCGATGACACCCGACAGCTTCGTACCCCCCAGGTGCAGGATGTGCCGCACCAGCAGGTAGGTGCCGAACATCGCGAAGGATGTCACGACCAATCCGATCCCGACGAGCGCGACGATCTCTCCCGACGCGATCGCCTGCAGGATCTGCGATCCCGCCTTCGACCCGGCGTAGGCGAGGAAGATCAACAGGCCCAACTCGCCCAGCGCGGTGGCAGCGGCGTTGGGGATCGTCGTCACAAAGCGGCCGATCCGCCCGATCCTGCCCATCACGAGGCCGACAATCAGCGCTCCGGCTGCGGCTCCCAGCGACAGGTGCGATCCGCCCGGCAGCGGCACTTCGATGAGGCCGAGCAGCATGCCCGCGGCGATACCGAGGCCGAGAGCCACGGGGTTGAGGTCGGCCATGCCGCGTTCAGAGTCGCCGAGAAAGGCCGTGACCGCGGGCAGCTGGTCGCGGGGAGCGACAACACGAAGCCGGTCGCCCTGGTGCAGCACGAAGTCGGGGGTCCCGAGGAACTCGACATCCCCGCGCCGCACCCGCACGATCGTCGCACCGAAGCGCTCGGCGACACCGAGCTGCGCGATCGTGCGTCCCGACCAGCGCGAGTCCGACAGGATGATCCGCCGGTAGTCCAGTCGGCTGCGGTCGTGCGTGATGTTGAGCGTCGACGGATGCCCCAGTTCCTCGGTGACGGCTGCCACGACCCGCTCCGGGCCGACCACATTGATGATTGCGCCCTTCTCGAGCACCGTGTCGGGACCCACGACGACGACCTCTCCGTCGGGGCGACGCAGGCGCGAGACCAGCACCCGGCCGCCGTGCCGCCGCGTGAGGTCGGTCATCGTGGGGGTGCTGTCGGTGTCGATGCGGATGACGAGGTCGACGATCCGTGGTGGTGCGTCAGCGTCTGTGCGACTGTGGCGAAGCGCGAGTACGACGGCTCCCATCGCACCAACAACGCCGAAGATGTAGGTGCTCGCATACCCGACTGTCGCTGCTGGGCTGCCCCCGGTAGCAGCGAGGGCGGGTGTGCTCGTGACCGAGCCGGCGTACGCACCGGCGATCGTTTCCGGCGACAGATCCAGAGCTGTCCCCAGGCCCAGCGTCAGGGCTGCCGCGACGATCATGATGACCGAGACGAGCAGCAGCATCCAGTACGACGTGCGAAGCGCATTCACGAACCCCGGCCCTGCGATGACGCCGATACTGAAGGCGAAGAGCACCAGACCGAAGTCGCCGACGTACGAGGGCACCTCAATCGTGACCCCCTGGGAGACGCCCCAGGCGGTGAGCGCGATCATCGTGAAGAGCACGGCTACGGCGCCGAGCGACATCCCCCACAACCGGATGCGGCCGATCGCCGCGCCGATACCCGTGACCAGGAACAGCACGAGCACCGGGTGATCGGCGAGCACAGTGAGGACTGACGCGAGGGTCATGGGCCTCCTTCTGCCAGCGGGCCTGACCTTCTGTGGGCCCTGGGCGCCGGTGCACCCTCGCTCACGCCGTCATCGCGATCGTACGCGCGCCCACGGGTGGCGCTCAGGGGCGAAAGTCCTGGCGCCCCCTCCCAGACGCGACCCTCAGAGCTTTTCGATCGGGGCGATCTTGATCAGGAGCTTCTTGGCGCCCGCGCTATCGAAACGAACATGCGCGACGCGCTTCGCGCCCTCGCCGGTGACAGCATCCACTCGACCCTCGCCGAAGTCGTCGTGACGGATGCGATCTCCTGGCGCGAGCTCCATGTCGCCGTTGTCGCGCACCTTGGCCGGGATGCGGTTGGCGAACTTGTCGATCGATGTCGACTTCGGCACGAGCGCGTCTCCGTAGCGGCCCGAGCCCCCGAAACCACCGCCGCCCGAGCCGCCCCGCCCTGGCCGCGCATTGAGGGCGCGGGACTGGGAACCCCCACGGGAGTTCACATCACCCGGGGACTGGCGCCAATCGATGAGCGTCGCAGGGATCTCTTGCAGGAACCGGCTGGGCATCGCTACCGACACTTCGCCGAACTGCGCTCGGGTCATCGCGAGCGTGAGATAGAGCCGCGCTCGAGCACGCGTGACGCCGACGTAGAACAAGCGCCGCTCTTCCTGCGGTCCGCCCGGTTCCCCGGCCGAGATGCGGTGCGGGATGAGATCCTCTTCGACGCCCGTGATGAACACGGTGTCGTACTCCAGCCCCTTCGCCGTGTGCATCGTCATGAGAGACACGGACCCGCTCGCATCGTCGAGGTCGTCGGCATCCGCGACGAGGGCGACCTCGGTGAGGAAGTCGATGATCGTGCCGTCGGGGTTGTTGCGGGCGAACTCGCGTGTGACGGCGACGAGTTCGTCGAGGTTCTCGACGCGCGCTTCATCCTGCGGATCGCGGGAGGCGCGCAGCGCGTCGAGGTAACCCGACTTGTTCAGAAGCAGCTGAAGCCCTTCGGCCACCGTGGTGGGCGGCGGGAGCTCACCGGAGGACGGGAGCATCAGGGCGCTCGCCTCAGCGAGAACGGAATCCAACTGCGCGATCGCGGCTTGGATCTTGGGGCCGACGCCGAGGGCCGAGGCGTTGGCGAGCGCATCGCGGAACGTGATCTGCTGGTCCGCCGCGTAGCGGGCGATGGCCGTCTCGGTGACGTCGCCGATGCCGCGCCGCGGCTTGTTCAGGATGCGGCGCACCGCCATCTCATCGGCGGGGTTGGCCACAGCGACCAGGTACGCGAGGGCATCCTTGATCTCGGCGCGTTCGTAGAACTTCGTGCCGCCCATGATCTTGTAAGGCACTGCCGAGCGGATGAAGATCTCTTCCAGCGCACGGGACTGGGAGTTCGTGCGATAGAAAACTGCCATCTGGCCGTACTCGACGCCGCGGCGGTGGAGGGCTTCGATCTCGTCAGCGACGAACTGGGCCTCGTCGTGCTGGGAGTAACCGGTGAAGCCGACAATAGGATCGCCTGCCCCGACGTCCGTCCACAGCTTCTTGTCTTTGCGATCGAAGTTGTTGCCGATGACGGCGTTCGCCGCCGAGAGGATGTTCTGTGTCGACCGGTAGTTCTGTTCCAGCAACACGACCTTCGCGCCGGGGAAGTCGCGCTCGAACTCGCTGATGTTGCGGATGTCGGCCCCGCGGAACGCGTAAATCGACTGGTCTGAGTCACCGACGACGGTGAGCGAGGCACCCTCGAGTTCGGGAGCCTCGTCGGGCTCGAAGATCATCATTCCGCCGACGGAATACGGCTCGGCTGCAGCCCCCGTGACAGGGCGAGTGAGTTCGTGAATAAGCGCGTACTGCGCGTGGTTGGTGTCCTGGTACTCGTCGACGAGGACGTGCCGAAAGCGCCGGCGGTAGACATCCGCAACCTGCGGGAACGCGCGGAACAGATACACGGTCTGGGCGATGAGGTCGTCGAAGTCGAACGCGTTGGCGCGCTGCAGAGCTCGCTGGTAGTCGCCGAAGATCTCGACGAAGAGGCGCTCGGCGGGGTCGCTCATGTTCGCCTGTCGCGCGAAGGACTCGGCATCCGCGAGTTCGTTCTTGAGCTTGGAAATCCGTCCCTGCACGCCCGCGGGGGTCAGCCCGAGAGCGTCGGCTTCGTGCTCTTTCACGAGGCGCTTGATGAGAGCACGGGAGTCGCCGGAGTCGTAGATCGTGAACGCCTTCGTGAACCCGAACTGCTCGGCCTCGCGACGCAGGATCCGCACGCACGCGGAGTGGAACGTCGAGATCCACATCCCGCGCCCGCGTTCACCGACGAGCTGCTCGACACGTTCGCGCATCTCACCGGCTGCCTTGTTGGTGAACGTGATCGCGAGAATCTGACTCGGATAGGCCTCGCCACCGCGCAGCAGCGACGCGATCCGGTGGGTGAGCACCCGGGTCTTGCCCGACCCCGCGCCCGCGACGATCAGGAGCGCCGGGCCCCGGTACAGCACCGCCTCGCGCTGCGGCGGATTCAGGCCGGTCAGCAGCTCGTCATCCACCACATCCATAACCCCGCAAGTCTATTCGCGACCCCGGACATCCGCCCGGCCCGTCGACTCAGCGCGGCGAGAGGAAGATGACGCCGCGGTAGCCTTCGGGTCCCCAGGCGACGAGGCGTTCCAGGTCATCGATGTGGATCGGAAGATCATGGGTATCGACCCAGGTCTCCCCCGTCGCCTGGTTCACCCACGGGTCCTCGACGACGACATAGGGGCCGGCAGCGGCGTGAGCCACGATCCAGTGCGGTCCGGGGTCGGCGTGCATCGGCGCCTCGTCGATGAGAAGCAGGGCCTGCTCGCCCGCGGCCACCCGCGCCGCGACGTCGGTCATCGGGATTCGGGCCGTGTCGACCGGGATGCCGAGATCTGCCGCGCGTTTGCGCGATTCCCGCTGCAGCTCTGCCCGAAAGTCGTAGTCGAAGCCGGTGAAATCCTCCAGCAGGACAGGTCCTGGGTGATCGAGTGCGACCTCCACCGCGCCGCGAGAGCCGACGTGCTCCTGCACCGTGACGGCCAGTCCGAGCGGTTCACAGGCCGGGTAGTTGCTGGCGCGACGCCAGAAGTCGATCTCGAGATCACGATCTGGCACGGTCTCGCCCCCGAAGCCGGGGCTGCCGTGGCGCTCGGTCGCGATGAGGGCCGCTACCGCTCCGCACGTGAAGAGGGTCGTCTGTCCGTAGTAGCCGGGCTCGTCATGGGTCAGGGGAATGAGCCAGTGCACGAGCCCCTGCGTCGCCTCGGTGCCGACAGCACCCCAGGGGGCGCGCAGAGGCGCGAACCCGAGCGCTGCGGCCGACGCGGGAACCGCGGCATCCTCGGGCAGTTCCCACTTCACGGCGGCGTCGCCGCGCTCAGCTGCCGCAGCGATCACGCCCGCGATGAGGCGATCGGCAGCGTCAGTCGGAGCCTCGGGCGAGGTCCACAGGTCGACGATCTTGGTCGCAGCTGTCGCGGGGCGACCGGACGTGAGCACGGCAGCCAGGATGCCGGCGCCGCTACCGAGCATGTGCGCCGTGGGGCGGTACCCGGCGCGCTCGACGCGCCAGCGCGCGGCTCGCTCAGCACCCAGAGCATCAGCCAGGCCGGCATCCAGAACCGCGGTGACGGCTTCTGCGCCTTCCGCGAGCACCGGTTCGATCGATTGCACGTCAGTCTTCTCTCTCGCCGGTACCCACCGACGTGTTCTCGCGGTGCGCGGCGGCAACCAGCATCCGGGTGTATTCGTGTCGGGGCTCGGTGAGCACCTGTTCGCACGGTCCGCTCTCGATCACGCGGCCGTCCCAGAGCACGGTTACGGAGTCGGCGAGCAGTCGCACGACTGCCAGGTCGTGCGAGATGAACAACAGCGAGATACCGAGGTCGTCACGCAGCGTGGTCAACAGCGCCAGGATCTGGGCTTGCACCGAGACATCGAGTGCTGAGACCGACTCGTCGCAGATGAGGAGGCGCGGCCTCGGTGCCAGGGCACGCGCGATAGCGACGCGCTGGCGCTGACCACCCGACAGTTCGGCCGGGCGCTTGCCGGCGAAGTCGGTGGGAAGCCCGACGGTCTCGAGCAGCACAGCCACATCGGATGCCGGGCGGCGCGCGACGGCGAGGGCTTCGCGCAGGATCGACCCGATCGACATCATCGGGTTCAGCGACGAGTACGGATCTTGGAACACGATCTGCATCTGCGCTGGTGTGCGCGAGCGGCGTCCCGGGGCGAGGTTCTCACCGACAAAGGAGATGACTCCGCCGTCTTCGCGCTCCAGCCCCGCGATACAGCGCGCGAGCGTCGACTTGCCCGACCCGGATTCTCCGACCACGCCGACGATCTCGCCTTCGCCGATGCGCAGGTCGACGCCATCGAGCACCGTGCGCTCCCCGAAGTGCTTCGTCACTCCCGTCGCCTGCAGGAGGGTCGGAGTCTGGTCGGCCTCGGGCGCAGCAGTTTCACGCGGCGGCGCGAGGACGGGGTCCGCGTCGATGAGCGCACGGGTGTACGGATGCTTCGGAGCAGACAGCACATCGCCGGTTGCTCCACGCTCGACGATGACGCCGTGCTGCATGACCAAGACGTCGTCGGTCCGGCCGCGCACGAGTCCCAGGTCATGCGAGATGAGGATGACCGACAGGTCCCGACGTGCCTGCACCGCGCGCAGCAGGTCGAGGATCTCGGCCTGGTTCGATGCGTCAAGCGCGGTGGTCGGCTCATCCGCGATAAGGAGCTTCGGGTCAGCGGCCAGCGCCGCCGCGATAGCTACCCGCTGCCGCATGCCGCCCGAAAGCTGGTGCGGGAAGGCTCGCGCGACGCGTTCAGGGAGCTTCACCTCGGCCAGCCGCGCGGCCACCTCGCGAGCGAGGTCGGATGCCGCGATCCGCCTGTCAGATGCCGCCTGCAGCGTCCACGCGATCTGATCCCCGCACCGGTGCACCGGCGAGAGGCTCGTGAACGGGTCCTGCAGCAGAAGCGCGACGGTCGACCCCCGCACCGACGTCCACGCTGCAGGTGCGGCATCCAGCGCAAGCGTGCGTTCGCCGACGACGGCGGTCCCTGCGGCGCGGAAACCACGGGGCAGGAGGCCGATGAGGCTCTTGGCGCTGAGGGTCTTGCCCGATCCGGATTCACCGATGATCGCCAGAGTTCGACCCGGGGCTATGGTCGCGTCGAACGGCTCGACCATGACGCCCTGTGGTCCGCGCACGGTGAGCCCGTGAATCTGCACGCCGGTCATGCCTCTTCTCCTACCTGCGAGAGGCGCTGACCCAGCCAGTCGCCGACGAGGTTCACGGCGCACGCGACGAGGATGATGAGGGCGGCCGGCACCATGACGGCGGCAGGGTTGTCGAACATGATCGCCCGGTTGTCGGTGAGCTGGCGCCCCCAGTCGGCAGTCCCCGGCGGCACCCCGACGCCGAGGAACGACAGCGACGAGAACGCGACGATCGCGAACGCGACGTTGAGCATCGCGTTCGTGATCACCAGGGTCGACACGTTCGGCAGGATGTGGCGGAACATCACGCGCCACCGCGAGAGCGAGAGCATCTGGGCAGCCTCGATGTAGGGCCGGGCCGACTGCTCGAGCACGCCCGCGCGCACGATTCGGATGTCCGACGGCGAGAACAGCGCGATCAGCAGAACCACGGTCACCCAGTACCCGCCGCCGAACACACCGGCGACGACGATCGCCGCCAGCAGCACCGGAAGGGCGAGCAGCAGGTCGGTCCAGCGGCTGATCAAGAAATCGAGCCAGCCGCGCTCGTAGCCGGCGAGCGTGCCGAGCAGGATGCCGAGCAGCATCGATCCGAGGGCGACACACACCGGTCCGACCAGGGCCGACGCGGTGCCCGCGACCGTCATGGCGAACACGTCGCGACCGAGCTCGTCCGTGCCGAGCAGGTGTCCGTCCTGTCCCGGGGCCAGGAGCGCGGAGAGGATGTCTTGGC
>MDTC01037476.1_pt1 | contig 15400 bp, 15 predicted proteins | sample 811181 | NCBI WGS metagenome assembly MDTC01 (sample SAMN05326644, study PRJNA326480) | marine metagenome | isolation source: seawater | place: Pacific Ocean: North | collected 2011
CGCCCACGGTGGCCTCGTGGCGGCTGGTCGGGTCCGGGGGCAGCAGGCGACCGCGCTGCTCGGTGGCGTCCTGGAGCGCGCCGAGGAACACGCCGGCGTCGGCAGTGGCGCGATCGTCGGTGACTTCGTGGATGGCGGACAGGCGCTCGGTCGAGAGCAGCCAGCCACCGTCGGGCACGGGCGCGCCGGTGGTCGAGGTGCGTCCGGCGGTGATCGTGAGCGGGATGCCGTGGGCCTGGCAGTGCGCCACCACCTCCGCGACCTCGGCCGTGCTCTGGGGGCGGACCAGGGCGTCGGCGGTGCCGTGGGTGTTGCTGGCGTCGGTCAGGTAGCCGGCGAGGACGTCGGGATCGGTGATCGGGGAGAGCATGGAGCGGAGCTAACTCCCGGACCGCCGACCGACCTTGCCTCCGAGCGTGGCAGTGGGCAGGCTGCGCCCATGCGATCCCTGTGTCTCCTGCTCGCCGCGGCGTGTACCGGCTCGACCGCGTCCGCCCCGACCACGAACCCCGCCGACGGCATCCGCCCGGTCTCCGATTTTACCGTCGAGGAGCGGGTGCAGATCTGGCCCAAGGTGGAGCTGGTGCCCGAGAACGCGCTGGCCTTCCGGATCAACACGGTCGAGCCCCAGCCCCTCGGCGGGCCTGAGTTCACGATCTACGCCGTGCGCGGCGAGCAGGCGGTCGCCCTGCCCGAGGCGGTCCCCCGCTGGAAGTGGACCGAGGACGTCACCCAGGCGATCGTCGAGCCGGTCGGCCTGGAACGTGGCGCCCCCTACCTGCTGGTGGGCGAGGGGCTCACGGGTGAAGGCGGCCCCTATGCGACGTTTGCCCAACCCTTTCGGGTGATCCCCGCCGACACCACCCCACCGGACGGCCGCAAGCTGGTGCTCCACGGCGCCCCCCGCCCCGGCAGCGACGGCGCGCTCACCCTGACCTTTCCCGAGGCCATGCGCGAGGACGTCGCCTTCAGCGTCGCCACCCTGATCGCCGGCGAGCCCCAGCCGACCCCGTGGCTCCTGTCCGACGACCAGCGCACCCTGACCTACCAGCCGCCCGAGCCGTGGCCGGACGCTCCGGTGCACGTCAGCGTCGGCGCCAGCGCCAAGGACGTGGCCGGCAATCCCCTGGTGAACCTGCCCCAGGCGCCGCTGGTGCCGACCGTGCCCGTTGAAACCGCCGACGACAAGACGCATCCGGCGGGCGGAGGTGAATGATGACGCGTGCGCTCGGCCTGGCCCTGGTGCTGCTCGCCGGATGTGGTGATCCCCCGGAGGAGGGGCCGTCCGACGAGGAGATCGCCGACGAGATCTGGCAGGACATCCAGGGCTGGGAGGGCTGGACCCAGATCGCGCCCTGGGACGGCCTGCAGCCCAGCTCGGACTGCACCCACGGGCCGTACGTGGAGATCACGTTCAACGATCTCGCGGCGGACAACTACGGCAGCGACGACCTCCCCGACGGCTCCATCGTGGTCAAGCGCGGCCACGACGCCGACGACGGCTCGGCCCCCCGGGACTTCGTCACCGTGATGAAGAAGATCGAGGGGTACGACGCCGACCGAAACGACTGGTTCTGGCTCCGGATCTCCGATTCGGGCGAGGCCAGCGACACCGCGATCGGTCAGGCCAGCTTCTGCTACGGCTGCCACGCGGCGGGTGGCAGCGACTACCTGCTCACGACCCGCGATGATCCGGGCGAGCCCGGCGCCTGCGAGAACTGACCGGTTCACGAGTTGTCGGAGGGTGGGACCGACCGTTCCCCCTGCGATAGCCGAGAGCCATGTCCCGACCGCGACGCGCGCGTGCCCTGCTGCCCCTGCTGGCCGGCCTGCTCCTGCTGGCCGCCGGCATCGTGGGGGTCTGGCTGACCTGGCCGCGGGAGGCGCCGGCGCCGGAGCCCGAGGGGGTTCGCGCCGAGCGGGTGGGTCCACGTCCCCGTCCGCTGTGGGCCCAGCGCGCGCCGAGCCTCCGCCCGCCGACCGGACAGGTCGCGATGCCGCCGGAGTCGCGGGTCGTGGAGGAGCCGTTCGAGGAGGACACCGGCGTCGAGGTCGAGGAAGAGTCGGGGCCTGCGCTGATCACGGGCTTCATCGTAGATAGTCGCGGAGCGAACGTCGGTGGGGGGCGCCTGGTCGGCTACTGCCGGGACGCCGGGGCCAGCATCACGGCTCCGCCGGCCCAGCGACCGGTCGCCCGCGCCGACGAGGGTGGCTTCTTCGAGATGATGGTGTCCGCGCCGTCGGAGTGCGAGATCATCGGCATGCGCCGCGACGGCCTGCTGGTCGCCTACAGCGAGCGGGTCGAGCTCTTCATCGAGCCCGGCGAGGAGCTGGAGATCGACGTGGTCGTGCCCGCGACCCGCACCGGCGGCATCGGGGTGCAGTTCCGCCCCCATCCCGACGGCATGCTGGTCGAGCGCGTGCACGAGGGCACCCCCGCCTGGCGGGCCGGGCTGCAGAGCGGGGACGTCATCGTCGAGGTCGACGGGGAGTCTGCCGCCGAGTTCGGCCAGCAGGGCTTCATCGAGCGCATGACCGGGCCGGAGGGCTCGGAGGTCAGCTTCCGGGTCCGCTACGAGGAAGACGGCGAGACCGTCGAAGAGACCAAGCGGGTCGAGCGTCAGTTCCTGGACCGGGATCTCATCCGGTAGGTCTCGCGTTCGCGCGGGCCAGGGTCGCGAATTGTCTCCGTCGGTGTCACATCGATGGTGGCTCCGTCGCCGCCACATCCGTAAGCAGAGCCCAGGACCGGGAGTCCCATGCGCACCCTCTTCGTCGTCGCCCCTGCCGTCGCGGTCGCCCTCGCCGTGCCGAGCCTCGCCCACGCGGTCGATGTGGAAGCCGGCGCTGACGTGGACGTCGCGTTTGCCTACGGCAGCACCCTCAAGGGTCCTGGCGGCGGCGCGGCCCTGCGCCTGGGCATCGGCCCCAACCCGCTGGCGCTCGGTCCGTCCGCCCTGTCCCTGCTGTTCGAAGTGCAGGGTTCCTACTGGGCCTTCCCCGACGCGACCGACGGCACCACCAACCTGATCCGGGGTACCGGCGGCGCCCGCGGGATCATCACCCTGTTGTGGATCCGCAAGCCCAAGGAGGACGGCGGGCGTGGTCGCGGCATCCGCCTGGACCTGCCGATCGCCCTGCACGCGGGCATGGGCAGCCTCGACGACGGCACCACCTGGACGCCGACCGGGGACGCGACCGTCGGCATCGCGGTGGGCCTGCTCCCGGTGCAGGTCGGACTGCACGTGGGCGCCGGCGGCCTGGCGGCGAGCCAGAAGGTCGACGAGATCGACGGCACCGCATGGATCCAGGCCGGCGTGGACCTGGGTGTGGTGTTCTGAAGCGGACTCTCAGCCAGTCTGACTGGCGGTCCTTTGTCACGGAATGTCTCAGCGCGCTTGCGTTAGAGCGCGCTCGAAGCGCTACTCCTCCTGTCGACGGCGGGTCACGCCCGCAAGGAGGAAGGCACGATGGAACTCGGGATCCAGGACGTGGCACAGCAGACGGGCATCTCCGCCCACACGCTCCGCTACTACGAGCGCATCGGCCTCATCGTCGATGTGGCTCGCGATGACATCGGCCACCGCCGCTACGGCGAGGACGATCTCCGCTGGGTCGAGTTCCTGACCAAGCTCCGCGCCACCGGCATGCCCATCCAGCAGATGCTCCGCTACGCCGAGCTGATGCGCCTCGGCCGCGACACCGTGGTCGAGCGGACGGACCTGCTCGTGGAGCACCGGGAGCGGGTCGCGGAGCAGATCGCCGAGCTGCAGGCCCACCTCGCCGTCATCGACCACAAGATCGTGAACTACCGAGCCGGGGTGTACGGATGAGGACGAGACAACTGGGATCGAGCGGCCTGCGCGTGAGTGCCTTGGGCCTGGGCTGCATGGGCATGAGCGACTTCTACAAGACCGGCTTCGACGAGGCCGCGTCCATCGAGGTCATCCACCGGGCGCTGGACCTGGGGGTGACCCTGCTGGACACGGCCGACATGTACGGGCCGTTCACCAACGAGGAGCTGCTGGGCAGGGCGCTGAAGGGCCGCCGCGACCAGGCGGTGATCGCCACCAAGTTCAGCATCGTGCGCGGGGAGGACGGCAGCTGGAAGGGGCTGCGCGGGGACGCCGCCTACGTGAAGCAGGCGTGTGAAGCCAGTCTTCGGCGACTTGGCGTCGACACCATCGACCTGTACTACCAGCACCGGGTCGACCCCAACACGCCCATCGAGGAGACGGTCGGAGCCATGGCCGAGCTCGTGGCGGAGGGCAAGGTCCGCTACCTGGGCCTGTCCGAGGCCGGCGCGGACACGATCCGGCGGGCCTGCGCGGTGCACCCGATCACCGCCCTGCAGAGCGAGTGGAGCATCTGGAGCCGCGACGTCGAGGACGGCCCGCTGCAGGCTGCCCGGGAGCACGGCGTCGGCATCGTGCCCTACAGCCCCCTGGGGCGGGGCTTTCTGACCGGCGCCATCCGTTCGATGGACGACCTGCCGGCCGACGACTACCGCCACAACAACCCGCGCTTCGCAGAAGAGGCGTTCGAGGCCAACATGGCCATCGTGCGGGGGATCGAGGCGGTGGCAGCCCGGGTCGAGGCCACGCCAGCGCAGGTCGCGCTCGCCTGGGTCCAGGCTCGCGGCGACGACGTCGTGCCCATCCCGGGGACGAAGCGGGTGAAGTACCTGGAGCAGAACGTGGCCGCCGACGACGTGCGCCTGACCGCGGACGATCTCTCGGCGTTGGACGCCCTGTCTGACCGGGTGCAGGGCCTGCGCTACCCGGACATGAGCTTGATCGCTCGGTAGCGAACCCTCGGGTCGCGCAGCGAGACCAGGTGCTCGCTGGAGCGCCGGTGGACAGACTGTTCCACGGCACGGGCAGCGCCGTCCGGCTCGGCGGCCCTACGTTGCCTCCACACACGGAGGCAACCATGGAACATCGACATCTCGGCCGCAGCGGACTCAAGGTCCCGGTCCTGAGCTACGGCACCGGCACCTTCGGAGGCGCGGGGGAGTTCTTCGGACGGTGGGGCAAGACCGACGTGCAGGAGGCGACGAAGCTGGTCGACATCTGCCTCGAGCACGGCGTGAACCTCTTCGACACGGCCGACGTCTACTCGGCCGGCGCCTCCGAGCAGATCCTCGGACAGGCGATCGCCGGGCGTCGGGATCAGGTGCTGATCTCGACCAAGGCGACCTTCACGATGGGCCCGGGGCCGAACGACAAGGGCAGCTCCCGGCACCACCTCATCGCCGCCTGCGAGGCGAGCCTGAAGCGGCTCGGCACCGACTACATCGACGTGTACTTCATGCACGGCTTCGACGCGTCGACCCCGGTCGAAGAGACCCTGCGCGCGCTGGACGACCTGATCTCCGCCGGCAAGATCCGCTACATCGGCGCGTCCAACTTCTCGGGGTGGCACCTGATGAAGTCCCTGTCGGTCTCGGACAAGCGCGGCTACAGCCGCTACGTCGCCCAGCAGGCGTTCTACTCGCTGGTCGGGCGGGAGCTGGAGTGGGAGCTGATGCCGCTGGGCCTGGATCAGGGCGTGGGCACGATGGTGTGGAGTCCGCTCGGTTGGGGGCGTCTGACGGGCAAGATCCGCCGGGGGCACGAGGCAGGGAGCGGTCGCATCGCCCAGGGCGGCCACGTGGGAGGACCGCCGGTCGACCAGGAGCAGCTGTTCGACATCGTCGACGTGCTCGACGCCGTTGCGGGTGAGCTGGACGCGACCATCCCCCAGGTGGCGATCGCCTGGCTGCTGACCCGGCCGGGGGTGGCCAATGTCGTCGTGGGCGCGCGCAACGAGCAGCAGCTCCGATCCAACCTGGCGGCGGCGGCCCTGACGCTGTCCGACGATCAGGTCCGTCGCCTGGACGACGTCAGCCGAAAGCAGCCGATCTACCCGTACTGGCACCAGATGGACTTCGACGAGCGCAACCCGAAGCCCACCCGCTGGTAGCGGCGGCCCGGGCGGTCCGGTCAGTCCTGGCCGAGTCCGCTCGCCACCCGGGTCGCCTCCTGGATGGTGCGGGCCAGGGTCGAGCGGATCCGCCCGTCCTCCATGGTCAGCAGCCCGGCGATGGTGCAGCCGGCCGGGGTCGTGACGTCGTCCTTGAGGGCGGCGGGGTGGGTGCCGGTCTGCAGCACCAGCTCGCCGGCGCCGCGCACGGTCTGCGCGGCCAGCTCGATGGCGACATCGCGGGGCAGGCCCATCATCACGCCCCCGTCGGCGAGGGCCTCGATGATGACGCAGGCGAAGGCGGGCCCGCTGCCGGACAGGGCGGTGACCGCGTCCAGGTGGGTCTCGTCGAGGATCCGCACCCGACCGACCGTCTCGAAGACGTGGCGGGCGAGGGCGATGTCCTCCTCGGTGGCACCGTCGTCAGGGGACAGCACGGTCATCCCCGCGCCGATCGTCGCCGGCGTGTTCGGCATGGCGCGGATCAGCCGGGCGTGGGGCAGCCAGCCCCGCAGCTGATCGAGCCGAACGCCAGCGCAGATGCTCACCACCAGCGTGTCCCGCGTGGCCTCGGCCATCTCGGTACGATCGAGGATAGACCTGGCTTTCTGGGGCTTCACCGCGACGATGACCACCTTGGCTGCGGCGGCTGCGGCGGCGTTGTCGTGACCGACCTCGATGCCGTGGGCGGCGCGCAGGGCGTCGGCCCGGATCGGCCGCTTCACGGTCGCGCGCACGGTGAGCTGCGACGCCCGCTGCAGCCCGGTCAGGATGGCCTCGCCCATGGTGCCGCAGCCGAGGATGGCGACGTCGTGCATCGGTGCTCCGTGAAGTCGGATTTCGAGTCTTGAGTTTCGAGTTTCGAGTTTCGAGCTCGAGGGTCAGAAGAAGACGATCAGGCCCGCCTGGGCGCGGGTCGTGGCGCCGACGGTGGTCGTCATGGACACGGTCGGCTCGTCGCTGCCGACCGCCGTGTTCGTCCGGGTCGCCGTGAGCACGTCGACGCCGATCCCGGCGGTGACGGTAGCCCGCTCCGAGACCCAGTGGTCGAGTTCGAACGCGGCGCCGAGGCGTCCGGTGCGGCTGTTCGAGATCTGGTCGATGGTGCCGGGCGGGGTGGCGGTGATGTCGAGCTGCTGAGCCTTCGCGCGCCTGAGCCGACCCGAGCCGACCGCCGAGATCAGCAGGTCGGTGCGCTCGATGCGCGCGACGGGGAGGCGCAGCGAGAACTGGGAGCCGAGGGTCCGGCTCTGGGGCTTGGTGTCGAGCTCGAGGGCGCCGAAGAACACGGTTTCGGACGTGCTCGTGATGGACGTGCCCACCGTCAGGTCCATGGACACGCCGCCCGCGGTCCGAACCCGCAGCGTCGGTCCGCTCGCAAAGCCCGTACCGACGACAGCACCCACGCCCACGCGGGTCTCCTCCGGGCGCGGGTCCTCGTTGTCATCCTGCGCGTGCGCGCCTCCGAGCAGCCACAGCACCATCAGCCACATGTCCCCTCCAGCGGGTGGTCGCCTCTGGGTACCGAGGGTCGCGCCGCTCGTCTACCCCGCGTTGAGGCGCCAGATCCCGTCCTCGCGGGGCGCGGCCAGGGGAGTGAGGGCGCCTCCGGCCAGGATGCCGCCTTCGAGGCTGCCATCGGGGCGCAGGAGCGCCAGGGTGACCGGCCCGTCGCCCAGCACCTCGGTGACCAGGCCGGCCAGCTCGATCGCGAGCGCGTTGGGGGCGGGGTCCTTCTTGAGATCGCGAGGCAGGCGATCGAGGCGGCGCAGGATCGGGTCGGGCAGGGCGACCGTGGCCGAGACCTGGACCGAGAAGCTGCGGCGTGCCCGGGACTTGCCCATGCCGCCGGGCTGGGCGTAGCTGGGCACGAGCCAGGTGCCGTCGACGGAAAACGTCACGTCGTCCGCGGTCTCCTCGTCCTCGAAGTTGGTCACGCGCCAGCGGTAGCTCGCCTTGTGGCCCTCGGGGGAGACGCCCCAGCCGGCGATCAGCGCCGTGGCGTAGGCCTCGAGCGGCACCCGCGCCATGGCCTCGGTCTTCACCTGCTCGGCCAGGTCCGCCGGGTCGATGGCGGCCCGCGGCGCGATGGCGTCGATCAGCGGGCCCAGGGTCTCGATCGGACCGGCCCAGCCCAGCAGCCCCGGGGTACCGGCGCGCTGGATCTTGACGGTTCGAGGCTGACTCTCGGGCGCGTCCGACACCTGGAGCAGCCAGTCGGGGGTCAGCACGGACAGGACGATGGACATGGGGGCTCCCGGGAGGGGGCGGAGGGTACGCTACGGGGCCGAGTTCGGCTCGCCCGGCGTCGCGATCACCTCGTCCTTGAACTCGTCGTTGACGTTGACGCCGCCCTCGCTGGCCGTGCAGCTGTGCCAGTTCTCGCGCGCGGCCCCGTCGCCGGGCACCGGGTTGCGCTCCATCGAGGTGGCCCGGCCTCGGATCGGACCTCCGAAGAAGGCCGCTCCGCCGTCGCCCGCCTCGTCGACGATGACGCTGTTCGGGTCGCGGAGGGCGAGGCCCAGCGCGCTGCCCTTCAGGTACAGGCGCGCCTGGCGGTTGTCGTTGTAGGCGTTGAGCACGAGGTTGCCGCCGACGAAGGCCGACGGGTCGTCCTGGGGCTCGCCGTCGGCGTACACCTCGGTGACGTGGTCGACGATCGTGAAGTAGCCGTTCGCGGGAATGATGCTCCCAGGCGGGATCCCGACCACGAAGTCGTCCGCGTTGGTCAGGCTCCACATGTCCAGGCGGATGTCCCGGTCGGTCATGTTGCGCAGCTCGATGAACTGGTCGTAGCCGTCGACGTCGCTGGAGTTCAGGCCGTACCAGTGGACCTCGTTGACGACGATGTCGCCGGGCACCACGATGGCCTTGCCCAGCGCGTCTGCCCGGTCGATCTCCTCGTCGGTGGTCGCGACCCAGGTCTCACCGAAGTGGCGGCCGCCGTCCCAGAGGTACTCGAAGTAGGTGTTGTAGTCGTTGGCCACGCGGTCCGAGCGCAGGACCAGCAGGTACTCGTCGTTGGACTGGGTCGCGCTGGCAGACCAGTTGAACGAGCCGGTCATGACGGTCTTGTCGACGTCGGGATCGTCCGAGTAGGTGTCGATCAGCATGGTCTTGCTGTGCAGGCGACCGCCGCCGGCCTGGTAGTCGCCCGGCTTGACGCTCATGTCGTTGCCGTCGAGGCGCATGGGGATGCCCGCCGCGAGCAGGCGATAGGCCTCGTGGTACTGGCCGTTGCTGTGCAGCTGGGACTGGTCGACCACGCCGGCGACCGAGCGGAGCGGCAGCTCGGAGTCGCGGTCCGGGTCGTCCGCGTACAGGCGCTCGAGCTCCTCCTGCTTTCGGATGTAGGCGCTTCCAACCTGGTCTTTCGTGAAGGCGAAGATGGTGAAGCGCACCGACTCCTTCGCCGCGTCCACGACCTCCAGCATGCGGCCCATGGTGTCCTCGTTGGGCGAGAACCAGACCTCCACCTCGGTGTCGTCGACCTCGTAGATGCGGCCGTTGTCGATGCGCTCCTTCATGTAGCCGAACAGCCCGTCGAACATCTGCTCGAACTCGGCGGTGAAGTCCGCCGCGATCCCCGGATGGTCCATGAAGATCATGTTGTTGCTGTTCTGGGTCATGTCCGAGCGGGACCAGTTGGCCGTGCTCACGAACACGAAGCGATCGTCCACCACGATGAACTTGTGGTGCATGATGTGCGGCCCGTTGCCGATCGACATGGGGATCTGCCGGTCGAGCATCCGCTGGTAGCCGTCGTTGTAGAAGTGGTCGGCGTCACCGACCATGCGGACCTTCACGCCGCGATCGTGGGCCATCTCGATGGCGTCGATGAGGTCGTCGTGAGTGAAGCCCATCACGGCGAAGTCGATGCTGGTCTTGGCGCTGTGGATCAGGTTGACCATGGCCTTGAGGCCGTCGGGGCGCCGCCAGTTGTTGTCCGGTCGGGTGCCCGGGTCGTTGAAGTAGACGTCGAGCTGGCCGCCGAGGGTGCCGTCGACGTCCTCCTGGTCCGGCGGAGCGCAGGCGGTGGCCAGGGCCAGCAGGGCCAGCAGGGCGGGGGTTCGCACGCGCATCACAGGCCTCCCGCGCGGGACTGGTGTTCCTCGAAGACCTCGAGCAGCGCGTCGACCTCGGGGGCGACATCGCCGATGCCGCCGCGATCGCTCGCGTCTTCGAACACGTAGAGCACGCCGTCGATGAGCTGGTCGGTGAGCACCGGCGAGCTGCGGTAGAGCCGCTCGGCCGAGTACAGGTCGTGGGACAGGAAGAAGGCCTTCGCCGGGTAGACGTTGTCGTCGCGCGCGGGCTCGAGGTCGATGAGCACCACCGTCGGCACGCGTCCCTCGCTCACCCGGCTCTTGCGCACATTCGGCGTGTCCGTCGCCAGGAGCCGGGCCAGCGCGGTGCTGGTCTCGCCGAAGCGCGGGCCGACCACCACCTGCACGTCGAAGCCCTGCTCGGCCTTGTCCTGCAGGGCCTTGGTCAGGCCCTCGTTGGCGAACTCGTCGGTCAGGACGCGCACGTCGGACTTCGCGGCATACACGGCGTCGATGATCCGCTTGGTGACGCGCTCCTGGGGGCCGAACCACACCTCGAGCTGGGCGCCCGTGCGCAGGGGGTAGCGCCAGCGCGGGTCGGCGATGGACTTGGCCTGGTTGTCGTAGGCGGTGGTCGACGTGGAGTCGGCGGCGTCGATGCCGTTGCCCATGAGCTGGTTGTGCTCCTTGAGCATGTCGTCGCAGACGTCCTGGCCGCGCCCCTCGAGGATGATCCGGGTGCCTTCCTGGTCGAACCCGATGTCGTTGGCGGCGACGAAGCGCATCTCGTCCACGACCACGAAGCTGGTCGACAGGATGGTGTCCATGCTGTCCCAGGCCACGTCGTCGCCCAGCACGAACTCGAAGTACTCGATGCCGTCGTTGGTGCGGGTGACCGGGACGCCCGCAGCCAGGAGCGCCTGGATGCCCGGGTCGTCGACCTGGTCGAAGTCGGTGGCGACCTCGACGTCGAGCCCGCCCTCCCACGCGGCGACCAGCAGGTCGGTGACCGCGGTGTCCTGACCGGCTGGAAGTGCCGCTCGAACGGTATCATCTGCCGAGCCGATGAGGTCGTCGAGCGCCGTGACGACGTCCTCCTGGGTGCCGGCGGTGACGGTCGACTGGGTGAACATGCCGTCCAGGTCGGGATCGGCGCAGCCCACGAGGGCGAGCATGAACAGGGGGGTGAGGCGTGCCATCAGTCGTTCGCCCCCGACGCAAAGGAGCCCGAGTAGTCGGGGCTGTTGGGGCGTCCGGGGGACGCGCCGGTGAAGCGGCGGCAGGCCTCGAGCATGCGCTCCTGGCCGTACAGGTACGGGCCCTCGCGGTCCTCGTTCCAGTCGGCGGGCGGCTCGTTGGTCCAGTGGTGCCAGGAGTGCGGGTAGTTGCCCCGCGCGCCGAACATGATGTTGGCCATCTCCATCGACCGGCTGGTGACGAGGTCGTAGCCGCCGGCGAACGGGGGCATGGACCAGTCGCCAGCACCGTTGATCAGGCGCTCGTCGACGTCGCGCAGGGTGATGGAGAAGGGCGCGTTGAGCGGCAGCTCGAGGCCCTCGACCACGATGTCGGGCTCGGGGAAGCAGCCGTCGGTCTTCGCCGCGATGTAGATCTCGTCGGCCACCTGCATCACCACGTCGGTGGGCGGGATGATGAAGGTCTTGCGCACGTCTCCGCGGATCTCGAGGTACCAGCCGGACACGTTGAGCGGCATCGAGCCGGTGTTGCGCAGCTCGATGAAGATGTCGCTGGGGTCGTGGACCGGGCCGCTGTCGGTCTCCATGACCGAGCCCGACCACAGGACCTCGGAGATCTGCACGTTGCCGCGCTCTCCGTTCTGTCCGTCGGAGGTGACGCCGTCGCGGTAGCCGACCTGGAGGTCGACCCCGCCCGGGTCGGAACACCCGAGGAGCGCCAGGGGCACGAGGAGCAGGAGTCGGTTCATCAGAACCTCACGTGGGTGCCGCCGTTGATGACCCAGGCGGGCGGTGCGTCGGCGGAGCCCAGCTGGGTGCCGGCGACCCGCGCCACCTCGATCTTGTAGTACTCGCCGGGCACGAAGATGCCGCTGGAGACGTTGAACCGCAGGTGTTCGCTCGCCTCGATCCACACCTGCAGGTCGCCCTCGATGCCGATGATCTTGCCGATGCGCTCCTCGGCGGCGAACTCGAGGCTGCTGTAGCCGTAGGGCGGGTCGATGGTGTCGAGGCGATCGAGGTCCAGCTCGGTGTAGCCGGTGTCCTGCAGGAAGAGGCCGTTGGCGAAGATGGTGATTGGACCTGCATTCTGGTAGCCAGCGCGCAGCTGGATGACCCGGGTCCCCGACTTGCGGTCGGACTCGTGCATGTCGTCCTCGACGCCGGCCCAGCCCAGGTACGCCGTCGGGTGCATGCCCAGGTAGCGGTTGGCGATGAGGCCATCGATCTGGCGGCCCTTCATCCCGACGTAGCCGTGGCTGTACTGCATGCCGTCATCGGCGTAGGCGGCGCCGAGGGCCTCGAAGTAGGACAGCTGGGCGATGGGGCCGCTCGTGCCCTCCTCGGGCCGGTACACAGCCCCCGCGCCCCAGGCGGCCCCGGTGGTGTCGACGTCGTAGGCGACCTCTTCCTTGCGGTCGATGCCGGTGCTGCCGTCCAGCTCACCGTAGAACGCGAGCTTGCCGGTGGCGTACTGCACCCGAAGGCCACCGTTCATGATCCAGTCGTTATCGGCGAAGTTGCCGAGCTCTCCCGCGTAGGAGATGTCCGCGCCGGTCCCGGGGGTGCCGTCCCGCCGCGCACCGCCGGCGCCCACCGAGGTGAAGAAGCCGTACGCGGTCGCCTGGAAGGCCGACTTCTTGGGCGCCAGGCGGAACATGCCGCCCGTGCGCAGGGTGCGGTTGCGGCCGCGGAAGTTCCACGGGCTGCTGGTGGAGCTGGCGATGTAGCCGGCGAAGTTGACGTCGTCGGTGTTCGGCGTGCTCGCGGCCACATCGATGGGGATGAGGGTCACGCTGCCCAGCTCGCCCACCGGCACGTCCACCCGGATCATGTCGTTGATGTCGGCCCAGACGTAGTCGCGGGTGCCAGCGATGCCGCCGATCTCGAAGGGCTGGCGGCCGAGGCGGAAGTGCACCCCGTCCTTGCCCCAGGGGTGGTAGTCCACGAACATGTTGGTGAAGTAGATCCAGCCGCCGAAACGGTTGGTTCCACCGAGCTGATCGGTGCCCCATAGCCCGCGGTGGGACGCGCCGAGGGTGAGGTCGACCTTCTCGTCCACCTCGTAGTCCAGGCGCAGGCCGATGCCGGAGAAGGTGAAGCCCGACCGGTCGTCGCTGTCGAGGATGCCCTGGTCGCCGTGCTCCTCGTCGAGCTTGCGGAAGTCGAGGTTGTTGACCTCGTGGAACTCGAAGTCGAAGGTGAAGCTGGTGCTCAGGCCCTCGACCACCTTCTTCAGGGGGGCCGTCGACTTCTGGTACTCGAGGTCGTCGCGGTCGGTCGCGTCCAGCGCCGACTGCTCCTCGGTGGTGTCCTCGGACGACTCTTCGGGGGGCTTCTCGTCGTCTTCAGCGGCGAAGGCGGATCCCGCGGCGAGGAGGGTGAGCAGGCAGACGAACCGGGTCGGGGCCATGAATACACTCGTCGGGCTGTGGGGGGCCGGACAGGGCCGCCCCGTTCTTCGGGGGGCCCGCAGCGAGCCGCCCCGCGGGGATGGGGATCAGTCGGGGCAGGGAGCGTCGCCCTCGACGACGGCGATCTGTCCGAGTCGCATGATGACGATCGACAGGCCGAAGCTGTTCTGGACGGGGCCGGTGGCGCACAGGGTGCTGCCGACCTCGGGGTACTGGCGTCGCCGGTTGATCTCGGCGTCCAGATTGACGTTCACCTCGACGCCTTCGTCGGTGAGGACGGTGAACTCGCCGAAGGTGTCGGGCTCGGTGATCATCTCGCCCCGCACCCGGCGGACCTCGCCGGCGTCCTCGGACGTGATGCCCTCGTTGGCCCACGCGTACTTGATCGGGCGGGCCTCACGGTTCACGTCGACCACGTCGTGCACGTAGATCATGTCGTAGCCGAAGTTCGTGCGCACGCCGCGGACCCGCAACGTCACCCGATCGCCCATGTCGAAGTGCGCGACCTTGGAGTCGCCGACCACGAAGATGCCGGTGCTGTCGTCCTCGATGAAGTAGTTGCCGTAGTACTTCTCGTCAGCGCCGTTGTAGCCGCCGAGCTTCATGTACCAGCGCGGGTGCAGGGTCACGATGCCCTCCACCTCGACCGGCAGATCCGCAGTGGTTCGCACGCCCGAGCACGCGGCCTCGCTGGCGTAGCCATCGCCGCTGGCCAGGAGCAGGTCTCCGTTGTCGGTCGGGAGGAGCTCGTCCTTCATCGCGCCGATGGTCGTGCCGGTGCCGGCAAGATCGTAGTCGTCGGTCGTGAAGCGGATGGTCTCCTGCACGTCATAGGGCACGGCATCCGACCACACGTCGGACACGTCGGGCAGGCCGCCTTCGGGAGCGCCGCAGGCAGCGAGGAGCAGGCAGGAGAACAGGCGCCGCATCGGAGCCTCCGAGTCCTAGAAGGGGTCGCCGACGGCGTCGAAGTCGCTGATGTTGAACTGGACCTCGTCGGAGAACTGGGCCACCGGCGCGGCGATGGGGATGCAGTCGCCCTGGAAGTACGACTTCTTGATCCGCAGCACGTACTCGTGGCCGTGGGTCTCGACGGTGTAGCAGGAGTAGCTGCCGCAGGGCTCACGAACCTCGGCGATCTCCGCCCAGATCCGCGCGACCTCGGCCCGGTTCTCGTCGAAGGTCAGCTCGGTGCCGTCGGTGGCGTCGACGACGTAGACCAGGCTGGTCTCCTCGTGCTTGACGAAGTTGTCGAGGTCGAGGATCTCCAGCTCACCGTAGTAGTTGGTCATGCTGGAGACCGTGAACGACACGACCGAGCCCGGGGGCAGGCCGCCGGCGATGTCCTGCGGGATCTTGATCCGCGGGTTCTCGTTGTCGTTGAAGTTGTGGTACGTCCGGATGGCGCCGCTCTTGTCCTGCAGCCAGATGTTCCGGGCGACCGCACCTTCTGGCGCGTACTCGGCGTGGGAGACGACCGCGTGGTCGATCACGATGGGGGTCTCGAAGTCCGCGTACTCACCGGGGGCGGGGGCGGCGGCCAGGAGCGCGCCGATGCCCGCGTCGACCTCCGGAGGCGTCGTCGTGGCGAGGTCCGCGGGGATGGTGCCCCACCAGTCGGTGTCCGGCGGGCCCTCGTCGCAGTCGAACGACGTGGTGTCGGAGTCGGTGTCGGTGTCGGTGTCGGAGTCGGTGTCGGCGTCGGCGTCGGCGTCCGAGTCGGAGTCGGAGTCGGCGTCCGCGTCGGTGTCAGCGTCGCCCTCGTCCCCCGAGTCGCACG
>MDTC01264478.1_pt1 | contig 15400 bp, 12 predicted proteins | sample 811181 | NCBI WGS metagenome assembly MDTC01 (sample SAMN05326644, study PRJNA326480) | marine metagenome | isolation source: seawater | place: Pacific Ocean: North | collected 2011
CAGCTTGGGAAGCTGACACTCTACCACTGAGTTACTCCCGCATTTAATGTCGATCTATCGCCTTCGAGCAGGGATGTCAAATCTGACAACAGAAACCACTAAGAGTCATCCCGGGGCTTCGGTTCATCAGTCGCTTGTACAGGTTTAGATGCTGGCATTTCAGTGTCTGGCGTGTCGACGAGCAGGTCACCGAAATCGCTACTTAAATCAGAGTCGGCTAAGACGTCGAGTGCGGCTTGGTTAATGTCGTCCAAATCATCGAATTCGCTCAAGTCGAGTATATCATGCTCAGACGTGGCATCATGTTGTTTTGGATCGATGTCCGGTATCGCATGGTCCATTGTAATATCGAGCAAGCCATCGCCAAAGGCATCGCTAAAATCTGCCGTTTCAGTTGCCGTTTCCGTAGAGGTATCGGGGTCGTAATTCGGGATCAAGGCCTGTGCAGATTTGGGTGAACTGCTCGCTATATTTTCATTGTCTGACATGCCCTTATCACTGGACATAGGCGGCGTAATAATCGCGCTCGCATTAGATTCATGCATCGACGAGTCGTCGATCAGCACGTCTTCAGCTCCATCTTCGGCTAATAGATCCGCAAACTCATCGTCATCAGGGGTTTCTATGAGGCCGTCACCCTGTACTTCGAAGCCCAGTTCCTCCAGTTCAAACCCATCGAGGGACAGTTCAAATTCGCTCGAGTCGTCAGATAGGTCTGAGAAGTCATCCAGGCTGAGATCATCTAGGTTGAGGTCAATATCAAAATCCATCGACAGGTCCTCGAGAGGATCTGCATCATCAATTGGCAGGGACGCCGAACTCTGCGATGGGCCGGCCTCGATGTCGGGCTGCGTGCCGCCTGTCTGACCAATCCCTGCAAGTAATTCGGCCGCCAGAGCATGATTGGGGGCTAGATTGAGCGCATCGCGGACGTATGCTTCTGCTTGACCAGGTTCTGTTTGAATCAAAAACTGAGCCGCTTTCACCAAGGCGTCCGCAGCCGCATCTCCATCACGTCTCATCACACAGAGATCTTTTAGTTTTAGGTAAACAGACGGGTTCTTAGAATCCAGTCCAATGGCCACATCAATTCGTTGGCGCGCATGGTCAGGTAGTTGATACTTCAAGAGTAAATCGACATCAGCCAAACATAGATTGACCCGTTCCTCCGTAGACAGAACGGGCTCAAAATTGGCATCTGTACCCAGGATGCTTGAGGTTCCTTGTGGATTGCCGTCATTCTGACTCGAAACCTGTGCAAGCGCATCCCGTGCGGCCATATCATTGGGCGCAACATCGACCAGTCGTTGAAGCGCTTGTTGCTGCTTATTGGTCTGCCGGTTTTGCGAATAGATGCGGACCAATTCTCGATAAACTGCAGCCGCCTTTTCATTCCGTCCAATTTCCCGAAATGTCTCAGCCAGTAACGCCAGGGTTCGGGTATCAGTTGGATCCAGTTTAAAGAGTCTTTGCAGCCAAGCTAAAGCGCGCTTTGAGTTCGATGTGGCCAAGTAGGCTTGTGCAAGATGCCGACCACTCGAGATCTGTTCGGGGTATAGATAGAGAAGTCGTTCAGCGACCTTTATGAACTCAGCATGGCGGTTTTGAGAGCGCATTCGACCAAGAACAAATTCAAAGTGATCGATCGAGGGTTGGTCATTGCAGTTCTTCGCATGTGCTTCCGCTAAGCGGAGATGGTTGGACTCGTCCTCGGGAACCAGGTCGACCATGTGTTCTAGCAAGGTCATGGCGTCAGTTGAACGCCCGTCCCTTTCATAACTACCGACCACGAGCCGATATTGGGCCAATGCCTCAGTTGGCAGATTGAGCTTTATATAAACATCGCCCAGCGTTCGATACACTTCGGTGAGCGTCGGATCGACATCCAGAACTTTCTTGTATACGGCGACGGCCTTCAAGAAGAAGCCCTTACCCTTGTAGGTTTCCGCTACTTTTTTATACGTGTTGACCGCAAGGGCCACTTTGCCGTTCCGGCTGTGCAGATCACCGATTTTAAGCCAGACCCGAACATCGCCCGGATCGGCTTCCACTACGCTCTCATATTCCTTAATCGCCTTATCGATCTGTCCTCTTTGAAGGAATTTCTGAGCTGCAGCGATCGCTTTGTTCTTATCGAGAGCCACGATAGACCCGTCCTAATTCAATTCTTCGACAACATCTTTGGTACCGTCTTTTGAAATCCTACGACTCCGGTACGGCTTTGGTCAAGAGCCGTGCGCCGTGGATGGCATAAGGTGAGCTCACTTGACTCGCGATGAGTACTCGCCGGTGCGCGTATCAACCTTAATGACTTCGCCTTCCTCGATGAAGAATGGAACCTGGACAATGGCACCTGTTTCAATGGTGGCGGGCTTGCTGCCCCCTTGAACTGTATCGCCACGGACACCCGGCTCACATTCAATTATTTTCGCTTCTATAAAATTGGGCAATTCCACATCAATGGGTCGGCCATTGTAAAGTAAAACACTGACCTCAAGCTCCTCTTTGAGATAGTTTGCTGTGTCGCCCAGCTCTTCGGCGCGCACTTCGATCTGGTCATAGGTCTTGTTATCCATGAAGTGCCAAGTCGTACCGTCGTTGTAGAGAACCTGCATTTTTACGTCATTGACGTCCGGTTTACCGACCTTTTCGCCGGAACGAAAATTAACCTGAACTCCACGGCCATCGATCAAATTTTTGAGTTTCGTTTTTACGAACGCAACACCTTTACCTGGCTTGACGAATTGGCAATCAACAATCGACCAAAGGCTTCCCTCGTATTCGATTTTAAGATTTTTTCTGAATTCGTTTGTTTGATACATGATTTTTCCTAACCGCCGATGTATTTTTTTAAAGCCATGATGGCCAGTTGGTAGCCATGACCTCCAAAGCCACATATCTGACCTACACAGACGTCAGCTGTCAACGTCCGATGTCTAAATTCTTCTCGCTGTGCAAGATTTGACAAGTGTACCTCAACTGTCGGCAGTCCAACAGCGCTTAGAGCGTCTCTGATGGCGACGCTGGAATGTCCATAGCCGGCCGGGTTGATAATCAAGCCGTCCACCTGCCCAGACGCATTTTGAATGGCGTCGATTAAAACACCCTCATGATGACTTTGAACCCATTGGAACTGAATCCCATTTTCTGCGGCAAAATCGGCGGCTGCGGCCATGATTTCGTCCAGGCTTTCGCGGCCGTAGATCTCTGGTTCGCGGGTGCCAAGTAAGTTTAGATTTGGCCCATTGATAATCAAAAACTTCACGGTTGCCTCCTCAAACAAACGCCATGAGGTCCGCGCTCACGATGCGAAGCTGAAATTGGGCGCGAAGTGCATCATGGGCTCCTTTGAGCCAGAGAGCCACAAAGTAGTTTGGTCCAAGAGGTCTGAGCAAAAGTGTTCTGTCAGAACTATCGAATTTAAACGAAAGCGGTTCACCAAGCTCCGATAGCTCGTTGAGAGACGTCAATTGCTTAGCGACAAGCCCAAATTCTGATAATCCGTGGGCTAGGCTGGATTTTTTTCCTGGTTCTACAGCGTGCACCACGATCCCATCCGAATTGAGTAAGGCGGCCCCAAGAGCGCCATCGACGTCGTCGACCAAGCGAGTTAATTGTTCCTGCATCTGCATACGGTTATCAACCTCCGGAACAGGTTTTCGTGGTCTTAAATACGTCTCGCGGACACGACCCAGTATGCTGTCTATGGGATCCGCGGAGGTTGGCATAGTTGACGTGCGAAGGAATCAACGGCTAGACCCTGACAGGTTTGACAATCCACGAATGATTCATCACTGCCCAGCAACGCTTCGCAAAGTTCGCTATTCGACGTTGAGTTATCGCCGTCCGCATTGCTCATTGGGGGAGGGCAGGCCAGTTGACCCCCGCGTTGAACAATCATTTCAGATGGGTAGATGACCCGACAGCCGTTGCAGACTTCCACTGGAAAAAGGAACTCGTTGGACTCGGCGTCACGCCCGTCCAATGTTCGTCCTTTGATGCGCACGCGGGCGAGAATCGTGACGGCTGTTCTCGACGGAACGACCTCGCCATTATTGACCGAGAAAAATTCTTCAGCGTTTCGAACTTGTTGCAGGACATCCTGTGAGAAGAGTTCAAAGTTCGCAAGGGTGAGCGCAGATTCTTCTGGAATTGTGCCGCTCAGTGGGACGATCCGCCGAGATGGGATACCCGTCGAGAGTTGGTCGAGCGTTGAGTATTCGATGACGGCTGAATTTAATGCGATCGCATTCAGACTCAAGCGCGTGTCGGCTGGCCGCAAGCCTTTCGCATTCGGCACATCAACGAGGTTGTTTTCCAGCAATAGGTTCGCTCTATAGGTTTGCCGCATGGCCAAGTCGACGACTCCGCTCACCTGGAAAACATTATCGTCGTCGATTACGTCGCAGGTCTCAATATCGAAAGGCTTTACGCTCACGATGCTCATGGAAACCTCTCGGTCTTGGCAGCCCATCAGTGCGCTCATGGCCAATGACAGAACAATGAGGAAGCACAGTCGAAGTGGCCCGTATGTATATTGCAATTTCATCGTAACTTCCTTTCTCGATCGGCGTGTGCCAGTCGACAAACTATGTCTCTAAATTCTTCCTGTTTGTAGTCGAGTACGACCGGTTCCGCTAGTTTTCTTAATCCAATCATGCGGACCGTATCTCCCTGATTCTTCTTATCGAGTAAAACCCGCTCGAATACACCATCATCAATTCGTTCAGCCCAGTTCGCCGGTCCACCAAGAGCCGTCAAAGCTGATTCGCATAAGAGGCGCTCCCGGTCAGATAGACCCAGTTTCTCTGCGCTGATGGCCAAACAAAACCGCAGCCCGAGCGCGATGGCATCACCATGACTGAGCGGAGCCCTTGACCCATCGGTCTCAAAGGCGTGCCCCATCGTATGTCCTAGGTTTAAGACCATGCGGCGTCCGGCTTCCCGTTCATCTTCACGCACGATATCCGCCTTAAAACGAACGACATTGGGCAAGATATCAAAGAGGGCTTGTCCGTCGCCCTTTAGAATACCAGGGATGTTGTCGGTCACCTGCGATAACAGATTTTCACCGCCTAAAAAGCCGTGCTTGACCGCTTCCGCAAGACCAGATCTTCGATGGTCGTTAGGAAGTGTATCTAGGTGCTCTGTATCTATGAACACCCATTTTGGCTGGTAGAATGAGCCAATCAAATTCTTTGCACCGGCAAAGTTAACACCGACTTTTCCGCCGACGCTGCTATCCACCTGCGCCAGTACCGTCGTTGGGATTTGCGCAAAGGGTATGCCGCGTAGCAGTGTGGACGCGACGAAACCGGCTACATCACCTACGACACCGCCTCCATAGGCAAGAATGTGGGTTGTTCTATCCACACCATGTGCAATGGCCGTCTCATAGACCTGTTTGACCGTATCTAGCGTCTTTGTTGCGTCTCCCGCTGGAATCGTGATCAGCCGGGCGTTTAACCCAGTCTCCGTCAGCGACTGTGTAAAACCAGCTGCGTATAGCGGAGCCACATTGTCATCGGATATGACGAGAACGCGACCACTCTCCGTATCGGCAATGGTTCGTTCAACTAGCTCATGGCGTCCACCGGACCGAAAATAAATGGGATAGCGCCTAGACCCAAGCTCTACGGAGATTTTCATCGATTCACCTCCGCACCCATGAGCATGTTATAGAGTCCGTCGACCACAGCCTCAACACTTTGGTCGTCCGTATTGATATGGACATCTGAATCAGAATAGCTGGTCTGTCGAATGGCCCGCAGTTCCGACAATGACACTCTGAAGTTATCTTGATCGAGCAGAGGTCGATTAGAGGATCCTTTTAGGCGCTCTAGAAGCGTATCAATGCTTGCGTTCAAACAGATAATGGGCCCGTTTCTTCGCGCTTCCTCACGCAGCTCGTCATCCAATAAGGTGCCGCCGCCGAGGGCGATGACCTTATTCTTGCCATCTCGCAATTGCTGGGTGAAGGCGTCTTTTTCTAGCTGTCGAAACACACTTTCTCCACGCAGAACAAAAAGGGCCTCAATCTCAGTGTTTTCACGAGAGGCAATCGCTTCGTCCAGGTCGACAAACTGTCTGCCTAAGCGCTCAGCGAGACTGCGTCCAACACTTGATTTACCAGTACCCATCATCCCCCAAAGGAAGATCGGTCGATGCTCACTGACCTGAATCACTGAGCCGTTTTGACCGTTGAAGCCGCTCTATTCACGATACGAGGTGTCACAAAAATCAACAATTCGCTCCGTCGGTCACTCTCTTGATGATTACGGAACATGACACCTATGATTGGAATTCGAGCCAAAAACGGGACCTCTGACCGATTAAAACCAGCATTACTTGTGTAGATGCCACCGATGACCGTTGTGTCGCCATCCTTAAGCAGTAATTCAGTCTGTGCTTCTTTCTTCAGAATCGTGGGGTCACCCCGAGCACCAACATTTTGAAAGTCGGGTGTGTTGTTCTGCGCATTGAGCTTCAAGTAAATATTGCCGTCTTGCGTCACGTGCGGTGTCGCCTCGAGGCTCAGGACCGCATCGAAGAAGACCGTTTGAATACCGGCTGCGGAGATCTGACTAATCGGAATGCTGACACCTTGGCTAATGCGTGCCTTTTTATTGTCTAGGGTGGTGATCTTCGGGCTACTGACGATCTTGACCGAGCCACGGTTTTCCAATGCCGTCAAACGTACATTGAGATTAAAGGTACTGTCGATACTGCCGAAGGTCATTCCCAAGGCACCACCAGAACCCAGACCCGCGGAGGCAGGCAAGTTCACTACGAAGTTTGGATTGGATGATACGCCTTCCGTACCACCTTGTTGGTCATCAGCACCACCAGAAATCCCGATTGAACTCGGGAAGCGGAGCCCTGTTGGATTCCCTGTTGCTGCACTCCAGGTCGAATCAATGCCCCATTGGATGCCCAATTGTTGGACGTTGACCTCGTTGACTTCTACGATTCGGGTCTCGATGAGCACTTGAGGTGTTTGAGTATCCAGCCGACGAATCAGGTCTTCGGCTGCATCCAGATGGTCGTCGACGTCCTTCAAAATGACCGTGTTGGTTCGCTGATCAAACTCTGATGAACCACGCTTAGAAAGAACACTTTTAATCCTTGGCATGAGGTCGCTGGCCGTTGCATGATTCACAGTGATCAGTTTGACTTCAAGCGGCTTCAACTTCTCTTGTACTTCTTGCTTCTTGAGCTCGGATTCTCTTTCTTTCGCAATCGACTCGACCGGCGCCACTCGAATAATGTCGCCCTCGCGAACCATATCTAAGCCTTTGGTTCTGAGTATGATCTCAAGCGCCTGATCCCACGGAACCAGCTTCAGATGCATGGTGATGGTCCCTTTTACTTCGTCACTGGTCACGATGTTGACATTGCCTTCCTTGGCCAGCAGCCGAAGGATGTTGTGTATATCGCCGTCCTTAATATCGATATTGATTTTCCGACCGGTGTACCTTTTTCGTCGTGCAGGACGAGGCTTACCAAGAGATCGAGTTTCGATCGCTTGGCTCATTCCTGTGAAGACCGCAGCCTTGGGGCGATCATACTGGATCTCGGCCGCCGGTGGATTCCACGACGGGGCGGGAGGCAAGTTAGCGATTGTGTCAAGGGGTTGAACTGGGTTTTCAAAAACCCATCTGATGGTACGACCCGACCGAATTAGCTCGGCTTTCGCATCCGTGTTTAGGGTGACGACGATGCGCACTCGGTCGCCGGGTGCGGGTGCCTGGAAACTGCTCACCAGTTGGATTGATGCTGCAAATTCACTGGTATCGAGGCTTCGCTCAAGAGCCGGATCAATCAGAGCATCAGCAAATTCCAATATCCGCGTTTTACTGCCCTCTGTTTTCTCTGAATAGACCGGGTCACCCTTGAATGAAATTGCGATTTCGCACGCCTCTGTTCGATTGCTAAATTGAACATCTGTAATGCGCGTTCGCATTTGCGGGGCAGGTAACACTGCTGCAACAGGGGTCTCGACCGTGACGGGGGCCTGTTGGGCAATTGGCTTCGGTGTCTTTGCGACGGCCATTTGGCCGCGTACTTGCTCAAGTTCAGCCCGACTTCGGCGCGATTTTTGCTCTGCATCGAATAGGGCCGTTTGCTTATCTGATAATTGACTTTGCAAAACAGCGACCTGGCCCTCTGCGCGGGCCAGCTTTGTTTTCAGCGCCTTAGCTTCAGCGGAGTTGTCAGCTCTTTCAGCAACGGCGATCCGTCCTTGGAGGGACTTGATATTTTGTGCTAACTTAGAGCTAGCCTGTTCAGACTCGATGCGTGCAATGTCCGCAGAATTTGCCTTTGACTCCGCGAGTTTGGCTTTGCGTTCGGCTTGAAGTAGTTGCGCTTGCGTTGAGTCCTTATCGGCTTTCGCTTTCGCAAGCAGTCTATCCAATTGTGCACGCTCCGATGCCAGCTGCGTATTTTCTGCTTTGGCTTTTGCTCGAGCCGTTTCCAGATTGCCAAGCTCTTGGGCCAGTCGGGCACGTTCGGCTTCCAGTGCACGTGTCCGTGCTTCCGCAGCTGCAATGCGAGCTTCGGCTTCCGCTTGCACAGCCGCATTTCTTTCCGCCTTTGTGGTCGCACTGCCTCTAAGCGTCGCTGCGATCCGCTGCGCAGTGTCAGCACTTGTTTGCGATGCTGTTGCCCGTTGTTCTGCGGCTCTGGCTCGCTCGGCTGCTGTTTCCAGCTCTCGTTGTGCAACGGTGATTTGCATCTCCGCGACTTGGGCTCTGGCTTTCGCTTTGCCTGCGCTGGTCTTCGCTTTCTTCAAGTCGACTTGGGCGGTTGTGAGCTGCTCGCGTGCCTGAGTCGTGGCCTGCTCCGCTGTTTGTATCCTGATTCGAGCCTGATCCAATTCTGTTCTGACACTTTCAAAATTTGTTTGTGCTCGCTCCGCTCGTTTCTCGGCGGCAGCCGCCCGCTCAGCGAGTCGCTCGGCCTCTAAAGCACGTTGGTTGCTCGTATCTTTGGATGTTTTCAGAGCGGCCTCGGCGGCCTGTGCTCTGGCGATGGCTTCCTGGGCGCGGGCTTCGGCAGCAGCCATTTTTGCTTGTGCGGCTTGCGTTGCCGCATTGGCCTGTTGGCGAGCTGCTTCGGCTCTTGCTTGTGCGGCCTCGGCCGCCGCCTGTGCCCTAGATGCTGTTTCTACAGCCGTCGAACTTTGCCGCAGTCGACTTGCTCTTCGATTGGCTTTGTCTGCAACCGTCGTCAAGCGCGATGCTTCGGCCTCAGCCTTCTGCGCACGGCCCTCTGCACTCTGAGCTCGGACTCGCGATGACTCCGCTGCTTTGAGAGCGCTTACCTCTGCCTGTCGGGCCCGGGCCTCAGCGCGAGCGATTGCATCTTGTGCTTGACCTTCTGCGGCTTGTAATCGAGCTTCAGCGGCCTTTGCTCGCGTCTCAGCCTGTGTGATGCGGTCGTTAGTTGACTGGCTTAAGTCTCTGACCTGGGCTCGAGCACGCTTGAGTTGCTCCCGCATTTCTTTGCTTTGTTGCTGTGCGCTGACCGTTGCTGTTTCGGCATTCCGAGCCTTCGCTTCAGCCGTAGCGATCCGTCTCTGAGCTGCCGCCAGTGCCTCCTGTGCCTTAACTAATTGAGCTTGGGTGGCTTCAGCTGCTGTAGCTGCATCCTGAGCGGCGACAGCCAATTGGTCCGCCTTGGCTTTCGATTGTTGAGCTTGGTTCTCGGCCGCTTCCGCTCGTGCATCCGCAGCTGCGGTCTGTGCTTGGGCTGCGTTTGCTTTGGCAGCAGCAGCCTGCTCGGCGGCTTTTGCTTCAGCGCGCGATGCAACAGCCATTGTCTCAGCGGCTTCCGCTCGTGCGAGTAGTTCAGCTGCTTCTGCTGTGGCTTGTTGACGTGCAGCGACTTTACTCTGGCTTGCTTTTTCTTGAGCCGCCTTTGCTTCTTGAGCGAGTTTGAGTGCTTTAAGCTCAGCATCACTGGCCTTGCTGGCAGCGCGGTCGGCTTGGCCACGTGCCACGTCTGCAGCCCGAAGCGCCTTTGCTTCGGCGGCGCGTGCATTCGCTTCTGCTGTGCGGGCTTCTGCTTGGGCTGTGGCGATCTGTTTTTCGGCTGTCTCGACGGTTGAACGGGCTCTTGCCTCCGCTGTTTGTGCGCGTTGTTCGGCTTCAATGGCCCTTTGCTCTGCCTGTTTTGCTCGTGTTTCCGCGTCTGTCGCTCGGCTCTGCGCGGCTGCAATGGCGGCTGAATTGTCAGGTGTGGCGGCGACGTCGGGTGCCCGACGTTGGCTCGCATCCACGGTAATCAGCAGTTTGGTGCCTTCGGCTTTAACCGAATAAAGAGCATCCGTCTCCAAACCAACGACGATGCGTCCGATTTGGACCAACTCGTCGGTAAACTGCAGGGGTGTGATGTCATTTATCACACCATTTTCAACGGTGATCGGACCTTCGATCGATGTGATGTCAGCATTCGACACGTCGATGAAAAGACGGGTTGGTTTATCCAACTTAAAAACAGTGAACGTCGGGGGCGCTGACCCATCGATGACAACCACTGTTGCGTCCGCCTGTTCCTCGACTTTCAGCGTTTTCAGTCGATTGACCGATCGGTCATCGGCTCGTGCGCTGAGTGTCAGCAACATCAAAAGAAACGGCACAGCATAACGCATCGTCCGCCCTCTTCGGCTAGGCCTTGTCTTGCCCATGTATGTTCCCCTCAGGCTCATCACGGTAGCAACTCCTGCAACTCTTCCTGTGTACGTAGGACCTTGCGGATCTCCGAAGGCGTTTTATCGTCTTCAGGTTTTTCCAGGGCCTTAAATATGATCTCATTGCGCGTAATGCGCACGACACGCATCGGCAGCTTACGGCCAACAACATCACTGGCTTGAATGATATGGCCGATACCGCGGCCGTCTTCGACCATCGCCTTATGCACCGCTGTTCCTGTAATCAGAGCAACGAGCTTGAGTTCGGCAACTTCTGCATTATTGATGGTCGACGTAATCTCGGTGGTTTCTTCGTCTGCCTTATCCTCGGTCTTGACAAGCAAATCATCGACGTGAGGTAGGAATGGGTCGCGTGAGCCTCGAATCAGAGATGATATGATATCTGATTTAGACCAGTCGATCTCCCGGAAACGCGCAGGAATATTGGACATGTCCAGGCTCTTCTTTTCCGTGATTACGCGTTTTGCAGCTGGTTTTGCACTGCTGCGCCGTCTGCGGACCTGATTTTTGCTGCTGTCATTGCCACCGCAGCCCATGAACTCAAGCGGCAAGAGCATGAGCAGCATGATCATGGGGGCAGTGGTTTTTCGCACAGTCCGTTTCATTGGGCGACTCCACCAGCGGGCGCATTCGCATTCGGCGCGATATACATGAACGTGGTGGCTGAACAATTGGCTGCAATTCGATGGTCGATGGTGCCATCAGCCTTCTCCTTGCGCCCGAGCGTCTTCAGTTCAATATCTTGAACATTAACCAGGCGTGTCAGACGGCCCATGTAATAAAAGAATGTCGCCACTTCGTGGAATGTCCCCGTCAGTTCCATTTTGACGGGAATTCGTGCATACAGCTCTTCCTTTTTGGTCTTATTCCGCTCGAAGCGTTCCACAGACAATCCAACGATCTTTGCTTGACTGTGAATCTGTTCCAAGAGCATCGAAATCGCTGGCTTTTCGGGCAGCCGATCACGCATGCGATTTCGCTCCACCCTCAATTTATCGATGAGGTCTTGGTATTTAGTCAGCTCTTTCAAAGCAGCCTTTTCTTTCGCTACTTTCTTGGTCAGTTTGGGCGTATTCTTTTCCGCCTTGCCCAACTTGTCTGTCAATTCGCTGAAATATAGAGTCCACCAACCTGCACCGACGACGCCAAGCATCATGACTAACACCAAGATCTTGCTCGACGTGGGCGCTGCAGCTAGTTTGTCTAATGAGCTTGCCATATTGCTCTACTTTCCTTTAATCCACCCAGTCACTTACTTGGATTTGTCCATCTCGCCAAGTTTACCCTCGGCCAGCAACTTAATATCGGCCGCACCATAAATCACAAGACCAGCAAACTCGAATTGGTAAAATGTTGCGTCTCCGAGTTCTCGAACCTGTGTTGCCGATGAGAAATTTATCTCCACGTTGACAAAGTGTCGAGATGTGTTCAGCCGCTTGAGAAACTCCGCGACGTCCTCGTTACTTCGCGCAAGTCCCTTAATCTTCACCTTACGGTTTGTCTCTTCGAACTTGTCTACCCAAACTCTTTTTGGATCCCAATCGGGGTTCCAGCCGCGCGAGCGCACCCGCAACTTGGCTTTCGGATCTTCGATAGGCGTCAGGATCATCGAGAGTTCATTCAACATCTTGACGGGTCCGCTCTGTCCTTCGACTAGGCCATTGAGGACCGTCTTCTGGCGTTCAAGTTCTTTCTGCTCTGCTTTGAGCTTTGTGACCGCCTGAGTCCGTTTTTGAAGGTTTTTCAGTGTTCTGCTGAGCTCACTGTTACGCTTCTTGACGTTCTTTAATTCCTGCTCTGTATCCCCATAGATAATGAACAGAAACGCGCATTGCCCCATCAATAAAATCAGCGCCAACAGCAGAAACTGGCGACCGCTCTTTTGTCGCTCCGCTTCTCGTACCGGAAGTAGATTAATGCGAATCATCGGTCGTTCGGCCCCCTCAGAGCGAGTCCTACAGCCACAGCTGCACCCGGACGAATTCGATTGATGAATTCTAGGTTAAATTGCTTGGTGTCGACATTGATTGCTTTGAAGGGATCCAGTAGTTCAACCGGCACGCCAACTCGACTCTCGATAGTTGGCGCCAAGGAGCTGACTTGTGCTGTTCCACCGGACAAGTAAATGCGAGAGACCCGGCCCTCGGACGATGTCGCCAAATAAAAATCTAATGACCGGTGGAGCTCATTGGCCAAGTTTTCACTCACGGATGCTAGAATTCGGTCGACTTCTTGAGGCACCACACCATCAGCGTTCTGTCCACCCGTCTTATATGATTCCGCTTGGTCATGGGAAATACCTAACCGCTTTCGCAGCTCTTCTGTGTACTGGTTGCCACCCATGTTGATGTCGCGCGTGAACGTCGTCATGCCATTGGCGACGATATTGATGCTGATCATCGCAGCGCCGATGTCGATGAGAACGATGGTCTCGCCGGGCGGAAAACCGTATCCCGTCTCGAAGGTATTCTGAATCGTAAAACAATCGACGTCTACGATCACTGGATCGAGTCCAGCATCTCGAGCAATCCCTGCATATTCATCGACCATCTCTCTCTTCGCTGCAACCAGAAGTACATCCATTTGTCCTTGCTCGGGTCGGGATTGCAGCACTTGGTAATCTAAGTAGACATCGTTGACGTCAAAGGGGATGTATTGCTCCGCTTCCCATTTGATGGATTCATCAAGCTCATCTTGCGTCATCGCAGGTAGACCAATTTTTTTGATGATGACCGAATGACCACTGATGGACAGAGCAACCTCTTTTGCTTTCAATTTCAGTTTGTCAGTCATCTCCCGAATGGTCTCGACAATGACACTCGAGTTCATCAACGCGCCGTCTACGATGGCTTCAGGTGGCAAGTTGGCCACGGAGAGATTGACCAAGTGGATCCCTTTCTTCGTCTCACGAAGCTGGACCAACTTAATTGAACTCGAACCAATATCGAGTCCGAGTGCGTTTTTTCTTCTGGCCATTTGACGGTTTCTCCCAACACCCGCAGCGATGCCTTTTAATCGTCTCCGATATTTGACTAGCCGTGCCTATGGGTCAAGGCCTTATAAACCCATTTTGGACAACTACCCTACGATTTATTGCGATATGGCAAAGTTTGGCCAGTAAATATCTAGATTCGCCCAGATAATTATAAATTTCTTGACTCGGAATAGCCCCCGAAAAGCCTTTACATGGTCATCACCAAGCCCGTTGTGCTCTAGTGTACGACAATGTCGTATAAAAGCAAAGTGCATTACCTGAAAACAGAAGATCCCGAAATCAGTGAACTGCTCACTAACATCCCTCGGGTTTTACTTTCCGACTTTGTTTAATCCATATTCCTTGATTTTGTAGAGGAGAGCACGGTGTGAGATCTCAAGAATCTGGGCTGCCTTGGTTCGATTTCCACTGGTCTTTTCTAAGGCTCGAGTGATCAGCTCTTGTTCGACGAATCGAACCGTCTTTTTAATGCTGAGATCGCTGTCGGCGATGTGGCGTCTGAGGGGGGTTTCATTCTGTTTAATTTGGCTTGGAAGATCATCTGCTTGCAATGTCACGCCGTCGGCCAGCACTAAGGTTCGCTCGACCACATTTTCCAACTCCCGGACATTACCTGGCCAGCCATATTGAACCAGCAATTTCATGGCCGCTGGCAGAACGGTCGTTAAAGCTGGGTTAAGTTCGGGGCCCAATTTGTTCAGGAAATGTTGAACGAGGAGTGGGATGTCCGCAGGACGTTCTCGTAACGACGGGAGATGGATGGGCAGGACATTGAGTCGATAATAAAGGTCTTGTCGAAACTGACCCGCAGAGACATCGGCGGCCAGATCGCGGACGGTTGCGGCGACAACACGGACATCGACGGGAATCGCTCGACTGCCTCCTACCGGTCTGATCTCGCGTTCTTGGACAACCCGCAATAACTTGACCTGCAACTGAAGCGGGAGTTCCCCGACTTCATCGAGGAAAAGGGTGCCTTTATTGGCCTCTTGAAATAAGCCAGCTCGATCGCGGTTTGCATCGGTGAAGGCACCTCGGACATGGCCAAATAGCTCGCTCTCGAGCAAGGCCTCAGGAATGGCTCCGCAGTTGACGGCGATAAAGGGTTCGGATTGACGCTGACCTTTATAGTGGAGCGCTTTTGCGACCAGCTCTTTGCCGGTGCCGCTCTCGCCGGTGATCAAAACCGTTGTTTGAAAATCTTTGACCTTTGAGATGGTTCTGAAAACCTCTTGCATGGGGGCCGATTTGGCAACAATACCTGCGTATCCGGTCCGATCATCGAGTACGTCTTCCAGATTCTCCAAGCGTTGGGACAATTGCCGCTGCTCGATGGCTCTCCGAATTCGAAAGAGGACCTCCTCTGCTCGAAATGGTTTAGCGATGTAATCAACAGCCCCGTTGTTGATGGCCTTTAATGCGACATCGATATCGGCATGCGCACTCATCAAAATGAAAGGCGGTCTGTTGGCACGGCTTGCAAGCTCAGCTAACACGTCGAGTCCGTTTACTTCAGGCATCACCAGATCGCACAGTATGCAATCAAACGTCTCGTTCGCTAATCGAGCGAGTGCATCATGCCCATTCTCGACCGCGACCACAGTGTAATCTGCCCGTTCGAGATGAAGTCGGAGCATAAAACGAATGTCTTCTTCGTCATCAGCGACGAGGATACGTCCACCAGCCATGGG
>MDTC01048278.1_pt1 | contig 15399 bp, 3 predicted proteins | sample 811181 | NCBI WGS metagenome assembly MDTC01 (sample SAMN05326644, study PRJNA326480) | marine metagenome | isolation source: seawater | place: Pacific Ocean: North | collected 2011
ATAAACTTACAACACCACTTCCTTGATCAATTGTTTGGAATATTGTTGAATTACTATCAAATGATGTTGGTAAAGGATTTGTACCAGACTTAGGATCTAATATATATTGTTCACCTGTTTTTAAATCTTTGTAAGTGTCAAAGGTAGTAGAACTTATCATACTACCGCCACGTGATGCAACTGCTAATGTATCTCCGTCAAAGTCAATTTTTGAACCAAACTGTACATTTGGTAACTTGTTAATTGGTCTTAGTGTCTGTGAGTATACAAATGTGTTACCACTTTGTACATACAAATACACTGCTCCGCCGTTATTAATTAAATCACTATTAAACGGTGCACCAACTGCTATTTTTCTTCCATCTTCTGATACTGCTATTGTTGAACCATAATCTTCAGTTTGGTTAAACGGTTCTAATATTTGTGAATACTCGTAACTTGAACCATTAAGTCTGTATACTACAACTTTTCTATTTGCAATACTACTATCTAATCCTAATGTAACATCACCTGACTCAATTTCGTATACACTTGTGTAAGACGAGTTAGCAACTAATACTTCCCCTTTCGAACTTACATCAAAATCAGATGCAAATGCTTCTAAGTTTGATTGTTCTAAAGTGCTTTCTACTAATGAATAATTTGTATCGTTAGGAACATACCCTAACAAATCTAATCCGCTAGTTTGTGCAGTCCATTGACTAACATTAAATACACCAGGTATTAAATTAGTATTAGCTTTATAAATTGTTTCGCCAAACCTTACATATTCATTTTCAAAATATGTAGCTGAGATTTTAAAATTACCTCTATAATTTTGTTGTACAGACAATGCCCAATCATCTGTAGAATTTTTATTTACAAAATATACTCTACCTTGGTTTGCTTCTGTTCCATCACCTTCAGCATGAATATAAAGTTTATAACTATCTACATCTGGTTGTGCAAATCTTAGTTTTGTTCCTAACTTTCTATTATTAGCACTGTTTGGTACTGTAAAGTAACTAATAAGATCATATGTTACACCTTTAATTTCATAAATTGCAAATGTACCTTGTTCATCAAGTCCTGTACCGTATCCTTCAGCAACAACAGGAATATTATATTGTCTTTTCCAATCTAAGTTTATAGCAGAAGGAGGATTTGCAGAATCAGTAATACCTTCAATAATGTTTGAAGAATAAATCCAATACTCTAAATCATTTAAATAATTAGTTCCGCTTACTATTACTGGAATATTAGCTTCTGTATCAATAACTATGATTGGTCCAGATATACTATTTTCCATCTTAGCTGAATTGATAGGTCCAATGGTTCTTACTGTTGAGTCATTTTCAATAAATGTTGCATTTGAATTAGCACCAAAATCTGATCCTAATGCCCAAACTCCGTTTCTATTTTTTAAATAAATTTTTGCTGTGGAAAATTCTCTTTCAATAAACGCAATTTCACCTGTTGATCCTGTTGCTGTATCTGTTAAGATATCTCCTATGTTTGGAATAAACGGATCTCCGTTAAGATCAAAATTTGTTAATCTAACTTCTATATACCCGTTCCAAACATCAGCAACAGTATGTTGTGTATCATTAATATAAGTTGATTCAAGTCCTATTGCTGTTGGATTTTGTACTAGTCCATTAATTCGAATTGTGTTTAACCAAACGTTTGTCTTATCACCGGGTGTAATACTGTTTCCGTGTGTTAATGGTGTTCTAACCCACCACCTACTATCAAGTACTTGTATATTACTTTGTCCTTGTGTATGAGAAAGTATACCAATTTCACTAACCTTAGTTGGCTGTGTAAAATCTTGTAACTGTTTAGTATCTAAAATATTACTAAAGTAAGGATTATTAACAATATTATCTTCTAATGTAATATCTTGAATTACAAGGTTAGCATTTGTTTCTGTAAGATTACTACTTGTAAATGCACTTCCTACATTAACATACCACCAACCAGTATGATAATTATCTGTAATATTTAAAACTTCTTCATAGTCACCTACAAGTATTCCATTAGCATAAATTTTGCCTGAACCTTGAAATGAACCGTTTACATTCTTAATATAAACTGTCATTTCATTTTCATTATTAGTTCTTCTATATGCTATTGTAGCTCTACAGGTATCAGTAGTAATATCTAATCCAGCATCTGGAATACTTAATGCACTTTGAATGTGAACAATATGTTGTACTTTATCAACAATCGTATGATTACCAGTTATTAGAGATTCAGTTAATACACTATCTCCATTGAATGGTTCAATACCTGTTTGGTTAGTAGTTGTATACTTGTTCCATTTAAGAGTTAGAATGTCACCTGGCTTAGTTCCTTCAAACTGTTCTTTTTCTGCTCTAACTAAAATATGATCTGTATCTGAATCAGCACCTAATGTATAATCACCACGTACAATATATTCAATATCTGGATAACTTTGTGTATCTAAAATGTAATCATCTTCTTTAGCTTGTTGATTAGATGAATGGCTATTATAGACTTGTAGGGCATCTGCATCTACATTTCTATCTGCTTTCCATAATTGTTCAGAATATAAAACAATATCGCCTTGTATATACGAAATACTATTATTATAATCGCCCTTTAATTTGCTTTTAACATTTGAAGCATGTGGTGAACCAATTGCAAGGTACTTGCCGTCTGGGCTTATTGCAACACTTTGGCCAAAGCCTCCATTAGAATCAAACAAGAATGCCTGTTCGTCAATCTGTTGAATAAAGCCGTATTCAGTATTATCACTAGGTCTTTGATAAACATAAACACTACCATTTAAATCTTTAGGTGCAGTAATTGCAATACGGTTGTTATTACTTGATACACTAAATGCTGTACCAAAATCTTTTTCAGTAGAGTCAAGTAGTCCTGCCGCAGTATTAATGATATTAGGTTTTGATTCAAATATTTGATTATTAGTTAGTACAGTCCATTTACCTGTATCGTCGTCGTCAACCCAAAGTACATTATTTAAATTTGAAATACTAAGGCTATCATTTGCTTGTGATAATGTTGGAAGCCTTGCTGTTTTAAATTGTGTTATGTAACCATTAACCTCTGCATCATCTTCAGTTGCTTCTACATCTTCGCCATCAGTTGATTCTAAAGTAATAATATTAAGAGCAAGACTATCTATTTTATAATATCCATCAGTGTTACTAGAAATATCGTTAATTCCAATTATTTCGCCTTTAGTAAATTCTGTTGTTTTATCTAATGTAATTGTAAATTTATTAGACTGGCTTTCTGTTACTTTACTAATTCTAAAATCTGTTGCTTCTAATTTATAAACACCCCAAGTTTGCTGAGACCTATCTGTTGCTGTCCAAATATAACTATTTGTATTAATAGATGTTTGAGTTAATAAACTATCATAAGATAATAAACTTAAACTAACATCTGACGGATTAACATATCCTGCTGTTTTAGTATAACTGTTATCATCATTAAAGTATTTTGTAGGTAAAGGTTTATGATCGTAATTTTTACTCTTTACATATATATTGTTTCTATCTAATCTATAAATTAAACTAGTATCTTGAGGATTGATAGTATCTACAAGTTCAACTTGTTGTGGTTCCTGTCTATACTTTTGTTCATCAAATGTAATATCAAAATGTTCTTCACCTGTGGATGCACCGTAACGTCCTACACGTACTGCCCATTCTTCAAAAAACTCTAAACTATCTTTATTTGCACTTCCTAGTTTATCAAATAATTTAGTTAAAACATTTTTTGTACCTTTATCTTGAATTGCTCCTTGATAAAATTTATATTGAGATACATCATCATTAATAATATTTTCAAGATACTTACGTTTTTGATATCCAGTTAAATGCTGTGCAAGTTTTTGCTGTTCAATATCAAAGTTATCAGAATCTAAATCATAAAAGTCTGAAAATTGCTTTGCTTTATAATCAAAATTTGGTAGTAATTGTTGCTCTGGTTTTTCATTTAATAATACCCATCCTGCTGAATTAAATATTTCAGATCCTGTAATATTTCTACTTGCTACGTAATAGTATTGTTTGTTCTTAACTAATGAACCTATCTTATAATCTTGCCACGATTCCCATTCAGTAGTAACTGCATCATCAAATATAAAGCCTGGGATATTATAAGAACCATTCCATTCATCTGAGCGGTAGCCTTTTACTTTAATTCTTTCTTGTCTGTAACCTTGAGCTCTATTATAAATTACATCTCCAAATACAGTTTTGTTATCAATGACAATAGCATGCTCGTGTTGTACTAATGGAATTTTAAGATGATAGATACCATCTTCAGTATTCTTTACAAAAATTCCAAAGTCATTTGTATTGTCACGTTCTGTTGTTGCAAAGTCTGCTAACAGTCTTTTTCCGTCTGCTTTTAACAAACTATAATCATAAAAGTTATCATAGATATCATCAACTACTGTATATGGTCTTGAAAACGTAATTTGTCTTGCACTAGGACTTACAGTTAATATAGTTCCGGCTTCCCAATTCTGTGTAGTCCAGAATAAAAATTCTTTTGCACTAAGAGCCCAATTTTCAATTTCTTCAATATCTTGATTGAATGTATCAAATTTAAATCCTGTTAATGTAAGGTATTTTTGGTAGCCCATCATTAGATCAACAACATCTTGTTTATCTCTAAACAATGTACCGTAGGGCATATCTTGTATGTTTGGTTCAAAGTTAGTTGAAATATATGCTGATGCTCCGCCTTCTTCTGGAAGCTCTGCTAATTTTTGAAAATTATCTTGAATAAATCCATCACTTGATGTATGTGATATTTTTACTCTATAATAATTATCTGATAGTTCAACTATCTGTCCTACTTCGTATGTTTTATCTTCAGTCCAAGTTAGGAAATTTTCACTAATTCCGCCAACATTAATTACCTTGTCGTTATTTTTTCTTCTAACAGGATAATATTTAAATACAGGATTATCTTTATCATACCCTTTAACAATATAACCTGAAGAAGATATTTCAATAATCATTCCACTATATGATACTACTTCAATTGGTATGCTTTTTGTTAATTGGACTCTATAGTTTTCTTCCGGAACAAAAACGTTGCCTTCATTTGTAGGAGTTCTTGCATCTAATATTAATCTAAATTTAGACTTTTGTGTAAATCCACCTATTTTAGATCCTAATTTATTTTGTATTGATGTAAGATTAGTTTTATACTTGTTAAATCTAAGAGTATCATTTTCTGCAAGATAGCCTTGCATGTAATTTATGATACCTGCTGTAAATACTCTTGCTGAATCTGTTGCACTATTTGGAAATACTAATTTGTTTAATTCGATACGCTTACTTGTATCTTTGTAAACTAATTGATCTGCACCATTACGTACAATTCTACTTCTATCAAATGCCAATCCAAAAAACTGTGCTGGTTGGTTTAATGCCCACGATATCATTAAACTAAATGGATAGTGTGAACTTCTACGCCACGCTGTTTCTACAGGGGCCTCATCACCAAATGCAAATTCGTAATTATAAGTTGTAGTAATATTCCCTTGAGAATATCCTGTTTGATTTGGTGCTAAAAGATTACCATCAGCATCAACTGGAATGTATTTGTAAATATCTTCATTTTTATATTTGTTTCTATAAGTTACTTTAGACCCATCTGTTCCTCTAACAATACCTTTTGATATATCTTCCCAAAGTAATAAGTTATTACTTGTGTAAGGAGCTGGACCGTATTCAGTATCAAACCAAGTAGGCTTTTCTTTGAACCCTAATACTTCCCACGGATGACTGTGAGGTCTGTCCGTGTTATAGAAATCTTTGTATATTGATCTCCAAAAACCTGTTAACGGATTTTTGTAAGGATCACTTGCCGCTCCGTAATAATAAGTAAAGCCGTTGCCTGGAGTATAATATGTATTAGATACATAGTCAGGGGTGCCAACAGTTTCTAACCAACTGTTAAATTCTGAAATCATTGTTTTAGAAATTTGCTTTCTTGTAAAGCCTGTTATTCTATTCCTACTACTAACGTAGTCTGAGATATCTAAAATATTTTCATCGTATGGTTGTTTTAAATTATTATAAATTCTTTTTTCAATATCTAATAATAAATTATCTCTATAATCTCCAAAACATTTCCATAGACTTCCATCATGTCCTTGTAGCATTGCCCTAGCGGCTGGATACTCGTCAATTAACTGTGTATCATTAGTAGCATGATTCATAGTTCCACTAGGCATATAAAATAAAGTATTAGATCCTGCAAAAATATGTACGTGAGCTACTCCTGATCCACCATTTCTTACATCTTCTTGCTGTGCTGAAACTTCATCAGTGAATAAAGGATAAAACCAACCAACTTTGCCTTTGTAAGACAGTGTTGTTGTTTCATCTCTTCCATATATTTTGTAAGGACCTGTTACGTCTGTTGGTGGTTTAATATAAGTGTCGTCTAAAAATATTTCAGGAGTAAACTTAGGATACAAACCTAACTTAGTAGGTGTTGGTGGGATCCAACAACCATCTGTTGTAATAAATTCGTATACATCTAATATATCACCTGAACTAGGAGCATTTAATAATGTCAAAAATCCATCTGTACTAACTGTATAGTCTTTGTTAAGTACTAGTTGTTTTTCATTTAGGTATGCTAATACTGCTTTTTCTGACAAAGTTGTAAAGTCAATACCACGTGTTAACGAAAATATTGTTTGAGACTCATCTTCAATATTATGTATTACTTTAGTATCACCTCCGTGGGCTATCATATCACTAAAGTAAAATGCATCCTTATTAGTTTTACCTGAGTTTAGTTCTGTTAGAATTTTATCTACGTGTACTTTATCGTATCCTTCAAAACCAAGTTCATTAGCTATTCTTAAAAATTCTCTTTTGAACTTAATATATTCAATAGCAGAGTATTTCATAGCTTCAACAGCGTCATAATCTTTGTCAGTAAGGTTAATTAAAGCAAGATTAACTGGTCCACTATGTTGTACAAATTTTAATCCGTACCTTGCTGAATTACCAAGATCTCTTAGATTACTTACACCTGGGAATATGCCTTTGAATCCGGAAACATTATCAACTATACTATCAACGTGATCTAATACTTCACCTAACGTAAATGTAGTAACATTTTCATTTTGTGGATTTTTTTCAAAATTAATTGGAAATTCATAAAATCCTACATTTTCTCTTTTTGGTGAGCTTGATGTAGTTTTTAAAACTAGTTTATCGTCAGCTACTAAGTCTGTGTTAAAAGTAACATATGCATAATTGTTAACTCTATTAATAATATAATCAATAGCATCACGCTTACGAACACCGTTTACATAAACTTTAACATCTAAATCATTTAAGTCTCCGCTATTAGTATAAACATCAATAATGAAATTATTAGTTCTTTCTAAAACTATTTCTTGTTTAACAACTGGCTGTTTAGATTTGTTAGGTGCTTTTGTCCAACCTGATACATTTGTAAACGAAGTTCTGTCAGTATACTTTCTTAGTAATGCTGTATCAGTACTAACTGTAATTACATCTGCTATCACATCATATTGATAGGTGTCTGCTAATAAATTAAAGTCAAAAACAATATCACCGCTATTTTCAATAGTTCTGTAACTTAACGGAAATCCTAATTCTGTGTCGTTAGAACCCGTACCAACTTTATAACTAAAAAGTTTGTTTCCTGTAAATGTGCTTGATTCTAATGTAGAAAGTTGTGCTCCAGCATCATTATATAAATCAAACAACGGTTGCTGATTAACTTTAGTCTTATCTTGTGTTTGTTTCCAAGTAGTACCGTTATAATAAAAGATTTTACCTTTATAATTTGTACCTGCTTTTACTAATACTGTCTCGTCTGTTTGTGGAACTGTATCTGTAGTTTCTTTTAAGGCAAGTTGTAAATTTCCGTTCTGGCTAATAAAATTAACTTCATAAATTTTACCTGCAACAAAACTATCAGGATCTGCTGTGAATAATACACGCATACCTTTAACTAATTCTACTCCATCAACAAAGTAACCAACCTGTCCTTCAATATCTGAAAATACATCTTTAGTAACTGTATCAACTAAGTCAACTGATGTTTTTGATTGCGTACCAAAATTGTAAAGTTTTAATCCTGCATCAAATTCAACAATAGGTCTTGTAGCTCTATATGTTTGGTCTAACACTACAGGAACATTATTAATAGTTGCAATATTTTCAATTACACTTTTATGTGTCCATTTATTATAACGTGACCATTGATTTCCATCTTTTGATGCTCTATTAATAACAATATAATCTTTAAGAACTGCATACGATGTTGCATCGTCAAACGGTAATGCACTAAATCCTTGTGCATCAAATTCAGTAGAAACATCTGTTAAGTAGTCAGCAGTAATAACAAGATCTGCTTCACTGATTAATTTTATAGATTCTCCAACACCTTCAACGTACCAGTTACCTTCGCCGTATTTAGATGGTGTAATTGTTCCGTAAAACTTTACTTTCATGCCATTAGTTAATTCATAACCATTTTGCATAGTATAAGTTTTTTTACCAATAACTTCTTCACCTACATTAAGTTGTGTAGCATCTCTAATATCTTTTATAATGATAAGTCCTGTTGTTTCTATATCATTTCCATTTGTATAATATAAAGTATCAGGCGATTCTAAATCAATTGTCCAAGTTATCGTTCCTTGTTCAATCTTTTGCTGACTTACTCCTTCATTATATAAGTTAGTATCGTTATCTATCTCAGTACTAGTTCTAATACTAAAAGGCATGTCAACAGTATTAATGTCAAAGTTATATGTTTGTCCTCTATATAAAGTTAATGTAGGATTGCTTACTTTATTTTCTTCACTAAAAATATAACTGTTGTTATCAATGTTATCTTGTCGATTAACTGCAAAGGTACTAGTAATATTTCTTGCACTTCCATAAACTGGAACTTCATTTGGACCAGATGGTAACCAATAGTATTCTCTAAAGTTTACAAACTTATCCCAATTAATATGCGGGTTCCAAGCGTAATATTCTTGTGAACTATACTTACTATGATCAATGTTGTTTGCATTTCTAATTGAACTTGCATTTACATAATCTCTATAGTCTCTATAAAACGTAATGTTGTCTAGATTATCTGTTACTGTTGCAACAGGCTCTAATTGATAATTTTCTCTATTAGCAGATACATCATTTACATAAACGTCTGATGCTTTAAATGCTTTTGCATCTCTACGTCCTATAAATCCGTCAACCTTTTCAATAACACCAGGTTGCATTAACTGATCTAATGTACTACTTAGAAACTTTTTGTTTGCTGTGGTCCTAAAGTATCTTGGTAATAAATCAGCTGTTTTTCTTTTAGAATTTGCGTTTGTTGGAATTGGGCTTTCGTCTTGCGCCATTCTTAGTAACCTCCACTATATCCGCCGCCGCCACCGCCGCCGCTAGACCCTGAACTGCTTGAGCTACTACTCGAGCTACTTGTACTACTGCTTGTACTACTGCTTGTAGTTGTTGTGCTTGTAGTTGTTAATGATTGGCTTCTAACACCAGTATTAGTAGTTCCAGTTGCTGTTACTACATTACCAGATGCTTGTATTCTTGAAGCTGTTACACTATCAATAATTTCAACATCATCAACTGTTGCGTCGTTAATGAAAAGTTCATTATTTTCTGCTTTTACTTCGTATAGGCTACCAAAACTCTGTGAAGCTTGTGTTGGAACAAGTAAAATATTAACAGCGTTAGGTGCTATATTATTCATTACGTATGTTGCTAATTCAGTAAAGTGAAAAGAATCACCAAAGTTCCAGTTTTGTAAAGCAAAAAATCTATTAATAGAACTAATAACCTCTGTTTTTAACTCGTTAGCATTTACAACTTCACTTGCATTTGGTACAATTTTAAAAGTTGCTTGTAGACTATCTTGTGCATGCACACCGAATAAAGGTTTATATTGTACTGAATGATATATTACTTCGTCACTAATTGATTTGTATTCATTAATTCGTCCACCGTAGTTTTGAAACAGTTCATCTGAACTAGGCGGTAATGGCATAGTGTCTATTGCACCAGTGAGGTACTTTCTAAAGTTTATATCATATGACCTAGTTAACATGTAAATATCAATTATATTACTTGCACTAGGATCAATTCTGTTGCTGTCATCTGCACTGTGTACATATTGGAATTTAAGATCTGATCTACCAACATGTGCTTTATAGTCTGCTGTAACACTAAGAACATTATTATTTAAAACTTTAAAGTTATCATTATCAATAATATAAAAAACTTGACCTGTAGAATATTGACTATATGCTCCTATTTCAGTTTCTGTTGTAACAACATTGATAGAACTTCCTTGACTATAATAATTGTATTTGCTAAATCCTTGATCTGACGATTCTTTCTTTAAGAAAATATATTTTGTAGCAGAATTTGTTTGTGGTGCTACTACATTATCAAAAATATCTGGATCATCAACACTTCCGTCATCATTCAAATCAAAAAAGCTAACTTCAACTTTTTTACTATTAATATATCCGTCTGCATTTGTAAATTCTTTAACTATTTCCCAATTAACATCATTATTAAATGCATCAAGCGAATCAGGCTTAGTATTAAAATTCATAATAGCAACTTTATCTTTAACTAGTTGTCCTGTTTGTGAATCGTATATTTTGCTTTGCCCGTCAAAGTAAAAACTTAATTCTTTGTCACTTTCAAAGATATAACGTAACCCTCTATTTGTAACTGTATATTTTTCTCCGTTAGTTTCAAATAATATCAACCAACTAGAATCTAACTGGTTATTTGTAACATCACCTGTTTTACCATTACTAAACACATCTACTGTGTTTAAGTTTTCGTTAATTATTACTCTCCAGTTTCGATTAACTTGATCATATCTTAAACCAAATGTTTTGTATGAAAACACTTGATCAATAATTTGCGATCTAACATCTGCTGAAATATCTTTTACTATCTTAGGTTTAACTTCTTCTAGTATACTATTAGAAGGTAAAATTTCGTTAAACACAATAGGACCTTGACTTGTTACACTATCAACACTCGTTCCTGCTCCATTAACACTAATAACTTTTACCCATTTATAGCTACTTGCACCTTTAACTGTACTATCGCTAGTAAGCTCGCCAGAGCCAATAAAATAAAATCCTGCTGGTGGTTTAAATTTAAGTAGTGCGCCTGCTTCTACATATTTTAAAGAACCACCAGTAAACGTTCCTACTTGATACGGAATGTCACTAATATTTTGAAGTAAACCTGTTGAGCTATTAGTAGTCTTAGTTGATTGATCCCATCTTGCATTAAGATCACTAACAATAATTTTAGCATAATTTCCAAAGTAGTAATTACTAATTGCTCTATTTTTAATAATTGGTAATATTTTATTTTCAATAGTACCTTCAATATCTGTTTGGGTTGCAAAAGTAAATGATGTTTTACTCTCGTACGGTTCTCTATAAAGTATACCATCTGATCCGTAAAGATTTGTACTAGAATATTTTCCTGTTACATCTTTAAGATCAAAGTATCTACTAATTCCGCTAGTTGTTCTATTTGTAGATTTAACTTTTATAATTTCTTGGTTAGTTGTTAAAGGAACAATGTTATAGTCCTCGCCTGTAACCATTCTATTTTGTGTATAGTAAGTTTGCGGAGCATTTGACTTAATACTAGCTGTAGACTCACTATTAGTTGCATTGTTTACAGCTTCTTTAAGTTCAAGTCCTAAAGTTAATGTTTCTGATGTACCTGCTTTACTTGTATATGGTAGACTAACTGTAATACCTGTTAAATCTGCTGGAGCTATATTAATTATTTTATTGCTACTAGTTCTATAATAAACTCTAAACGAGCCGTTAGGTAAATTTCCAAAAGTTCCATCTGCAAATACTAAACTAATTTCATCATTACCTCTAGTTTGTACAACGTAATAATCTTTAATTTTTTTAATCAAGCTATTATAAATTGCATTATTACCTTCAGTTGAACTAACCTGTGTCCAAATTTTATTTGCTGAACCAGTTGTGTCTAACCCATACAACCAAACATCAGTATCATTAATATTTTCTGCTTCAATTGCAATTTTTTGGTTTGCTGAAGGAGAATTAATAGTAAATTCATTAGATTGCATTTTACCTTGTCTAAAGTGTAAAAAATATCCTGAATTAGAACTATTAGATCCACGTCCGTCTTCTCTATATAAAAATGCTAAACTTGTTCCTGGAACTGGATTTTCTTCGATAATGTTATTCAAGTCAGTATCAATGCCTGTTGACACAACTTCAAATTGTGTAGGAAGACCATTTACACTTTTGGTAAAACCAAATATAGGAACATCTTGTTGTCCACCATTTATTCTATATTGCTGTGTAAGTACTCCGTTAATTACTTTACTTACTGCTGGTTTGCCTATAGTTCCGTTTTGCGGAAGTGATGCATTAAGTACTCGTCTAAATTGTTCTGACCAATTGCTATTACTAGGATCGTTCCAGATAATTGTTTGTTCAGATAAGTTGTTACCGTTACTATCAATAATAGATTCTGTAGTGCTTACTGTTCCAAATTTAAGCAGTCCGTTTGCGGCTTGATTACGTCTAGGATTATATGAAAGCATACGAGCTAAACGGAGAACTGATTCTCTACGTTCAGCTAATTCTAAAAAGTTTTCTCTTGCATTTAAATCAACTCTATAACTGATATTTTGTCCTAAGAACGCAATCATATCAATTAGAGCAAGATATTCTGATGTATCAATATAATCGTTAAAATCTTCTGGGTAATTTTGACGCAGATATGTAATCATCGAGCGTCTTAATGAATCAAAGTCGTAACTGCGGAACTCCGCATTGCGGTAGCTCTGGTATACTTTTGTCCAATCCTCTGCTAAAAGCAGTCTATTCTGTCTGTCGGTTGATGACATTGGTTATCCTTCTAAATGCTCTACGTTGTATTTATTATAAACGATAATACTAGTAGTTAATTGTGTCACGCTAATCCGACATTTTTATCAAACTGCATCTTTAAAGATTCGCTGATATTATAGTCTAAGTACATTATTGTACACTCAATTTGTAATCCGCTTTCGTATTCAGATACTTGTACACCTGATGCTCTTGTTCTAGGATCAAAGTTTACAATATTTGTAACATTTGTTGTGATTGCATCTTTAAGCTCTGTTGTTAACGGTTCAAATATTGCGTCCCAAATAATACAACCAAATGTAGGATCAGATACTTTTTCACCTTGTCTAATATTAAAATGATTTAATAAATTTTGTTTAATAAGTGCAATATCAAATTGCTGGAATGAAGTGTTATCAGCATTAACAGTACTAAACCCTCTATATGCTTTTTGCTTAACAGGAGGTTGTTTTTGTCTTTGTGGTGTTATTTTAACTGTTTTGTATAAATCTTGTGCCATAATAATATTTATTCGTTTGCGAATACCTTTGTTTGTGTTACACTTTTTACTTTAGCTGAACAATCATACTCATCGCCCACTCTGCCTACTTCTAAATCTTCGGCAAAAACATTTGGACTGTGCGTTACTAATGGTGTACCATACACAGGTGGACAATGTGTGTGAGGTTCGTTTAGGTCTGTCTTTCTATGTATTCCGTGTTCGACTACAAATACTGTTGAACTACCTGAATCAGTAAGTATGTCTCCAGGAGCAACACATATAGGGTGTACTGTATTTACAATATCTCCTGATCCTACTTTTCTAGCTATTAATGGCATTATTGTACCTGTGATTTCCCTGCACCTTTATCGATAGGTGTTGTTGTTGTTAAACTTGCTAATGGTGTTAGTTCATCGTTAATAATTTTTTGGTAGAATCCTTTTCCTAGACCAATTCTGCTTGCTGTGTTTGATCCGCCAGCATCTGCGTATCCTACTGCTTTTTTAAACTCTGTACCTAAAGCATTAAAATCTGTACTTGTCCAAGTAACACTTTTGCTCTTTAAATATGCTACTGCAATTTTTGTAGCAACTGTAGGGTCGTTTGCCATATCAGCATTATTGTAGATATCAACTCCGGCTTTGCCGCCGTATTTTTTATAGTTGTCTGTTCCTGTAATTTGTATAAGTCCTCTACCTCTGTATCTAAACCCGTCTCCGGTTTCTACAGGACCATTACCCATTCTATTCCCGTATACTGAGTTTGCAATAGCAGGTGGTCCACCTGCAACAAGTGCTTCAGCTCTACGTCTGCCTGTATCTCCGCCAAATCTATTTGGCCATACACGCTGTAATGTAGATACTCTATAGTTCATGTTTTCTGATCTTGGTTCAAAATTACATTCTTTTTGTACTTGGGCACACGCCATTGCTAGTGCATGTGCGTTTGATTTCCATGTAATTGGATCTAGTCCTAACCCTTTAATAAGTTCGCTTAAAAAGAAACGTTGCATATCATCAACTGGTACTGGATCTGCTGGTTGTTTACCTGCTAGATTATCTGTATTTTTAGTTGGTACTGCGTCGGCGTTAAAAGGCTCTCTCACACGCTCACCTGTTACTGGATCTTGAATATATGCATCTTGTGCATTATAGATACCTGATGTTTCTGAATAGTCTGGTATATCGCTATCTTTATCAATCTGTGGTGACTGTAATCTAACCTCTGGTGACGGTGATAGTATACTTGCCGTAGCACTAGGAGTATGTCCTGCTGGGTTAATGTTTTCATGTCCATCCCATGGTTCGTGTCTTGGAATACGTCTTGGTCTAGTAGCTGTTGCCGCAACACTTGCACGTAACGCATCCGAACTTACTGAAACTGTTAGATCTGTACTAGTAGAGTCAAGTGTTTTGTCTTCGGTATCGCTTGTCACTGGAGCAGTAAATGTATCACTAATAGTATCTGCACCTAAAGCTTCTTGCGACGGACTATTCATGTGTATTTGTTCTGCTGTCTCTTTATGATTTCCTGTACTTTTAATTTGTGTGTTTGCGCCACTAGTAAGTTTGTTATCACCTGTCGTGTTTAGATTATATGCTCCAACAACAACTTGTCTATAGTTGCCTGCTACTTTACTTCCGTACTCTCCATTAATTGCTATCTTACCGTCTCCGGCTACTTGTAAACTATAATTTGTACTAATAGTTGTTCTATGTGATCCTTTAATTTGTATGTCTTGATCACTACCTACTGCAACTGTATGGTTATCTCCTGTCCATTCGTTTTTATCTTTACCAACAAATGTAGTTTCGTTTTTATTTGTTTTAACATCTCTATCATTATTAACCATTAACTTATAATTGCGTCCTGCTGTAAAGTTAATATCTTTACCAGACTCAATGTTTATATCTCTATCAGCTTTTATGTTAAGATCTGTTTCAGTTCTTAGGTTAATACTATCTTGTGCATA
>MDTC01174877.1_pt1 | contig 15397 bp, 15 predicted proteins | sample 811181 | NCBI WGS metagenome assembly MDTC01 (sample SAMN05326644, study PRJNA326480) | marine metagenome | isolation source: seawater | place: Pacific Ocean: North | collected 2011
GGAAAGTATTTCACACCGCCGGAAGCCGACGTCAATTGATCTACGAAAAGCTGGCCCCCAGCGAAGATAGCCCATATAAACCATCCTTAAATGATTGTACGCCTCTTAATTGGGGACATAAATATGAACCCCTGACCAATACGTTTTACGAATATTACAACGACGTGGTGGTGGAAGAATTCGGGTGTATTCCTCATAAGACCATCCCCTTTCTTGCGGCATCTCCGGATGGCATTGTCACTAGTAAAAAAAACAATGGACGGATGGTGGAAATCAAAAACGTGGTTTCGCGCGTCATCACCAAGATACCCAAAATGGAATATTACATCCAAATGCAACTCCAAATGGAGGTATGCGACCTTGATGAGTGTGACTTTGTAGAAACCAAGTTCATTGAATATGAAAACGAAGAATCCTTTCGCAAAGACAAATACCATCTATCAAAGGGGTTCATGATGGTGTTGATCAAGGACAATTCTTCCCTCATATATGAATATGCTCCCTTGTTTCAAAATAAGGAAGCAGAACACAATGCGTTTGTAGAAAGCGTGTATGAAAAATACGGCATCACTTCACCCAACGTCGAGCACAATGGGATGCGATGGTATCGGAACATATACTGGAAATTGGTACAGTATTCGTGTGTGTATGTTCCTCGTCATAAGAAATGGTTTGAAATGGCTCTACCGCAAATAGAAGACTGTTGGAAGGAAATTGAAAGTGGTCTTCATGAAGAAAACTCGCATTTAAAGTACAAGGGGAAGACCCGCTCTCGTTCTAATAGCAACGCAGATGAGTCAGGGTCACCAAAGCCAACTCTCCCAAACGCAAAACTACTTGAAGTCATGGATTTGACAAACATCTGATTCATTTGATTATTTATACAAAAACATATTTAAATATGTATCCCCATAGATAGTATGACAATGGCGATTGATATGTATGTAACCAAAAGAAATGGCGAAAAAGAAAGTCTATCTTACGATAAAATCATGGAACGGACCAAAAAGTTGGGGGATCGTTTCCAGATTCAAGTGGACTACTCTTTTTTAATTACCAAAGTCATGGATCAACTATACAATCATATCAAAACATCGCAAATTGACGAATTGATGTGCGAAACGTCGGCATCCCTTGGGACCACGGATTATGATTACTATAACCTCGCAAGCACGCTGTGTATATCCAATCACCAAAAAGAAGTAAGCACTGATTTTGTACGCAATTACGAAACCATTTACAACGACAACGAGGGATATTTGAGTACATCATTCATGGATTTGATTCATACACATGCTGATTTTTTTAAGACCATCCTGAACTATGACAGGGATTACGATATTGATTTTTTTGGATTTAAAACACTAGAGCGAGCCTATTTGATGAAACACAATGGTGTTATTTACGAACGCATTCAACACTTGTGGCTCCGCGTGGCCATACAAATTCACGGAGAAAACCTAGAAAAAGTCGCCGAAACCTATGATGCGCTTTCACGCAAATATTTCATTCATGCAACGCCAACTTTATTCAATTCCGGAACCAAGCGCCCCCAATTGAGTTCCTGTTATTTGATTGCCATGGAAGAAGATTCTATTCAGGGGATTTTTCATACGCTCCAAGATTGCGCGGCCATTAGTAAGTGGGCCGGGGGGATCGGCCTTCATATTCATAACATTCGTGCGAAAAACACAAAGATCATTGGAACAAACGGTCAATCGAATGGCATTGTACCCATGTTGAAAGTATTCAACAACACTGCACGCTATGTGGATCAAGGAGGTGGAAAACGCAGTGGTAGTTTCGCGATCTATTTAGAACCATGGCATGCGGATATTGAAGACTTTCTAGAACTACGAAAGAATCATGGCGACGAAGAAATGCGCGCGCGGGATCTCTTCTATGCCCTGTGGATACCCGATCTATTTATGAAAAAGGTGGAAAGTGATGATTACTGGTATTTGATGTGTCCCAATAAATGTCCTGGATTGTCCGAGTGTTACGGAGAAGACTTTGAGTCCTTGTATGATACCTATGTGAAGGAGGAAAAATACAACAAGAAAATGAAAGCACGCGAATTATGGTTTCAGGTCTTGGATAGTCAAATGGAAACGGGTACTCCATACATGCTGTACAAGGATTCGGTCAACAAAAAAACAAATCAAAAGAATCTGGGAGTGATCAAGTCGTCCAATTTGTGTTGCGAGATCACAGAATACAGCGATGACCAAGAAACCGCGGTATGTAACTTGGCGAGTTTGTCACTGCCTCGCTTTGTGGAACACACCATTGTAGGAGAAACACCCCATACCGTACTGGTTTATTCTAAAACCAAATGTAGTTTTTGTAAAATGGCCAAGGCGCGTCTTCAAGCATTTGGGGTTGCATATGAAGAAGTAAATCTGGACGATGATGACAAACGCAAGGCATTTTACGAAAAGTGTAGCGCGGAAACGGGGAAAACGATTGAAAGTGTCCCGCAAATCTACATGGACGATTTGCACCTTGGTGGATGGACCGATCTAAAAGAAAAACTAGTGTATACGTTTTCCCATTCCACCTTGCAAAACATCACCGAAGTCGTCACAGAAAATCTAAACCACATCATTGATTGCAACTTTTACCCCACCATGAAGACCTATAGGAGCAACATGAATCACCGCCCTATTGGCATCGGTGTACAAGGTCTCGCGGACACGTTTGCGAAAATGGGAATGTCCTTTGATAGCGACGAAGCACAACAACTGAATAAGGACATTTTTGAAACCATCTATTACGGTTCACTCCGCCGAAGTTGTGATATGGCCAAGCGTCGTAACAGTGAAGTACACCGCCTTCAATTGGAATTTATTTTTGATTTATATGGGAAACACAATGGTTATTTGGAATGGTTTGTAGACGTATTCAAGGAGAACTATTACAACAAGGACTTCGTCTACTTTCAAAAAGTCAGCCACGAAAAGAAGGTGGGTGATGACATTACCAAAGTGTATCACTCCACGAAACCCACCATTGAAGAGATTTTCGGGAAACCCTTTTGTCGTCAATTTCAATCCTATTTGGACACACAAAAACAAAAACACAAGTACAATTACGACAACTATGATACATTGGACGAAAGTTACAAATCACTCCTTCGCCAACCGAAACACTACGGAGCCTATTCATCCTTTGAAGGTTCGCCCATGAGTGAGGGTAAGTTTCAGTTTGACCTATGGAATGTGACGCCTTCTTCAAACCACGACTGGGAATCTCTTCGCAACGACATTATGGAATTTGGCACCCGCAATTCGCTGTGTGTGGCTCCCATGCCCACCGCGTCAACGAGTCAGATTCTCGCCAACAATGAATGCTTTGAACCTTTTACCAGTAACCTGTATTCTCGACGCACGCTAGCCGGTGAGTTTGTGGTGATCAATAAGTATTTGATGAAAGAGTTGAAAGATCAAGGACTATGGAATAGCGAATTGAAAAATCAAATCATTGAACAAAAGGGGTCCATTCAAAAAATAGACTCTATTCCCAATGAAATCAAGCAAAAATATAAGATTGTATGGGACATGTCCATGAAACGCCTCATTGACATGGCGAAAGATCGCGGGGCCTTTATTTGTCAAAGTCAGTCCATGAATCTATGGGTGGAAGATCCCAATTACAAGAATCTCACGTCCATGCACTTTTATGCGTGGAGAAGTGGTCTCAAAACGGGAATCTATTATTTGCGCAGAAAAGCCAAGCATCAAGCCCAACAATTTACGATTGAGCCAACTAAAAATATAGATAAACAAGAAGAAAATCATGAAGATGAAGTGTGTGAAATGTGTTCGGGTTAAGGTATAGATTTGAGTTTGAATGATTGGCGGTGATAAGGACTATATCCATGAAGGCGAATCCCTTCTATGTGTTGTTTGGTTCCGTATCCCTTGTTTGAAGAGAGTTTGTATTTTTCGTCGTAATCTGGATTTTCATGAATAAACGCATCAATGTAGTTGTCACGAGCCACTTTAGCTAAAATAGATGCCGCGCTGATGGCCTTACACAAAGCATCCCCTTTCACCAAACATTCGTGGCTTATTTTATGGTATTTGTTGTCATAGAAGTAATGAAATTCGTTAAAGTAGTTTCCATCAATACAAATATGGATACAATCAAATAGTTCGGGAGTGAAGTTCTCCACCTTTTTGATATATTGAGTAATCACATTATAGATACTTTTATGCATGGAGCGCTGTGTTGCTTGTAAGATATTGATTTTGTCAATTTCACCACATGTTGCAAAATCAATACTATAAATCGTATTTCTGTCTTGAATATATTGAAATACTTCCTTGATCTTCTTTTTAGACGTGAATTTTTTGCTATCTTTCAACAATGTTAGATCAAAATCGTCTTCACTTGGGTCCGGTAATATGACGGCACTTGTATAGACATCTCCAAATAGGGGTCCCCGCCCTGCTTCATCTACACCGATAACTACTTTTTCTCCAAAACTCATGTTGTGTTGTATGTATAAATAACATGAAATAGGTGAATCAATTTTTATTTTATATATATAATATAAATGGTTTTTAAAGACAAAAAACTATTGGCGTTATTATTATTTGTAGTGATCATTGCCTTTTCTATTTTTTCGGAATATAGAAAGATGAAGACCATGGAAGGGATGGCGGATGATGATGATGTTCCATCGTGTGATCAAGAAAATGTTCCGGGATGCTATAGTGTGCTTGTAGACGACTCAACGGTATATGGCGTGGATGGTTATATCAACAATGCGGTGCCCTCTTATTGTCCAGCTTGTCCCACCGTCATGCATGGTCACAGCCATGGAACCCGCGCCGGTAATTCTGCCCAAATTGAAGGCAGTGACGTTGAAGGAAGCAGTACCATTGGAAACACCATTCTGTCGAACACAGAGGTCACGAATACCGAGACAACAACTAGTTCCAATGAAGTAAACGAGAGCACGGTCAATGAAAGTACGGTGAATAACAATACGGTCAACGAATATGTTTTGAACCAATCAGCGCCTTCGTCGTCATCCAATAACGATAATAACGCAAATGACGAAACCTCGCGAAAATACGAAGAGATCATTTCTTCGTTGCGTGGCGAAATCAATCAACTCAAGCAATCCTCGGGGGCATCTTCATCACCTGTAGCATCCATACTAGGAGGAAAAAGTGACGATTCTTGCCCACCATGCCCGGCATGCGAACGGTGCCCCGAACCCGCCTTTACCTGTGAAAAGAGAATCAACTATCGTTCGCCCAATGTAGGAAATTATTTGCCCTTGCCTGTTTTGAACGACTTCAGCACGTTTGACAATAAACAATAAAGAGTATTCACCTTTATGGTCTATCTATATCATCATTTCATTTTTTTAGTGAGTCGCTTGGTTTTACATTTCTTGTTCATTTGAAAGGTTTCGCATTTTGTTTGTTGCGGTACAATTGAAATGACACACTTTGATTTGACTCCATACAAAGGATCTACACACCCGGTTTCGCCCTTTTTCTTTCGTGTTTGGATCTTCTTCACTGTTTTCCGAATACCTTTCCCCTTGTTACACCGTGCGCGAAAGTGTTCATATCGTTCGCGCACATCTTCATACGAAAGATTGCTCTTTTTACGAAGCATTTTGTTGATCAGTTCATGGAGATCATACATATAACGCGAAAAGGTGTCCCTACTTTTCATATGCTTGTCTAGCAACGGTAAGCATTTGAAATTCGTTTTCAGATTCAAACGACAATATTTACAAGGCAACACGTGTTTGAGTTGTAATATGAATTTTTTGTACTCTTTCTTTTCTTTTTTTGTAGGATGATTCGGATAATTGAAACTAATGGTGTGCAACGAATGCCATAAGCTAGGCCCCCATACTGTGGTCAACATTCCGTCACCACTATGAAAGTCAGTTGATTTGAATACGCTTTCTTTTTTACGTGTCTTTCCCATTACATTAGAGAGAGAAAAAAAACGGTCTATGATTTTTGCTTGTTGTAGTGTTTATCTATGTTGTTTTTGATTTTATCTACTTCGCTTTGGGACGATACATTGATATCAACGCCATATGTTTTTTTTATGATTCCTAAAAAATAGGCCTTTTTATTCATATTTTCACTTGATACGATAACATACTTTCCGGTTATATTATCTTTGACAATCATTGGTTCAAATGAAAATTTATTTTTGTTTATTTAATATAATATGAATTTTGTTTATATCTTTTTCATTGTCCTTTTTACAGCAAGTTGCTTGTATATTGTTTATACTTACTACAACAAGTATCTATTGAAGAACAAAAACACAGATTTTGTGGAAAACAATGAATTCTTACACAAAGCATCTACGATAGAAACCACGTTCTTTTTCTTTCACACGGATTGGTGCCCCCATTGCAAGGATGCCATGAGTGTATGGAAAGACATTATGAAACTTCCCTCTTTCAAGCGATTCAAAACCGCATTTGTAGACATTGATTGTGAAGCCAAAGAAAATCGGTCTTTGGTCAAAAAATACAATGTGAAAGAATATCCCACTTTTATTCTAGAAGCAGATGGAAAGACCTTTGTCTACGACGCAAACTTAAAAGAAGATTCTTTAGAACGATTCTTCATATCAGTATATGAAAAACTATGAACGCAACAATAATGTAAAATAAATATAAATTTTTCTACATTTATTTTACATATGAATGACATACCACATTTGAATATTGATGAACTGTATGAAAGAAAAAAGGAGATTGATGTTCAACGCGTATCGATTTACAACAAGTTGTTATCTAAAATACATGCGAAAATAAAAATATCTTCCCGTCAGCACATTGACAATGAATTTTGTTACTATGTCATGCCGGAAATATTGATTGGATATCCCAACTATAATTTCCAGGAATGTTTGATCTATGTCACCAGTTGTTTACAAGATGACGGGTTCTTGACGAAATACGTGCATCCCAATTTGATACTGATTTCATGGAGACACTGGGTGCCTCAATATGTACGCGACGAAATCAAAAAGAAAACGGGGAAAACCATTGATAAATTTGGGAAAGAAATGACCCGTAGTGACGAACCAATCCCCAATAAAAAGGTACATTTTGAAAAAGAAGCCAAAAGTGCTACAGCTTCGGTCAATAAGTCGTATAAACCGAGTGGAAAGTTCATTTACGGAAACGACGTTTTATCCACAATCAAGGAAACCCTCTAAGTGATCATCGGTTATTCAATACATCAATGATGCTGTTTCGGATTTGCTCCATGAATCCACCTTGTAAAGGGAGGTCCGGTGTTTTCAGTCCATTGTCAGATTGGTTTTCCTGTGGTGGTTGTTGCTGTGGTTGTGGTGGCGGATTGGAATTATTCAATACCACCCTATTTGTAGGAATTTGTTGGGGCATTGGTATTTGTTGTGGTGGGGCATTTGGGGCAGGCGATTCCGATCTTTCTTGTGGTGGGGCAGTTGGTAATTCCGAGGTTTCTTGGGGTGGTGCTGTTGGAGTAGGTAATTCCGATGTTTCTTGGGGTGGTGCTGTTGGGATAGGCGATTCCGGGATTTCTTGTGTTGGTATTGATTCCGAGTTTTCTTGCGGTGGTGCGGTTGGGATCGGCAATTCCGATGTTTCTTGTGGTTGTATAGGCAATTCCGAATTTTGTTGCGTTTCTTCAGAAGGGGGTGTTTCCGATAGCTCTATCACAGAAGGCGGTTGAGATTCTGATTCCGGAACGGGTTGCGTGGGAATCTCGGACACTTCTTGTGTTTCGGGTTGTGTCACAGGTTCATCGGCCACAGAATTGACCACAGAATTCAACGCCACAGGCATGGGTTGAGATTCCGTATTTGCAACAAGAGATACCTCCGGTGTTGTCACTGAGGCAGGTTCTTGTGGCGGTTGAATAGTAGCATCTTCAGGGACGGGTACAGGTGCGGGCACCGGGACAGGCACAGGTAGAGGCGCTGGCACAGAGACCGAATCATTCTTCTTCTCATCTTCATTATTCAATGGCGTTTCGGGCGGGGTTTCCGGTAATGGTGTTTCCAGTGTGTTGTTCAACCGATTCGCGTCTAGTACATTATTTTCCACCATACTTTGTTTCGTACTTTCTATTTGGTTTTCGGTTAAAATACCGTGCTGATTTTCGTACATCTTTTCGTATAAAAGAAGCGCTTCTATGAATAAACGTTCGCAATTCATATAAATCTGGTTGATACAGTCCTTGGTCTCGTCTTGATGTTTCAAGAGACTTTCCATAGTCAAACTCGGCGAAATGATAAAACTCGTTTCATGATTGCTTTCAAATGGCACAAAGATACGTTTCAATATAGACAACATTTTCTTTTTGTACGACTTTGTGATATTTTGAATCATGTAGATTTTCTCCATGTACTTTTTGAACAAATGATCGTTTTTAGAGACAACCAAGTCTTCGTAGTAATCCCGATTCAAGCAACGCGTCAGCTCGTGAAATTTCAGCATTTCAATATCCGCAAAACTCTTCACATGATCGGGCTTCTTCTTCTTCCCTGTGAAGATTTGATGGAACTTTACGAGGTCTTCGTCGTATTTTGCTTGCATCTTTTTGCTGCGTTGATTCCAAGAATTACTTTCGTGATCATACACATCAAAATACAAGGCATCTAATTCTTTGATACCGATTTCGCGATCCAATTTAGACATATCCTTTTCCGCGTTTTCTTTTGGTTTTTCGCAAAAGAGTTCCCCGGGATTGATGATCACATGTTGGTCACTGTTATTGTTTTCACCCAGCTTATTTTTCAAAATAGTCAAACGACGTTTCACCAACCCAATAGGATTATCTAATTGACTGATCTTCAAGTGTTTCGTTTCTTTGTCTATTTTCTTGAAACTATTGAAATCCCTTAAACCAAAATACTTTTTGGTTCCATCTTCGTCTTCATACACATATTGAGGGTCAATGGTCGCCACAATCGCACTGAATAAAGTCATGACTTTCATGTAAAACTTTGAAATGATCAACAAGGCCTTTTGCTTTTTCTTTTCATTTTGAATCGTGATTTCTTTCAGTTCATTGGCATTAGAAAAGAAGATCTGGTTGTTATTGTTATTTTCTTGGTCTTTGTTCATCTTATCATTTGAATACCCATCCATCACACGGTTTTTCAAAATACCAACATCTAAACTACTTAGCTTTTGTTTCAATATATAAGAGGTTAGAATTACCATGTTGTCGTAATACTCCTTATCCGTGAACCGAATCATATCAATCATGTTCTGCTTTAGCACATAATTGGTTGCTACCATATCAATGTATTCTATTAAATTGGATGTATTCAACGCTTTCGTATTTTTTTCATGTGAACTATCATCTACATTTTTGCTATAAGAAAACGTATTTCCCATTACCGCAATTATATATTATATAGATTTAAAAAAAATTGAAAATAAAAACGGTTTAAGTTTAAATGTACAAAGAAATATAGATCTCACATAATAATGGAACTTTATGATGGTAAACAGAGAACCAAAAAATTAAAAAAGAAACGATGTTCGCATAGCATGAAAGAAGCGTGGAAAATGATCGATGACCATGAAAACCCTCCCCTTGAATGTGTTTATGAAAAAGACCACATCATGGAAACAAATGAGTGCAAAACATGTGGCGGGCGTTTGTATCACGGCGATCATGGATTTCTTTCGTGTAGCAATCCGTCTTGTGGCATATTGTATAAAGAACTCATTGACTTTGGGGCCGAATGGAGGTACTATGGTGCCGACGACAACAATGCGACGGATCCGACCCGGTGTGGTATGCCCATCAATCCATTGTTGGTTGAATCGTCTTATGGATGTAAGGTGCAATGTTCCAAGTCATCAAGTTATGAAATGCGAAAGATCAAACGGTACACGGAGTGGCAAAGCATGCCTTACAAAGAGAAATCCAAATACGATGATTTTCAATTGATCACCTTGATTGCGAAAAATGCGGGTATTCCCAAGATCATCATTGATGACGCGATCCGCTATTACGACAAACTATCCGACGCCAAGACGTTTCGGGGGTTGAATCGCGACGGTATTTTGGCCGCGTCCATTTATATATCCTTTAGCATCAATCACAATCCACGAACCTCAAGAGAAATTGCAACTATATTTCAATTAGACAATACAAGTGCAACAAAGGGGTGTAAAAATGCCATTAATATTTTGAACGATATAGAACAAGATATGGAAACGAATGACATGACCATATTGACAAAATCCACACCATGCACGTTTATTGCGAGGTACTGTAGTAAACTAAATGTGAATCAAGAACTGACCAAACTCTGTTTGTTTGTGGCCAAAATTGTGGAAGCGAAGAAATTCATTCCCGAAAACACACCCCATTCTATTGCGGCCGGAATCGTCTATTATATATCGCTACAATGCAATTTAAATATTGATAAACGAGACATTCACATGGTGAGTCAAATCAGCGAAGTGACCATCAATAAATGTTGTAAAAAATTAGAGAAATTCAATGACCGCCTTTTGCCTCGTACGGTCCTAGAAAAATATAATGTATGAAATATATAGTTATCATAACAATCAATCCATGGAAGTGCCCAAATATATTTTTATTGTGCCTTATCGTGACCGGGAAGCACACCGCATCTTTTTCCTCAACTACATGGAGTATATTTTGGAAGACTACTCCAAAGATTCCTATGAAATCGTCTTTTCACATCAAAATGATACACGCCCTTTCAATCGCGGGGCCATGAAAAACATTGGATTTGATTACATACGAAAGAAGTATCCTGCTCATTATAAAGACATGATATTTGTCTTTCAAGATGTAGACACGATGCCTCATAAGAAAAACTTACTGAACTATGATGTTTCGCGTGGAGAAGTAAAACATTTTTATGGATATACATTTGCGCTCGGTGGGTTGTTTAGTATCACTGGACATGACTTTGAATCTATTGACGGATTTCCCAATTATTGGGAATGGGGGTTTGAAGACAATATCATTCAAAAAAGAGCACTTTCGAATAAACTCACCATCAATCGCAATACATTTTATACGATCCACGACATGGAAATACTACACTTTTTTGACCACCTGAAAAAAGACATTGACATGCGCGTATTGAAAAAACAAATAGATAAAACCGTTGAAAGAGATGGTTTAAAATCTCTGAAAAAGGTGAACTATGCTTATAACTCCCAAACCAATATGGTAGACGTGCATGATTTTGAATGCTCTTATAGCCATAAAAATATATCAAGGCACACACACAACATGAAAAATGGTACAAAGATCCAATACAATAAACGCAACCCAACCATGAGGATGAGACTCTATTGATCCCATCAGAAAAACTCACGCATAGATTTGAATATTTTCTGATTGGTAGATCCTTGGAAGTTGTCTTGGGGTTCAATGGGCAATCCGTGGTATTCACGAATCACTTTTTCGGCGTCTTGATTGTGGGCAATGAGTTTTTGTTTGATGGTTTCCATGTCATAGTCTGTTTGACGTTGGATCAATGTGACAATTTCATCGTTCATTGGTGTTGGTGTTGGTGTTGGTGTTTCCTTTGAGGCCATGTTCAAAATACTAATAGATTAATCACCTTTATGTATTTATATTTTTATTTCTATAATATAATAGTTCAAATTTCTCTATGCTTTTATCCTTATTTTGTACCCCGGCATTCATTTACTTCGTTTTCATGTTGATTCATGTACTCATGCAAATACAAAACAAACAATGGAATCACGCGATGATTCGTTTGCTCATCGGTTTATTGATGACCCTATTGTTACAATTGTTATGCATGAGAGGCATGAGTATTTTATCGTGGATCATCGTTTTCATACCTTTCATCTTTTATACCTATATGATGCTTTTGTTATATCACGTATTTGGTCTAGAACCAACCGATGAAATGAAACAATTTTTAGTAAATTAACAACTTAAAGAAATATACACGTATTATATAAAGTCATTTGTTAGGCAATGTCGTCTATTGAAAAGGAGTTATCCCACCGCTCTCTCAAAAACAATTGGACGTTTTACCTACATTTGCACGATACCCGGGAGTGGAACTTGGCGAGTTACAACAACATATTGAGATTTCATTCCGTTGAACATGCAATTTTATTAAATGATGAAATTCATTATGATTTAATAAAAAAATCAATGATGTTTCTCATGAAAGAAGATATCAAGCCCATGTGGGAAGATGACAAAAACAAGGAAGGCGGATGCTTTTCATTTAAAGTATCAAATAAGGACATTGAACAAGTATGGAAAGAAGTTTATTTTCATGTAGTGGGTTCATGTATTACGAAAAAACAAAAATACGATCATCATATTAATGGGATTACTTTGTCTCCCAAGAAAAAGTTTTGTATATTGAAAGTATGGATGAAAGATTGCGAACTGAAAGATCCCGATATATTTATTCACATTGATAATCTAACAGCAGAAGGGTGTTTGTTTAAGAAACATTGTCCGGAATTTTGAGTAAACACTTGACGGGTTTGATGGATGCCGGACCAGACTTGGAGGACCGTTTCTCCTCTTTTGTGAATATATCTTGTTGGTATTCATTGAGATTCAAGTACCTCTGAATCAAATACTTTTTTTTGTGGTAATATGTCTTGCGTTTTCCGTATTGTCGTTTGAATATATCGTGGCTATCAATCACGTCAATTACCAAGGGTTGAGTGTGTTTGCTACGTAAAATACGTCCCACCGATTGACACACGTCTGATTTGGGCGTCGCCATGCACAAGGTAGTCAATGTTTTGATATCAAGGCCTTCCGACGCCATGGCATAGGTGGCGATGATGACCTTTTTAGACTCGCTTTCTTTCAAATCCTTTTCTTTCATCCCTCCCAAGTAATACCCCACACTGGGTTCAAAAGCTTCCACCCCTTCGTACAAGGCGCGAATCAGCGACTTGTTATGGGCCAATATCATGATTTGTTGTTCGTTGTTTCGCACCAATTCATGATGTATGAGATTCACAATCATGGCTGTCCTATTTTCATTTTCACATAATTTTGTGATCATGCGCGAGTACATGGGGTTGCCCTTGAAATCGGTTTCTATTTCATTGTATTCGTCGTTTAGGGGATCGTCAAACAAAACGGCTTTCACCAATACCTCCGTAGTGAGGTCCGTCTTTTCTTTATGAACCACCGGACCGATGAAATATTTAAATACTTTTGTCAGTCCATCTTTGCGGGTCATGGTTCCACTCAACCCCAGCACGTAATTTGTGTGAATTCGGATCATGACATTAGAAAAGACTTCCGCACTCAAGTGATGACATTCGTCATAAATGGTCAAGCCAAATTCTTTCACCAGATCATAAGGAAACTCCTTTGTCGATAACGTTTGTAACATTCCAATGACAATGTCTTTGTCTTCCACATCAATCACTTGTCCTTGGATGAGTCCAACCCGCGCACTTGGCAAGAATTGAGCAATTCGTTCTTTCCACTGATTTAACAGGAAAGACTTATGAACGACGACCAATGTTTTTGTTTTTAAGATAGATAAAATATTCAAACCCATCACGGTTTTTCCTTTTCCGGGTTCTACGTCTAGCAATCCGCCTCCACTGTCCTTGACATGATCCACAAACTTTTTCACGATTTTCACTTGATAGTCAAATAAAGAGCCTTCAAAGGGCAGGTCTATGGGGGTGCCTTTGGATAACACATTTTTGTTGCAATGTCCTATTTTTTCAATCCCATAATATCGTGGCAAATACATTTTATGGGTAGATTCTCTATAAATAGGATATTGAACGGAATTCATGAAACCATTCATATTTTGGTTGGGTTTTACGTTTAATTCGTTGCGAAACACTTGCACTTCGTCTACAGAAAAAGAAGATTTCACAATCGTGTATCCTTTTTTGCCTATGTAAGAAGCCATGATGATATGTTATAGCACAGATTATTTTAATTCTTTTCAATTTTTTATATTATTCTCTTTATATATATAAACCATGAAACCTTCCAAACTTATGAAAAAATCAAAAAAGATGTTGACGTTTGACAATGTCCTTGGTGTGATTCTTGCGGTGCTTATTATCTTTGACCTCAAGGTGGAGAAGGATTTGAAAAACGTCCTCAATAGCCCGGCGGGCATGATATTGTCGCTTGCACTTTTAGCAATTATTTTTGTTTTCATGAATCCGATTGTGGGTCTCTTGTTTTTGATTTATTTATACGAGTGCGTCAAGGACGATGGTCTTTACCCATCCAAGTACGTGAACACGCAAAGCGCCAAGCAAAGCGTGATGAATGTGCTCAATCAATCTAATCTTTTAACGAAGAGTAGCGGGGATAAGGTAGAAATCGGTGTCATTCAAAAAATGGCACCCATCATTAAGAAAACCGAAAACCCGAATGCGGTGTTTGGTCCTCATTTAAATGACCCTATTCCTTTTCATGTGGTTTAATTAGGAACAATTGTACTTGATTGATTGGTTTTCATATTTGGAACCACTTGATAAAGTGTATACAACACAGATATAGCAAAAGAAAACAATACAATATCTTGATCATTGGAGCGATACTCCTCTGATAAAACAAGATACTGTATCATATACATTAATCCAATTATGGCACATAAAGTTAAAATAAATGGTTTGAAAATGTTCTGAATATCTTTAAGATATGGATACCCTATAAATAATACAATAACAGCATAAAGACCATACATTCCATAAACACCAGTGTCGCTATATAATGATTTTAAAAGTGAATCCCTTTCTTCTTTCACAACTGGTCCTCGGGCTAACATGAATCCAATTAAAAAGAACAACACAATTGAAAAAACTGTTTGTAAAGAACTTGATATAGTGGTATTCACAGCAAATTCACCTCTATCCATATCTCGTAATGACGAAATCATTTTTTCTCCATAAAAGACAACAGCCAAGATAAAAACTGCCATCAACATAAACGCAAATACCTTTCCGTAACCTTCCACCGCATCTAACCCAAATAGATCCATTTTTTTCACCGCAAATACCCGCTTGGGTTTGATGATTCTCGTATTGGCATCACCCTCCGGCGAACAATCGATGTAAATGTCTTCGGATTCAAATACATCAATGGGTTTCCTTATTGCTGGGGTGGACGATTGTGATACCTGAAAGGAACTGAGTGCTTTAAATGAAGACTCTGGTGTTTTTAGGTCATCTAATTCGTCAAAGTCGTCCTCACTAATGGTAATTTCCGAGCCATCAAACACGATAAATATTTTTTCATATGGGTTCACATTGCTTACGTAAGTGTAGTAGTAAAAATCCGTTTGTGGAATAAAGCTATTCATATCCACCCCAATCTCAACATTGTTTTCATTTATTTTGTCACTGTTGTCAATCAAC
>MDTC01104468.1_pt1 | contig 15393 bp, 17 predicted proteins | sample 811181 | NCBI WGS metagenome assembly MDTC01 (sample SAMN05326644, study PRJNA326480) | marine metagenome | isolation source: seawater | place: Pacific Ocean: North | collected 2011
CGTAACTACGATTCTTCTGAGTTCGCTGCCCAGAGCGCACTCTTGGACGACGATGACGCAATGGAAGCAATCTGGAAGAAGCAGTCCTCTCTTGCTGAGTTTACTTCTCCCGATCAGTTTAAGGAGTATGAAGTATTGAAGAAGCGTCTTGATTATGTTCTGGGTAACAAGGGCACTCCTCGCTTCCAAGATCAAGAAACCGTTGAAGCAGAAGAAGAGTTCCGCGCTTCTAATCGTGGTGCTGCACCCGCAGTAACTTCTACTCCTGGTGACTTCAACGCAGAGGATATCGTTGCTTCTAGTTCTTCTTCTAACGATGATGACGACGATGCTCTAGCATATTTCGCACGTCTTGCTGAAGAGTGAGATGGACATATGAGAGGGTGTGCCTCACCCTCTTAGTCATTGCTACTTACTACTCATTGTTATTCAAGTGAAATCTGATTACTACATTGACCGAGTAAGTAAATCTGAAGCCGCAGAGTTACTTCTGCGGTTTCATTATTTGAAGGATATTTCAAAAAGTTTCAAGTCAGGATATAACTACGGACTTTACAAGAAAAATGACTTCTCACCACTAAATATTGGTGGTATCCAGGGAGTGATTATATTCACTGGACTCCCTGTTCCAGAAGTAGCGCAAGGAGCATTTGGTCTTGACAGAAATGAACAACAAGGACTCTTCGAACTCTCAAGACTCTGCATCCACCCAGATACGCAGTCACAGGAGTACAACATTACTTCTTGGTTCGTTGCAAAGGCGATTAAAAGATTTAGAAAAGAAGCAGAGGTCAAGGCAATTATTTCTTATGCTGATAGCGAGTTCCATGGTGGTACAATCTATCGCGCTTGTAACTTTAGGTACTGTGGTTTATCAGATGCAAAGAAAGATTTCTACTATGCCGATGGCACTAAGCATTCACGAGGTAAAATAAAAGGTGCTGAGGGAGAATGGAAAGATCGCTCCCGCAAGCACCGTTATGTTATGATGTTTGATAAGAAGTTAAAACTCTTATGGACCGAGCAATCTAGTGTTGGCAGTAGAGATTAACTTATTATTGATGTATTGAGTACTCTCACCATAGTTCATAATCTCTCGCATTTCATTAAGATACTGCTGCAGATAAGTTGGTTTCATTAAGAAGATTTCTCTTTTCTCTTCATTTTTCCTAGTTTCATACTGATAATTAGAAATACCAATTATAGGACTAATATCATTATTTCCTGTATACTTTGTATTTTCATATGCTCCGACAGCAGTATATGAGTTGGATGATAATGTTGCATCATATGGAGCAGGAATAGTAAATGATGTATCTACAACTTGTCCTGCTGGAAGTATAAGTCTCCCTTTAGCATCTCTTACTTCAAGAGTTTCATAATGATGAACTGCATTTAGATCATTACCATACTTATTTTCAGCATATCTGTAAAGATCAAAGTTGTTTAGGGGCCATTGATCTTTAATGTTTGTAATTTCAGCAGTTAATACAACAACCCAGTCAAGATCCGCAGAACCATATACTTTCTCTGCAATCGTATCAGGTCTCTGTCCTTCTAGAATTACATACTTAGAATAAAGAGTTGCTTGATCTTGAACAGAGTCTAAGAGTTTTACTCTACGGAATAAGTTCTTGACTGCAACATATTCTTGAGATGAAATCTTACTTAAAAGATTTGACTGATACAGTAAGTTTGGTAGTTCTCTGAAATAACTCATTTTAGTATCCTACGTTCTTGTAACCGCTTTCTGAAAGTTGATCATAATCCTCAGCGTAGACTGGGTTGATTTCTTTGAATGTCATTTGAACTTGAATATGGACAGGTGTAGCATCACCATATGTTGCATAAGTTCCAGATGCCGTATAGTTCACACTCAGATCCGTCAAGACACATAACTTGAACATATTCAAGAATGGATGGTCCTTATTTCCACTTTTATATTGCAGTTGGAATACATCAGGTGCTTTAATGAATAATGCTGGATTATCACCACGCTTTGGTACCATTGCTTTTTTCAAGGTCCTAATAATTCCTTTCACTACTTCTGCTTCAGGTGGATTTCTTGGAGCAAAATCATAAACGAACGGAAATGACCTTAAAGTCACATTGCTGAATAAGAGTTCTAAGTTAGATTGAAGGATTTGTCCTGATGCTCTAGAAATCAGTGAACTTGCACTAACATTAGCACCGAATGCGTTAAGTGCTTTGCCAGATGCTGCTGCTTTAATTGCATTTATTGTGCTTGGTGGAGCATCTTTAAATGCATCTGCTGCTGCCGTTGCAAATTTTCCTGCATCCAAAAGTGCTGCTGGACCTTCATCTATTAGTTTTGCGGTAGCACTTAATCCAGCCGCCTGAAGTGGGTTTAATTTATCTTCAGCATAACCAACTGATAATGCATCACTAATTTGTTGTGGTATAGGTAAGAAAATATATCTTATATTGTTTTTAAGTTTCTTTTCATATTCTGGATTATTGAACTGATCGGTAAATTGTGGTATATTACCAAATGTTATTTTTTGAACACTTTTATTACCACTAGAATCATTTCCAATTCCTATATCTGTAATATCAAGAATATCAGTGCTTCTTATCTGATCGAAGATCCTGATCAATAAGTGATCAGTCTTCTGTTCCATCATATCCAGAGGATAGACAAAATTAGTAGGTTCTGCAGGAGGATCTTCACTAGTGCCGCGACCAGTCTTGATGTCTACATTGGCATCATAATCTAATCCATCCAACCCATTAAAATTAAAATTATACTCTGGCATCTGCCTGGTTTTTTAAGTATTTAGCTTGAAATTGGCAAAAGGTATCATTAATAAATCCTTGACTTCAGATGGATAGATTTCATATACTCCACCTGCTACTTCATTCCAGGTGTATTGTCTGGGTTCAGACCAATGAAAATTAAATCCTCTAAATCCCCAAGGAAATACGTCACTGACTTCTACAAAGGGATTTTGATCATACCTTAATTGTGCAGTCTTAGCATTGTATACAAATACATAGACGCCACCTGGTGTTACTGTCTGCTTAGGTTGCTCAGTTAATACTTCAAGTAGAGCAATCATAACATCATCAGGATCCTTGATCCCAATGACCTCATCACTGACACTACGGACCCTATTACGATTGATGTCTGTATCTGTTGGACGCAATGCCATTACTTAATACCTAATTCTTTTTCTGTCATCACTCTAAACTCCCACATTCTGTCTTTACAGAACTCTTCTGCTGCTTTCCACTTTGCCTGATTCTTAGCATACTCATATGCTTCATTCAGGTATTTTTTTGTTTGTCTTTTGGGTTTAGGTGGTGGGGAACATTGTCTTAAAGGTTTTACTTCAATCAGAGATGACTTGATCCTACCACTAGTATCTTTATACTTGATAAAGAAGTCTGGGAAGTATCGATGAACTCTATTGTCAATCGGTGAGCGGTAAGGAATACAGAACTCTTCAGACTGCCATTCCAAAACGTTTTCATTCAAGTCACAATATCTCATAAATTTACGTTCCCAGAGAGAACGATAGATGATATTGGTTGGGTCACCCTTATATTTTCTAGGATATTCGGGTCTGTATTTTCCCTTATACGACATCTAAATAACTACAACAATCTCATATAAGATATTTAGAGTGCCTAGACCATTTCCGAAAAAAATATCTCAGATTAAACCAACCCTAACCAATCTGGCACAGACATCACATTACTTGGTTGAGTTTGGTGGATTGAGTGCTCCCCTCAGAAAGCACCTGAGAATTAGAGGGATGGACAACAGATATATTACTGAAACTCTTGGTCTATTATGTAATAGAGCAGTGTTGCCTGGTAGTTCTTTAGCAACTGCTGATATTGTAGGGAATTATATGGGTGTTGCTGAGAAGATGGCACACACCAGAACATTTGTTCAGATGGAACTTGAGTTCTATGTGGACAATAAGTATAATTCATTGAAGTTCCTTGAGCACTGGATGGAATTTGTTGCAAGTGGAAGCACAACCACTCTCAATGGAGATGCTGCAGATCCAACTCAAGATGGATATTATTTTAGGATGAGATATCCTGATGAATATAAATGTGATCAAACTAGAATTATTAAGTTTGAAAGAAACTATCAGAGATATATTGAGTATAGATTCTTTGGATTGTTCCCAATTTCAATGAGTTCTACTGTTGTATCTTATGAAGGATCACAGGTCTTGAAAGTATCTGGTTCTTTCCATTACGATAGATACATTTCTGGTAAGTCATACTCATATGATTTGTTCAAGGGAGAAGATAATAATAAAGAGGTTCCAGTACAGGGTGGAAATGATAGTGGATCTAACTTCATATCATTTGAAGATGCTATGAATATTGATGTATTTGGTGGTGCATCTTCATTCAGTAATCAGGCACTTGGAAATTATTCTGCTATTGTAGATAGTAAAAAGATATTTGGATCTAACAAGACTAGCAATAGTGGTTCAATTAGTCAGACATTTATTAGCGAAAGAATAATCTGATACCCCACTAAATAATTTTACTGAATTGTTTAGGATATTATGCCTTTACCAAAAATTTCTACACCAACCTATGAGTTGGTAATTCCTTCTACTGGGAAGAAAGTTAAGTATAGACCATTCCTAGTTAAAGAAGAGAAGATTCTAATTATTGCAATGGAATCTGAAGATAGTGGTCAGATTGCCAATGCAGTAAAGGATGTTATTTCCTCTTGCATTCTCACTAGAGGTGTGAAGGTAAATGAACTTGCAACGTTTGATATTGAATATCTATTCCTAAACATTCGTGGTAAGTCTGTTGGTGAGGAAGTGGAAGTTCTTGTCACTTGCCCAGATGATGGAACTACTAAAGTCCCTACTGTTATTAACTTGGATGAGATTCAAGTTGAAGTTGATGAAGATCACTCTAAAGATATTAAGCTTGATGATAGATTGACTCTGAGGATGAAGTATCCATCGATGGATGAATTTGTAAAAAATAACTTTGCTCTTGGTGATGTTGGTATTGATGATACCTTTGATATTATTACATCATCTATTGAGCAAGTTTATGATGAAGAAGAGTCTTGGTCTGCTAAAGACTGCACCAAGAAAGAATTGAAAGAGTTTGTAGAGCAGTTGAGTTCTAAGCAATTTAAAGAGATTGAGAATTTCTTTGCTACGATGCCTAAACTCTCTCATAAGATTGTGGTGACTAATCCTAACACTGGTGCAGATAATCAGGTCATTTTGGAGGGATTAGGAAGTTTTTTCGCGTAAGTATGGCTCATACCGACCTTGAGTCATACTTCCGAATAAATTTTGCCTTGATGCAACACCATAAATATAGCTTGACAGAGCTAGAAAATATGATTCCTTGGGAGAAAGAAGTTTACCTTTCTTTCCTACAACAGTATATTGAAGAAGAAAACTTAAAAGCACAACAGAATGGCTAGTAGCTTCTTTAACAGAGGAATATCACCCGCTGCTTTTACTGGCAGAGCGGTTCCTCCTGTTCAAGCGGATCCAGTTACTACTGGTTTAATTAATAAGAATTCACTTCAACTTGCAGTTGTATCTAATCAGATCCAAGGATTGACTGCACAGATGAATTCCCTCGTGGGATCTCTTCAGGTTATTAGTAATAGTCTTGCCACATCGCAAGCAATCGAGAGACAGAAAGAACAAGAGGAACAGAGAATTCAACAAAGACTTGCAGAACAGAAACTGCAAGAAGGTAAAGAAAGTATTATTGAGAAGAAGATACAAGTAGCAGCGGCTCAACCTGCACAGAAACTTGCTGGAGAGGCACAGTTTACTTTAAATAGACTAACCAATTACTTATTCAGTGTTCTTGGTGGATGGTTACTCATCAAGGGTGTAGAAACCATCAAGGCATTCAGTGAAGGAAATAAGGAAAGACTGAATGAAATAAAAGTAAATGTCCTAAAAGGATTAGGTATAGCAACTGGTGTATTTGTTACTGCCAACTTTGGATTGAAGTTGTTGTCATTAACATTCACTAAGTTTGGTGGTCTTTTACTTGGTGCCGCAGCAGTTGGACTGTTCAAAGATCCAATAACTCAACTCATAACATTTGTCACAGACTCTGCTAAAAATTTCTTAGGTATAGGTGAAAAAGAAGACGACAAAGATGATGCTACGGAACTTCCAACTGGTGCTCAATTAAAAGCAAGTGAAGCTCAAATGAGCAGTCCAGCATCTACTAACACCACATCTTCTTCTTCTGCTCAGGTTTCTTCACCACCTCCTACAAATAATGTGGAACCTCAAGAAACTGTAATGGGTGATAAACCAGAAGTAAAAACTGAAACTGGTAAAGGTGATGTGCAGCAACAAACAACTCCTACTGTTAGTGGATCATCTTCTGTAACAGGAACAGAAACCCTGATGGGTAATAAACCAGAGAAAGAGGGTGATGAGGCGATTGATACCACAGTCCCTGCTGAATATGGTATGAAGAAACTTCAAGTTAATGATGGAAGTGCTCCGCCATCAACATCAGGTGAAGGTAGTAAGACATCTGTTGACTTTGGATTTGGTTCTATCGATCTTTCTAAACCATTGGGATCTGAAGGGAATACGGCACCAACAATAGATCCAGAAACTCTTGAATATATCAAACAAGAAAAAGAAGTTGGTAGGACTGGTAGCATTGAACCATTACTTGAACCAGTCAAAAAAACTTCAATGATTGCACAGAACGTTGGTCCTGCACCAGAACCAGCAATCAATGTAGTTCCTGTTATGCAAAAGAGTGCTCCTCCAAAGGGACAACCGATTGCATCTGGTGCTATCAATGATGCACCAGCATATGCTACCAGTAATGGTGATAATATCTACACTCTGGGTGCAATGTCAAACTTTAATGTAGTAACAGCATAATGGCAGAAATTAAAAAATCTTTACTACAAAATAGTAGCAGTATTGAGACTATTCAACAGTCTATCAATTCCTTTGGTGCTAGTATAAGAAAAGCAAATACTGCATCTTCATCTATAATAAGACAATTATATACTGGCAACAGAGAAAAGAAGAGATCTATTCTTGCTAAGAATCAACTAATCCAGAAAAGAAAAGAAGCAGCAAGGAGGAGAGAAAGAGAAGATGTTGTTGAAGCAGGAAAAGTAGGATCAATTTACAAGAGAGCTGGAACTGTCATACAGAACAGCACTAAGGGTCTGCTTGGCAGGATCATGGATTTTGCTGGTGCCATCCTTGTTGGGTGGATGGTTAATAATTTACCAAGGATTATTAAAGGTGCTCAGCAGTTAATTGAAAGAGTTGATACTGTCGTTAAAACTTTATCTGGTTGGTTTAATAACCTTACAAGTTTCTTTGGTCTATTTGGATCTGATTTAGATTCTACTCTTTCAAGAATTAAAGGAGTAAGTCCAGAGGTAGAAGCAAAAGAACTTGATAAGGCAGTTGATAAGACAAGGAGTGGTGTAATCAGAGCAGATCAACAGTTCAAGCAGATGATTGAAGATTTGAATAACTTTGATCTATTGAAGGCATTGGGATTAAGGGGTGCTCCTGAGAGTGAAGAGAATAAAGGAGATAGACCACCAAGTCGTTCAGATGCAGGACTTGATAGTGGTGGAGGGTTCACTGAACCAGATTCTGGAACAAGTGGTGGTAAAGTTAGTGATAGGCAAGTCTATCAATACTTAAGATCAAAGGGTCTTTCACATATTCATGCTTTAGGAATCACTGCAAATATACTTGGAGAGAGTGATTTTAGGATTGGTGCTGATGAAGCAGGTGATGGGTCAATGGGAATTGGTCTTTTCCAATATACATTCCCATCTAGAAAACAAGCATTCTTACAAGCAGTTCCTGACTATAAAACCAACTGGAAAGGTCAGATTGACTTTGCTATTGGTGAGGGAACAGCTCCACAATATCTTAGTACAGAGTTTAGTTCACCAGAACAAGCAGCAGAATGGTGGATGAATAATTGGGAAAGACCTGCTGCAAGTGTAAAGGAAGGAAGGAGAAAAAAACATAATAATTGGATTGAAAACTTTAAACCACCACAAGCAGATAAAAAACCTGCTACTCCATCGATTTCACCAGTAAACATAGATGCAGGTAAGACTATTTTAATTGATGCAAGAGTTGGTGATACTATAAAGACTTCTAATTATGGAATGAGAAAACATCCAGTAACTGGTGAACAGAGAAAGCACGGTGGCATTGATTTAGGATGTCCAATCGGAACATATATTTCTTGTCGATTACCTTGTAGAGTTGTTGAGGCGAGACATGAAAATGGATATGGATATTATACTGACATTATTATCCCTTCACTTAATATAAGATTGAGATTTGCACACTTGAGTTCTCAGTTAATTAAGTCTGGTGAAGTTCCTGCTATGACACCATTTGCAAGAAGTGGTAACAGTGGTGCTAAGACTACTGGTCCTCACATTCATATGGAGGCAACTAAAAATCTTGGTGGTACTGCATATGGTGGAGAGTTGAATCCTGATCCATACACAGACGCTATGGTTTTCTCTAAGAATCCACCTGTAGGTGGTTCTGAACCTGGATTGTTAAAACAAGTACAAGGTATTTTTGGTTTTGGAGGTCCTTCATTAGATCCAGTGAAAACTCAAACCAATGTTGCACAGAATGTAACACCAGAAAAAAATACAAAAACAATTCCTATTCCTATTCCAGATATGGGTGGTGAAGCATCTGCACCCTCTGGTGGCGGTGGTGGTGTAAAGATGATCAGCACCAGTGGTAATCAGTTAAATACATTTGTAACTAAAACACTCCTGAGAGAATTGGAGTACACCTAATGCCAGCAGTAGATACTTCCGAATATGAAGAGATTCTGATTGAATCTAATGATCAATCCAAAACCGTAGATATCAGACTTGGTGTAACATCAATCGATTATTATGAAGATATCTTTTCACCAACGATTACTGCTAAAATTGTTGTTACCAACACTGGTAATACCATCAATGGGCAGTCAATCTATCAGGGTTTGCCTCTGAGAGGTGGCGAAAGAGTTTCTATTAAAATAAAAGGCAACACTAAAACTAATCCAGGACTTCAGTTCTTGGGATCTAACTCTCTATATGTTTCTGGTATTAGTAATGTTATCAGTGGAGATCAAGTTGAAACATTTGTTCTGAACTTGTGTTCAAGAGAGGCAATAACCAATGAGACTTCTAGAGTTCCTAGAAAGTATCCATCATCATCACCTATCTCAGCATCTGCAGAAGATATTGTAAAGAAATACTTGGCAACAAGTAAAGAAGTTTCCGTTGATCCAACTTCAAATAAGTATGGATTCATTGGTAATATGAGAAAACCTTTCACGGTTTTAACTTGGTTAGCGTCTAAGGGTGTTCCTGAAACTAAAGAGGATGCTACAGCAGGATATTGTTTCTATGAAACTAAGACTGGATATAGTTTTAGAGCAATCGATAAGTTAATCTCTCAAGATCCTCTAGCAACATATAATTCTACAGAGATTGCAAATCCAGATTCTATTAAAAAAGACTTCGAGATTTTATCCTATGTGACTAATAAGAATCAGAATATGTTGGAGAAGTTAAGACTGGGTGCTTTTGCAAGTCAGAGAATGTACTTCAATCCACTTAGATTTACCTATACCGATCCACAGAAGGGATTGTTTAAACTTGATGACTATGCTGGAAAGTCTAAGAACCTTGGAAAGAAGATAACACTTCCTAAAATTTCTGAGGGATCTGACTTAACACTTGGAGATATTCCATCAAGAATGGTGACTGGAATCCTTGATATTGGTACAATTGAGAAGGGTGTTTCTTATGATGAAAAGAACGCAGACCCCCTAAAATATCAGTCACAAGCACTGATGAGATACAATGTTATGTTTACACAGTCACTCACTATGACTGTCCCATCTAACACGAATTTGGAAGCAGGGAACATCATCAAATGTCTCTTCCCTAAGAATACGACTGGAAAGAAAACTGAGTACGATCAGGAGCAAAGTGGTCTATATATGATTAAGGAATTGTGTCATCACTTTGATCCAGAAGGTTCTTACACATCGATGAAATTAGTCAGAGACACCTTTGGTCAATACGGTACAAACAATAAAGAAGGGTAATGTTAGAAGAGTCTTTACTTAAAACTAATTTTGTTGGCAGAGACGGATTCCGTTGGTGGATTGGTCAGGTTGCACCTGATGCTGCACAGGATCTCCAGAACGATGGTGGTGGTTGGGGAAACCGCTTCAAAGTTCGTATCATGGGTTATCACCCATTTAGTGATAAAGAACTTCCAAATGAAGACTTGCCTTGGGCAAACGTTCTTCTTTCACCTACAGATGGATCTGGTGCTGGACAGAGAGCTAAAAGTGTAAGATTGTCTCCTGGTGATAATGTATTTGGTTTCTTCCTTGATGGTGACAATGCACAAGTTCCTGTAATCACTGGTGTATTTGGAAGAACTGCTGTAGTTTCTACCCAGGAGTATTCTAGTCCATTTACACCTTTCACTGGTTATACTTCTAAAGTTAAAAACGATGGTAAAAATATCGTACAGAACCAGACTAATGAACAGAACTCTCAAAGTCAGAAGACTCCAAAGTCAGTATCTCCTCAAGATGCAAAGAAATTAAGTAGTGATGGTCAAGCACCAGATAAAGGAGAAAGGGCTGCTTTTGATGGTGTTGGTGATAAAGTACTTGCTGCAACAGGATCAGGTGCTAGTGCTGTCAGTAAAATTAAAGTCGAAGTAGAAAACTTTGTCAATAAGGTTAGATCAATTACAGATAATGTAACTGGTGCGGTTGGAAAGGCAAAGAAGTTTCTTAATTCTGAGATAGGAAAGGTTACTGCCTCTATTCAAAAAAATGCAAGTGGTCTAGTCAATAATATGACTAAGAACCTTTTCACTGCTATGGAACCAGTATTGAATAGTGGTCTGAAGTTGCTTTATAAAACCGTATATGCGTTAGTATTTGCTGCTACTAAGAGTGATAAGATTGCACACTTAGCAGGTGTGGCAGCACAGAGATCAATGATTGTACCAGTTAAGAAACTTGCCGATGCTCTTCCTTGTATTGCAAACTCAATCATAAAGGGTATAGGTGACACTATTAAAGGTGTTATCAGTAATGTTGCAGAAAATGTAACTAACTTTGTTTCTTGTATTGGTGATCAAGTTGTTGGTGCATTGATGAATCATATTATTGGAGGTATTACTAATTTTATGGGTCCTCTACTTGGAGGTGTTGGTAAAATCTTGCAAGGATTCACACCACTTAACTGGTTAAGGAACACTGCATCATCGATTCTTGAACTGGCAGATTCACTTTCTTGTGAAGAAGTTTCTCCAGAATTCAACTCTCCGACAAATGAATGGGTAATTGGTAAGGGTGGATCTGATAATACTGGAGTTCCTGTTCAGGACATTTTAGATCAAGCAAATGAAGCAAATAGTATTGCTTCTCTTGCTGTTAATACTTTACAAGATATCTCAGAACTTGGTGGATCTCTCGGTGTCTTCGACTTCATGAATCCAAGTGTATCTCAACCAGGATTTGAAAGTGCTCTTGGTAAGTGTTATGCTGGTCCTCCACAACTTGGTGGGTGTGGTGGAACTAAGATCAAAATCTTTGGTGGATTTGGTGAAGGTGGAACGGCAAATGCAATCATTGGTGCTATCAAACAGGTTTCAAATGGTGGTAGAGGTATAACTGGTAGTGTGATTGGTGTTGATCTTGTAAATGGTGGTGGTGGATATACATTCCCACCATTTGTTGAAATTGTAGATGAATGTAAGAGTGGATATGGTGCAGTAGCAAGATCTGAAATTGATTATGAAACAGGTGAAATCACTAACATCTATCTATTATCTGAAGGTGAGGGATATACTCCTAGTCAAGATCAAGGAGATTATATCAATGATCTTCCAGAAATTATCGATCCTGGTATTGGTTATGAATCAGTTGATAGAGTTATTGATAATAATGGAAACGAATATAGTATTGATGTTGATTTCGATGGAAGAATTATTAGATTAAAACCAGAAGGTGTTGATGGAAATCCTGATCTTGAATTTAAACCAATAACTGATGCTGTAGAATTTGATATAAGAACTTCAACTGGATTTGGTGCTCGCTTGAAACCTAAGTTCAGAATTAGACCTATTGGTCCTCAGGGTGAGGTCAAGCAAGTTATTGATTGTATTTCAAATGAAAACAATCTTGTTGGATATGTTAATGGTAAAGAATATTATGGACCATTCCATATTCATATGGGAAGAAAGATGACAGGAGTAACACACACAGGTGCAGGAAAGTACATCTATGATTCACCGGAGGAAAGTCTTGGTTCTCCGCAGCAAACATTTAGTACAACCACTCAGATACAACAGGTAACAGGAGGAGGTGCTTCTGCAACTACATCTGCTACTACACCTACACCAGCTCCCACACCAACTCCGCCACCTTCTAGTTCTCCTCCACCATCACCACCACCAAGTTCTGGTGGAGGCTCAAGTTCTGGTGGTGGATACTAAATATCTAAAAAAGATATATGGCTGCACAAAACTACCAAAGAAGACAATTTGAAGTCTTCAGTTCTAATGTAATACTTGATACTGGAAATCCCTCAATGGGATATAATGGTGCAAATGTATATGGTTTATACGCTAACACTGATGCTGGTGATGTATCTTTTAGTGGACTAGCACAGGGTGGACTGTATAAACTTTATAATGATAGGACTATTGAGATTATTGGTGGTCAGAAGTCGGAAGAAACTGGAGTAGATATCTGTATCACTGGTAAAAATGGTGATGTGTGGATTACTGCAATGAAAAATGGGCAGGTAAGAATCCGTGGTGCTAACATTGTTGTCGATGCTGATGAAAATCTCACCCTGAAAGCAGGTAATAATATCAAGATTAAGGCAGGAAATAAACTTGATTTGAAAGCAACTATTGCAAATTGTGATGCAAAGGAAGGTAACTTAGTTGATAAGGGAATAGCATTTATGGGACAATCCTTTGCTGGAACTTATGTTTATGATGAAGCAATTTCATTGGTTGGTAAGAGTCTGACAGGAGGTCTTTTATAATGTCATTTAATCCAGAAACACTTAGTGGTCTTACAAATGTTAATGATGATGTCTTTTTTAATCAAGACGTAACTTTTTATGGTAAGGTAAATTTAGATGATGTTTCTATTACCGGCAATACTGTTAAATTTTCAAAAGATATTAAATTTACTGGTGGTGATATTACTGTAAAAAGATTAAATGCGACTGATATTATTACACAAACTATAAATGCGGGTATAAGCACATTCCAAGACATTTACATCAACGGTAAGTTATACGATGGAAATGGTGATTTTGGTAGTTCTGGTCAGGTTCTATCATCTGATGGATCTCATTTAGATTGGATCAACACTTCTGATGCTAATGTTGGTTCTGCATCTAATGTTGGTACAAATGAGAATGCTACTGATGCAGATCAATATGTAACTTTTGTCGCGGCAAAGACAGGAAATAATCCGATTAGAGTTGATGAAGGGATAAAGTATAATCCATCAACCAATGTATTGACAGTTGGTTCATTATCACTCAGTGGTGCTTCCTCTGGTGGAGTAGTTCCTAGTGGTGCTATTATCTTATGGTCTGGTGCAGCAAATCAAGTTCCAAGTGGATGGCACCTCTGTGATGGTCAGAACAGCACACCAGACTTAAGAAATAGATTTGTCGTAGGTGCAAGTGCTAGTGGTGGTTATGCTGTTGATGCTACTGGTGGTAGTGCTGATGCAATACTTGTAGAACATTCTCATGGTGCAGGCACTTACACTGCTGATACTGATGGTAATCATAATCACAACTATGATCATAACCAGAGTTCAACATCTTTGGATAATGACGAAAGTAATCAAACAATTTATCCAAATCAATCACAAGATACGACAAGCTCAAATGGTGATCACACTCACACCATTTCTGGAATTTCAGGGTCTGCAGGTCAATCTGGAACAAATGCAAACTTACCACCGTATTATGCCCTTTGTTATATTATGAAATCGTGATATAATATGATTGATTGTGATTTTTTATGGACTTACTTGATAGACCAAAAGGTTCAATAAAGGATTTTATTTACGTTAAGGAAAATTCATTATCTAAATCTTTCTGTAATGAGGTTATTGAGAAGTTTGATAATGATACAAGACAACGAGACGGAGTTCTTGGAACTGATCATAAACACGTAGATAAATCTATAAAAGATACAAAGGATATACACATATCAACAACTAAGGGATGGGAAAAGGAGGATGTAATATTCTTTGAAGCTCTAAAATTAGGATTAAATGAATATAATGAGTATCTTGTTAACTTGAATGATTGTTGCAAGTCTTTTCCTAATCCAACATTTGGAATAAGTGACACTGGATATAAAGTTCAAAAATATGAACCTGGTGGATGCTATCACTGGCATCATGATTGGTCAATGTCTTCTCAACCAGTTGCATCTAGAATTTTTACTTTTATGTGGTATCTCAATACGATTGAAGAAAAAGATGATGGATATACTGAGTTTGCTGATGGAACTAAAATACAACCTGTTGTGGGACGACTCATTTTCTTTCCTGCAACGTGGACATTTCTACATCGTGGATATCCACCAAAGGTAAGTAAGTATCTGTGTAATGGATGGATACATTCTAGTCCAACCGGTTGACGCACCATCGCTGATGCTTTATAATATGTGGGTAATCAAGAAAAGCACATGAACGAAACTTATGTTGCTGGTGTCGTTATCGATGTCTGCACTCGTTCCTTTCTACTCCTTAGTGATGCAGGAGATGAAAAAATGGTGGAATGTGAAACTGCTGAGCAGTTTATGAATGTGCTAGAAGTATGCACTTCTCATCTTAATGATGATCAAATTGAATATGCAGATCTGGCAATTGCAGGAAAGATTTAATGGAAGTATTTACAATCGAAGAATGGGAAAAAAACTTTGAAGAACTCTTTTCTAGAGTTGAAAATGGAGAAACCATCGGTATTGTAAAAGAGGATGGTCAAGCAGCAGTGATGATGCCTGCAGAAGAAGCAGACTTTATACGAATACACACTGATCTTAATAACGACGCAGATTAAGGGAGTGTAGCTTAATTGGTAAGAGCGCCCTGCTTATAACGGGGTAGTCTGGGTTCAATCCCCAGCACTCCTACCTTGGGGGTCTAGCAATCTGGTGAATGCACCGAACTCATAATTCGGCTAAGGCGAGTTCGATCCTCGCGACCCCCACCTAATGCGAGTATGGCGGAATCGGTAGACGCACCAGACTTAAAATCTGTTGGGCATTATGCCCGTGGGAGTTCAAGTCTCCCTAC
>MDTC01010031.1_pt1 | contig 15392 bp, 21 predicted proteins | sample 811181 | NCBI WGS metagenome assembly MDTC01 (sample SAMN05326644, study PRJNA326480) | marine metagenome | isolation source: seawater | place: Pacific Ocean: North | collected 2011
AAAAAGTTTCAAAAAGTTTCAAAAAGTTTCAAAAAAGTTTCAAAGTGTTAAATTACTTAAAGATTTATTTTATTGGATGTATATATAGGATGGAAAAATATTATTGTATATGCTGTAATTACAATGCAAAAGTAAAGAGTAGTTATGATAAACATTTAAAAACAAAAAAACATATTGAGGCATCCAAAAGTCACCATTTAGTCACCCCAAAGTCACCATTTGGGGATTTTTGTAGCGCAAAGGAACCAATCCGTTGTCATTATTGTCATAAAACATTCAAATATAAACAAGGCATGTATCGTCATATCAAATATTCTTGTAAGAAAAACAAGGACGAAGATTTCAAAGAACTGGCGCGTTTATTGAATGAAAAAGAAAAGCAATTGGATGATACATCAATCCAAATGTTTCGTATGCAGAAACAAATCGACAAGCTTTCAAACAAATTACAAATCAAGAATATAGGCAAAAACATTAACAATGGAATCATACATCAAAACAATAATACTTATAATATACAACTATTGAATCATGTGGATACTGATTACAGTCACGTGACTCATAAAGATTATATTTCGTGTATAATGACTTGTAACAAATGCGTAAAAACCCTTATAGAAAAAACGCATTTCAACGAAGAATACCCACAAAATATGAATATTTATTCTTCAAATCTAAAAGGTAAGTATTTGATGGTATATAAAGACAATTTATGGCAAGTGCGCAACAAAAAACAACAAATTGATGATTTATACGATCAAAACGAAATGGTGTTGGAAAGCTGGTTTGACGAATACAAAGAACAATACCCACATATCGTACAATCCTTTCAAAGATACTTGAAGAATAGAGATGGGGAATATTTGTTAAGCAAACTAAAAGAAGAAATCTTCCTCATGTTATACAATAAGAGACACATGGTTTCTTTGGAAGGATGAAAATAATTTCCTATAAAAAAACTAGTATTTTTTAAATAAAATTACTAGAAATTTTTTATTTTTATTATTTTATTATTTGGGAAAATAATAATAAAATACTACATAGTGTCTTTGTTTCTCGACCGCAGAATTTCTTGTTGTCGCTACCCATCATAGGTTCTACGATGTCGTCCTCTTCCCGTCACGAGGATCCGCTCTCTCCTGAGGCGCTGTCGCAAGTATGTATTGTATATATGTATATATTCTATGTGTTGTCTCTAATATATATATTTGTAGCGTTCTGTGAAAGAACGCAAAGCTTTGTTGGATGCTCTGCAGAAGAGTCTTCAGGCTTCGGAAGAAGAAAGCGATGCAGAGATTGCAATTCTATTGAGCGATGCGAAAGAAAGTGCAGAAGAACTATGGAGTTCATATAAGAACGATATGCAAGAAACGTGTGCTATATATCTTTCCAAGACCCTGACTATTGCGGAAAAACACAATCTATCGGAAGAAGAAAAGAACGAGATCGAAGCAGATATCGGTACAATGTTTCAACAATATGATGAAGAGGAAGACCATGCAAAAGTGGAGCATGTAAAAGCGGATCCTGTGAAAAAACGCGGACGCCCAAAAGGGTCCAAGAATGTAAAGCCAGCTGTCATGAAGCCAGCATCCTCAAAGAAGAAAGGCAAAGTGAACGAACAAGTTGTATTAGACGACGAGACAGACGATGACGACGAAGAAGAGGTCGTATCGACGAAGCGTTCTAAGATTAAATCACCAGGTAAAATAACTGCAAATTCTCGTCCACGTGGACGCGCGCCCGTGGGGATGCAATGGAGCGAAAGCCAACATAAATGGGTTCCTATGAAACTGGCTCTACGTCGTATCATGGATTCGCCCATGCACGGTGCGCCAGAAGGTATGCAGTGGGACGCAACAAAAGAAGATTGGGTTCCTATGAAAAAGGCGCTCAAACGCCTCATGTAATTGCGGATAAAAATTGAAATATTAAAAGAGAGATATTAAAAAGAGTATGGAATGTGCTTGTGCTGATCCCGAAAAGAAAGAACTTCATAGTTCTCTTTATAACTACGGAGTTCAAATAGATATATGTAGAATTTCTAGTTCTAAAAGCGCAAAGAAAGTCCCCTTTGTTTGCGCGCTGTGTTATGAAATAAACGAGGAGCGAATTTGCGCGATTTTAGAACATAAAGGCGCTTGTAAAGGTTGCGTTTCTAAACAAAATCAAGAGACAAACAAAAATCTATTTGAAAACGTTAAAAATACCCTTCAAACCGAAGGACTTAAGAACGAAAGAACCAAAGAAGAATTATTTGCCCTTGTTTGTGATATGTATGATATAAGTGAATATAAGTGCCAAGAAATCTATAAATCAATTCCAACCGAGTTTTGGTTAGATATGCATATTGATTATACGAAAATAATCCAGCCTAGTGAAAATCTATATTGTAATGATTGCAATACAAAAATTCCCAAAATGAAAAAGGGATTCGTACGCATATGGGAAGACGAAACTCTTTGCGATTCTTGCTGGTTTAATCACGAAGAAGAGAGACAAGCACTATGGGATAAAATACATGAAAAGTTAGGTGAAAATACTTGTTGTAAAATATGCAAAACAAAGAAAAATAAAACGCGATTTCATTTTGATCACTGTAATATGTTTGATAAGAGCGAATCTATTTCATCTATGGTAATGCGTGGTGCAAACATAGAGGATATATATTCTGAAATGGATAAATGTCAATATATATGCTTATCTTGTCATCATATTATCACGGAAATTGAAAATCAGTTGCCTTTTACAAAAGTAAAAAGGAATTTAACAAGCGAAGAAGAAAAAGAAAAATGGCAAGCGTTATATGCAGAAAAGATGAATCAAGTATATATAGATTTAGAAAAAGCAGTTCTTAAGAAACAACAAGATGATTCACAAGAAGTTTGCCCTTATTGTTTAGAGTGTATTTTACCTCACGAGGAAAAACACCCAAACATAGATAATCTATGGACGTATTTGGATAAAATAAATAAAAAAATCAAACTAAATATCGATTATGAAAACGAATTGTATGGTAAATATCAATGTGAAAAATGTAATCAAAGCGTTCACTATTTATGCTTCGAGAAACACAAAAAACATCAAATCCAAGAGACATATGAATATCAAGAAGATATGGAAACCTATGAATCCGATAGTGAAGATCTATTAGATCCATTACCTTGCCCGTGTTGTCGTAACGAAAATAACTGGTTTCGGGAAAATGTTACTATCGTAAATCATAGATCAAATCGCCGGTTTAACCCAATGCATATTGAATGTCATATTCGGGAAGAATTTAACATGACATCCAAAGAATATTTAGAATGTTTAAGTGAAAAAAAAAGAAAAGAGATTGAAAGAATAACATTAGTTCACGGGCACTCGTTCTTGTCATAATTTTATACAACAATAAAAGATGGTTGCATTGCAATCCCACAAATACCCGGATCACTTTCGCTGTTTGATTTCGCAATACGAATATATCCATTTTCTCCCCAAGAAGACCCCCAACTATTTTTTACAATCCAGTAATCTTTATTGTTCTCCGATCCATACCCAACCACCAATACACCATGATCCAGATTCGTTCCACAATTTACATTATCCAAAATACCACCCTTGTAGAATTGGAAAACCGTCGTATCGGCTTCAATCGCAACGGATACCGGATTTTGATACACTGCTTCTTGAAGTAATATTTCATTGTTTGGCGTAACATCCACACAATAGGAAAAAGTGGCAACCTTATTACAGTTGTATTCTGCGGAACTACAAGAACCACTTTTTGCTTGGTATGTGATATCATTCTCTTCACACATACCATTATCAATCGCATATCCAAATGCATGATCCATTTCACCGCCATTGCATCCAAAATTAATATATTTAGTAGAACAATCTACAAGCTGTTGCTCCGATAAACTCAAAAGTTCCCCACGAGAAATCGCCCATGCGCCTTCCATGGAACCAGTTGCTGAAAAACTCCAACAACTTCCACATTGACCTTGATCTTTTACTGGTGTTATTGCACCAAAATCACGCCAGTCCCAAGAATCTTCGCTTTTTGTATAGTCTATGGTTCCAGAATCCATACAAGATTTTGTTTTTCCAATATAGTGAGTCTGATTGTATCCTTTCATATAACTATCAAATTCATATGAAGTATAATCGCCAAAATGATTCATTTCAAATTCCAATTCTTGGTATTTATGATTTAGGTATTCAACATATTTTAGGTTTTCATGGTAAATTTCTTTTTTTGTATTGTATTCTTGCTCGTTTGAGTATGATTTATTGTGGTATATCATGTAATCATCAAATAATAGATGTGAACTTGCGAAAATAGGTAGAAAGCAGGTGAAAAGAATTGTTTTCATTATAATGATTTATTATAATTGTGTCTTTATCTTTTTTTTAAAATATATTTATAGTATATAATCATGGATCTTGGAAGTTCTGGTGAAGTAGAGAACAATACTCAGACAAATGAAGAAAACAATAACGAAGAAGAAGATAGTAATAATAATGGAAACAACAGTAATAATAATGGAAACAACAGTAACAATAATGGAAACAACAGTAACAATAATGGAAACAGTAACAATGAAGATGATGAGGAACAAGAAGGAAACAATAATGATGAAGAAGAAGATGATGAGGAACAAGAAGGAAACAATAATGATGAAGAAGAAGAGGATGAAGAAGAAGATGATGAAGAAGAGGATGAAGAAGAGGAAAGAGACAACAATAATAAAAATACAGCAAAAGAGAAATTAAAAAACATCCAAGGTATATTGGATGGATCTACCGATCAAACCATGAAAAAGAGAGTTGAAAAACTTGAAAAACAGATGAATCAAATGAAATCTGCATTTGAAAGTCTTGCAAATTCATTGCGAATGAATACGAATTTTGAAGGAGGAAAAAAGAAGAAGAAGACAAAAAAGAAGAATTCCAAACAAAAAAAGAGACAATCAAAAAAGAAACATTAAAATATAATGTCAATATAAATGAATGTTCTATTTTTATTGACATTATTAACGTTATTTATTTTTTTCGTTATAGTAAATCAACAATTACAATATTCGAATGATGCTGTTGAAAAATATAGTTTTGCTTTTTTATCCTTTGTATTTTTACTTACATTTGCATATTATGGATTTAAGAACGGTACAAAAAATGGAATATATATTTCTTTGTTTTTATGGGCGTTTTTTGTATGTAGCGTTCCAATTCCTCAAGTATCATTGCTTTTATCCTTTCCGTTAAAACAGTTTTTAGATGTCACAATACATATGTCACAAGCAATTATATCATTATTTGCTATTTTTGTTTTAGTATTTTTTAGTTATTCTAAACTTAAAATTCTGGAAAAAAATATAGCTTGGAAGGTATTTCAAAAAATATTAAAGAACAAGGTATACAGCATTTTCATAATATCCATTATTGCCTCTATTATCGGTAGTTATGTGATTGATACATTTGTAGATTTATTTGTATTAAAAAAGAGAGAAGTGATATATAATGACGATACATTAATTTATATGTTGACAGCTTTCATGGTATTTATTTTATTGAATGTATGGTATATACATATATGTAAGGAAACGAAAATACAAATATAATAAATAGAATAATATAAAAATATATTTGTGTATTATAAATATGGTAGAATATTGGTATGATCCAAGACATACAGGAGGATTACGTATTATTGATTACAATAAGAATGAAATATATGGGTCAGAACCAAGCGAGCCCGTATGGACTGTAACTTTTGAATGTTTAGATCATGATCGTTTGATTGTCGACTTCCGTAATAAAAAAACACATCATGGAAGAAAAATATTACGAACAACATATGAAGATCGTCGTATGACATTGCATTGGGAAGATGGTAATAAATGGAGAAGAATGAAACAAGATCCTTGTATATTATTAAGAAAGATGAAGAAAATATGTTAAGAAGAAAACAGTTGTTTTTCATAGAAATCACGAATACAGCTTCCATATATCTTCATAATATGATTTGTCATTTTTATGATTCTTTTTTTTGTTTGAAATGAATTATTATAATTCATATTACGAAGAGTATCATTTAATAATTCTTTAAAATCTTGTGTTTCTTTTAATGGTTCCGCGCTATCATTAAATATTTTCATTTCTTGGACGAGTGATCTTGTCGAATCAAGATATTCTTCTGGCATAAGTTGAAATTTCTTTTCTGTAAATTCCGTGCGACACATCGGACATTCATTATTTTTCAAGTGAAAACGACTATAACATTCAAGACAAAATGTATGATTACAACCAAGTATTGCTTTTCCATCATTGATTTCATCATAACATATGGGACAAGTATTATCATTCTCATCTTGTTTATAACATTTTGCCTGGTCTTGTCTCTCTCTTTTTTTAATATTCTTTTCATTTTTTTCTGTTATATAATCCATCATTCTATCATAGTTTACTTTGTTTGCAAAATCGTGCATACTAGGTAACCCGTTTTTTTTCTTCTTAAAATCAATTATACCATGCTCTAAATAATGAGTGTATAAAATTGCTGATTTTTCATCATTTGTAATTGGATATTCGCGGTTAATCATATTGTAGTATTCAGAATTATTGTGAAATGTTAGATGAGCCATTTGGTTGACGTTCTCTGTGTTGTGACTTTCATTTCAATTTTTTTGCGTGATGAAATATGAAAAAATTGAATTTAAAAAAATAGATCTAATATAAGAAGAAGAATGGAAAGTAAACAGATTCCTCTTGTTTTTGTAGAAGGTGGTATTGGCTGTGGAAAGTCAACACTTGTGAAGCATATTCAAGAATATTGTGAACGTAACAACTTGCGTTTTCTTACAATACAAGAACCGGTAGATTTATGGAATCATATTAAGGATAAAAATGAGACAACCATTATTGAGGCATTTTATAACGATCAAAAAAAACACGCATTTACATTTCAAATGATGGCTTATATATCACGATTGCAACGTTTGCAAGAATCTTTTGAAACCGCAAAAAAAGAGGATTATGATTTACTTATATGCGAAAGGAGTTTACACACGGATAAGAACGTTTTCTGTAAAATGTTGTATGATGAAGGAAAAATAGATGAGTTTGGTTATCAAATATACAATAAATGGTTCGACCATTTTCAATCATTCATACAAACATCCATGTTTGTTTATTTAAAAGCGGATTATAATATTTGTTATGAACGAGTACAAAAGAGACAACGCGAAGGAGAATCTTCTATAAGTAAGGAATATTTGGAAAAAAATAACGCTTATCATGATAAATGGTTACTAAATCATGATAATGTGATGATATTAGACGGTAACCAAGATTGTACGCAAAATCCGATCTTATTGGAGTCGTATTGTATGAAAATCATTCATCACATACAAGATAAATATTTATAAATTGCATAAAATGGTCCAATAATCAAAATAACTACTATATTATACTTTCTATTCATTTTTTTATATAAAGAAGGCTTTGAAAGGAGCATCATACATCCAATCATGTATATCAAAACAATAAAAAGTATCCAATTGTAATTTCTAACTGGTGCAAAATGACTAAAACTTTCTACGTGAGTATGACTTGGAATAATATCCGGGCATTTAGGGCATACTGGTTTGATTTCGTCGCTTGATTCGTCGGTGGTATTGGATTCGTCGGTGCTACTACTTGATTCGTCGGTGCTACTGCTACTTGATTCGTCGGTGCTACTGCTTGTTTCGTCGGTGCTACTACTGCTTGATTCGTCGGTGCTACTGCTACTTGATTCGTCGGTGCTGGGAACAAATGGAGAAAATTGAAATGACATATTATATTAAATAAATATAAAATTAATCCGTTTCATTTATACCGAAGTAAAAATTACAAGCGGAAACATCTTCAGACGTTTCATTTTCAAAATCATATATACGCTTATGAACTGGTAAAATCCATTTTAAACCACAATCCGTTTTGATACCACTATTTACAGAAATATCATCCATCCCTGCAATATTGATTCCATTCGGAAAATCATCATGTTCAAATGTAGTGTCAAGAATATCAATTCCTATATCACCTGTATAACTACCAAGTGTTTCTCCTGTTATATTATTGCCGTTTGCATCTGTTAAATCAAAAAAACCAGTTGTATTAATATTTTTATCTGTGCTATATAAATATATTGTACTAGTTCCGTTTTTAATATGTACGTTTTGTAATGATAAATCGTTACAATAATCTTCGTGATCAGAGACAGCTGTTTCAAAATATGATGTTGTTTGACAATCCGTATTTCCTTCTTGGATATAATTCCATTTTTTTTGCGAGAATTTCACTAAAAAACTAAAAATAAAAACCAAAACAAGTATACAAAAAATACAATGGAAAAATTTCATATATATAGTTCAAAGAAAATATCATAATGGTTCACCTAATAAATACTGTAACCGAACATAATCAAACACATTGTATTTATTCAAGTATATATATCTAACTTTTGAATTATCTTTCATACGAAGACAAGATAATTTAGCTATAAATAATTTGACTCTTTCTTCAAGAATCTTATCCATAAATAAACTCTTCTTTTATCTTTATATATTTTATAATGCTCCTTTCTGAATTTATTTATGGTGGCATGGATGGAGTGATTACAACTGTTGCAATTGTTGCCGGTATTATGGGTGCAAATATACCCACAAACTATGCGCTTGTATTAGGTCTTGCGAATCTATGCGCCGATGGATTTTCCATGGGAATATCAAGATATAATAGTTTGGTAGATATTGCTAAATCTAAAAATACACCCATTATATCCGCATTGGCTACATTTGTATCTTTTGTCATTATGGGAAGTATACCTTTGATACCTTTCGCATTTGTCTCTTTATCGAATGAAGAATTCATGAAAAAAATGTTGTTAATGTGTAGTTTGATCGCGCTTTTGGTGATCGGTGTGATAAAAGGATTGTATTCCAATAAACTTATGAAAAGTATCATAGAAGTATTCTTTATCGGTTTTGTCGGAATATATGTAAGTTTTCATGTATCAAAATATGTAAAAAGCAAAATATTTCGATAGTGTATAATGAGTAATAGGTTGTCTCTTTTACCTGATGAAATATACAAGTACATCTATTCTTATGTATTTAGTCCAAAGATGTATATAAAACGATGGGATGAAAAGAAAAGGAAATATACCACTTTGTTTATAAATAAATGCTGTATATGTAATCGTAGATCACATTGCGTTAAATTGATTCATATATGTAGTTGTTGTAATCCTTATAAACGATATTTTTATGGAAATAAAAAATATTGCGAAAATACACTTTTTTGTTGGTTTTGTTTACATTAAAAAATTGAAACCATCTTTTTATCTAAAATATGATGCAACCATGAATATTTACGCCGAACTTCCGAAAGAAATTCGTTTTAAAATCTATTATTATTCGTTACCTAAAATAGATGAAAAAACGAAAAGAGCAATAGAAGTTACCTCCGCCCATCAGTGTTTTCAAAGAATGCATCGTATGTGGTCTAGACCATATTTTGATAGAAACGGAGAACGAGTTCATCCACCATTTTCGTGGGAAGAAATGATTTATAGAAAAACAAACAAAGAAAAAAGACAACAACTATTTAGAGCACTGAGTAATTGTGGTTGCTGTCAACGTCATTCATGTGGTATATATGATGAACCTCATTGTTTCGATATTGTTGGTTCTCATACGATGATAAAATATCATAAAAAATATACATATTACGGAAAATCGTGTAATTGTTGGTGTCGTCTACAAATGCGTAGTTTACAGAACATTGCAGATTAATATTGATATTATTTCATTCTTTTTTTATGAAAAAAATTGAAATAATAACGAATGAATATGAAAAATGAAAGCATGGAGAATATTGTAACTACTTATCAAAATATGCTGCTGAAATATTTCAATAAACCTAAAAAAGTACTTTCTGTGTCATACGAACATAAGGATAGAAAAGTTAGTTTTCATTCAGTCCAAAGAGAAATATTATATTCGATAAGAGATTATTTTAAGTATTTATTGTTAAAAGATTTCACAACTTATACCGAAACAGCATATATAAAAAAATTGAGTATATGTTATTTTACCATACCTCATAATCCTAAAATACATAAAATTATTGAAATATATAAAGAGAACTACTTCTATCGTCTTTCGCTTCAAATACATTATTTTCGTAAAATAAAAAAAATTCAATGCAAAGATTATGAAAATTTAATTCAATATCAAAAATTCAATTTAACCGAATATTATCCAATAAAAAACATAGAACTACCTGAGTATTTGATAAAATACATAATGAACTACTTGAAACCGACCATAAAACAATATTACGATGTCCGAGACTTATATAAAAAATACAAAAAACTATAAATAATAAAATAAATCATTTTTTTATAACATGAATTATTTTAAACACCCAAAAGAAGTATGTATGACTTATTTTCAACACATGAGGTTGTCTCTTTATTTTAGTTATATTTTGTGGAAAGGTAGCATACAATCATTTATTCATGCATTATTACCAGACTTGTATATCCGTTCTACAACAGATCTTTCAACAATATTGATAGATACATTGAAATCGGCTGGATGTCATACAATACCACATTGATGTAAATTCATAATATGTGTCATTCTTTCAGTATCATTAATTGGTTGAATCGTATCATTTTTACTCATTTCTTTATTCTCCTTTATGATATTATTCAACCGAATCATTTCTTTACGCAAATCAACAATATCCAAATTGTAACCGTATATTTCACGTATGAGCAATGAATTATAAGATACGTATCCCGTAAGGAATAAAAATAATAATGATGATACCAAGAGGAAAAATTTCATACCCATCTTGTTTCCTCCCATTTGCGCCCATTTTGATTTGTCCAACGGACCCGGAACGACCAAGGGGCTGGATGTGCCTTATTCTTGTCGATTGTGTTCCAAAAAAAGTATGGTGAAGATAAAACCTCAATTCCACCCGCATCATATCATTCACAACGACAAAATCTCTATATGTGTGAATTGTGGTATGAATTGGTGGGTGGGATCCAACCGTGATGCAAAGCTGTGTCCGTTTTCCTATACTCCCCAAGAGGGGTGTTTGCATGAGTGGGAGTGATGACTATGGTTGATTTTTGTTTTGGTGATGTTTGTACGAATACCCCATATCTCGTGTATATTCGGTTTTCATGGACGCATAACTCAAGTACCAGCGATACGACGAATTGTCATGGAGGTTTTGAATATTCTTTTATTGTATGAATAATATCATCAGGTAGAATCATATATAAAGAATAAATAAAAAAAGTAAAAGGATCAATTTTAATATAATAAAATTAAATTTATTATATTATTATCTTTTTCTTCGTGTGTTATTTTTTTTTCTGGAGTTTCTTCGGCGTTTTTTGTGATGGGTTTGATTCGATTTCTTTTTATGACGACGAGTGTTACGTCGTTTGCCGCCGCCCTTATTCGCCGCATTCCGCCACTCCGCTGATCTCGTCTCCTCATTTTTCTCGGCCATTCTGAAGCGAATCTCCGCCGCCGCCCTCGCCGCCACCCTCTCCTCCACCCTACGGATGAGGTTTTCATCCACATTATACTTTATTGCAATATCGAACAAATCTTTCAGTTCTTCTTTACTGAATGTTATTTCGTTCGACTCCAATTGCTGCAAGACATTATTTACATATTCATTCCAATGTTTTCTTGTTTCCTTATCCTCCGCGTTCGCCCCTCCGCGTTTTTTTGTTTTTCGGTAATTTTTCCTAATTGCCATTTATACTATATGTACTTATTTTATTCTTTTTTAATAGGTATATTATCAGATTTCTCTATTTATTATGCATTTTCATAACTTATATTTTCTTCGTTTTCCCAAATAATCTTGATTGGTGTTTCCCATTCATTATAGACTGGTCCCTGAATCGCCAACCATTCGCGGTGTGCCAAGGCACGGATTTCGTCGCTTCGTTCAAACTCCATCGCGCAACAAAACTGTTGATGGGTGAACCCAGGACTCAGTCCAATAGAGAGCAATGATTGTGGGAATGACATACTATGGTGTAATGATAGTGGAATGATTTTAAATCAATTTTTGTGTATTGATGTCTAGTCTATCACCACAATTTGATTCCAAATATACTATTTTTGGATTGTGTTGACTTTCTGGTTTTTCCCTTTTTCGATTTTGTTTTCACCTTTTTTGTTTGACTAGTTGTTTTTTTCTTTGGTTTGTTATCCCCCTTTTTAAGAGAGTATCCTTTTTGTTTCATCAATTTCACTACATTTGAAACCGCATCTTCAAAATCTTTATCTGATATATTATATATTAAGTTCAGTGTCACGTTTACATTGACTCCATCAATTTTTACACTCTTTACATTTTTATATTTTTTCCAAATACGAATTGATTATATCGCACACAAGAATCTTTCATATCAGAGACAAAACTGGATTTCCCAGTTAGATTCGAATGAAACATCACCCATCACTTGGAGGTGCGCTCCCATGTGCTTCCATGTTGCTTTTGTATATTATCTTACTATGTGAGGACGTTTCAATTTTTTTATATACGTCTATGGGGATGGTGCCGTCGTTGGATCCAATTTTTGATATTCATTTTCCTTGTGTTTTGCGAGGTACGCTCGTTTTCGTGCATAGTTTAGTGGCCCTACCCAATCAGGAATTATAATACCATCATCATTTCTGTATTTTTCATAATACATATCACAAAATCTTAATTTTTCTGTCTTATTTGCCTCATTTAATAAATGTTTTATAATTGTCATTAGCACGTCATACGTAACATCCTCAGGCTCTTCACCCTCTAGGAGATAATCTGAGAGCATATCCTCCATTATACATTTAACTTCGCATGGTCGGATTTTAGGTATCTCAAATGCTTTTCTCATGTCTAGGTTATTATAGGACCCACCCGTTTTTTTTGTATTTTTCTTTTTTTGACTTTTATAGCGTTTTTTTAAGAATAGATTATTTTTGGTTCCATTGCGTTTTTTAACTCTTTTTTTTTTTAATTTTAAGGTTTTTGGCATATATATAATATAAACAAAAATAAAATAAAATATAAATTGTAATGTCAGAAAGACAGTATAAATGTAGTTATTGTAAAAAATATATTATGAACGACTGATTGCGTTATTCCAACAGAATAAATTCAACGGTTTTTTAGAGTGAATATATGAAATGTATATAAACAAAAAGATTAAAAGAATATTTAATGAACTTAAATAATACGAATATACAGACTTTAAATATAAAAGAACTTAGTACTTATAATGTGTTAAAACCGAATATTCAACGCATTGTTGATAAAAGTAAAATACAAGATATTGTAAACTACCAACTTGAATTCCATAAAAAACATGGCTTTTTCAATTTTAGTGTTTGTGGACCCATTAATATTCATGTTTTCAACGACCAATGTTACTTGGTAGACGGACAACATCGCATGGAATCATTGGAAATACTTTATGCAAAATACGCACATGATATCACATTTTATGTTTTATGGGTTCATGTAAACTCATTGGAAGAACTTGAAGAAAATTATAATATTATTAATAAAAATACTCCATTGCCAGATTTTTCTAGTTTTGAAAATCTAAATAAAAATATACCTGAAGAAGTTGCACTTTATTTTCAAAATATGTACCCTGATATTTGGTCGAAAACAACCCGTGCTCGGCGCCCCCACATATTTTTCAATTACTTCCAAGAAGCACTCGCATTCATTTCTGATCGTGGTAAAATAAACTCTTCCGAGGAATTGAAAAATTATGTTTTATCTTATAATGAAAAATGTAGCCATTGGAATATATCTTCATTTAAGAATACAAATGAAGGCATATATGAAAAAGCTAAAAACAAAAATTTTTATTTGGGACTATATGCATTTGAAAATGAAGATTACCGATACGAGTGGGCGAAAAAAATTGTAGAAGATAAGTTAGGAATTCATATAAAGAAAACAAACCTATCTCCTCGTAAGAAAAAAATTCCCAAAAAAATAAAAAATGATTCTTGGGATAGATATATTGGAAAAAATATAGCAAGTGCACCTTGTTTATGTTGTAGAAATACAATTATAAATGCGAAAGACTTTACAGCAGGACACATTATATCAGAACACAATGGAGGACAAGTAATTGTAGAAAATATACTACCAATATGCTGTTCTTGTAATTTATCAATGAGCACCAAAAATATGGATATATATGTCAAAGAACATTATCCGGAAAATTATAAAAAGTTTTTGAATAGAGATTATCAATGTAAAAAAAAGTTTGGATTATTTTGAATATTTGGAGTTAGAAGGAATCGAACCAACAACCTCCCGCAAGCTAAGCGGACGCTCTACCATTGAGCTATAACCCCATTGCACCTGGCAGGGTTCGAACCTGCGACTTCCGGCTCATAAGACCAGCACTCTAACCAACTGAGTTACAGGAGCTTATAGAGATATATAGGATATATTTAAATTGTTTTACAAAAGTTATTTATTTTTCCAGTATAATATTTATTATTATTGATGTTTATATGAAAGTATCTTTATTATTTTTGGGATTAGTTGGATTCACACAATCTCTTTCTTTTCCCCGCCGCGATCTATTTAGAGGAGTAGTTGGTTCTACATCTTCGTTTGGATTTTTGACAAATCAAAGAATGTCTCTTAGTCAAGAACCACCCGAACAAGAGATTGGTATTTTACAAGAAAGTTTCAATGAACTTTACTTTTATGGTCCAGTAAATCAACGCTCTTGTTTTGAGTTGAAAAAACAACTAAATGATATGAATGTGAAACTAAAAACAATGAGCTTACAATATCATATTGAGTCACCGCCCATACATTTACATATTCAGAGCCAAGGAGGGAGTTTATATCATAGTATTTACATTATAGATTTGATACAAAATTTAGATAGTGACGTGTATACATATATTGACGGGTTCGCGGCAAGCGCAGCAACACTTATGAGCGTGGTCGGGAAAAAACGTTATATGACTAAGAATTCACTCATGTTGATACATCAGTTGTCGGGCGCAGATAGCGGAAAATACGAGGAATTACAAGATCAAATGAATAATATGAGTATTCTCATGTCTATGATCGTTCATATTTATCTTCAAGAGACAAAGATAAACAAAAATACGTTGCAAGATTTACTCAAAAAAGACTTGTGGCTAGACGCAGAAACATGCCTAAAATACGGCCTTGTGGATGAAATCATATGAAAAAAATTGAAATGATATATATATATTTGTCTCTTAACACGAAACAAATATGTATATAAGTGAAATTCCCGACGATCAACTCTTCTATTA
>MDTC01183947.1_pt1 | contig 15390 bp, 17 predicted proteins | sample 811181 | NCBI WGS metagenome assembly MDTC01 (sample SAMN05326644, study PRJNA326480) | marine metagenome | isolation source: seawater | place: Pacific Ocean: North | collected 2011
ACAATATTGTATATTGATAGAAGATATCGCTAGAAATTTAAAACCAGCTTACGAATTAGGCATGAAAACAGTTTGGATTAAAAATGATGAACCTTGGGCTGCAGAATTTTCAAATGAAAATTTTGTAAATTATAGAATAGAAAATTTAACAAATTTTTTAAAGGAATATAATGAACTTAGAAAAAATTGAAGCAAAAATAAACGAAGCTTTTGAAAATAAAGCTAAAATAGATAGTTCTGATAAATCGATTAATAAATTAGTTGGAGAAACTATAAATTTATTAGATAATGGTAAAATTAGAGTTGCCGAAAAAAAAGGTGATAAATGGCAAGTTAATCAATGGATTAAAAAAGCTATATTATTAAGTTTCCGAGTAAATAAAATGAAAGCTTCTAAAGGACCTTACTCTACTTGGTACGATAAAGTAGATGGTAAAACACAAGGTTGGAGCGAGGAACAAATTAAGAAAGCTGGTTTTAGATATGTTCCTAACGGTGTTATAAGAAAAGGAGCACACATTGCAAAAAATGTTGTGTTGATGCCATCTTTCATAAATGTAGGTGCTTATGTCGATGAAGGAACAATGATTGATACTTGGGCATCAGTCGGATCGTGTGCGCAGGTTGGAAAAAATTGTCATATATCTGGTGGCGCAGGTATTGGTGGTGTTTTAGAGCCTATGCAAGCAAATCCGACCATTATAGAAGATAATTGTTTTTTAGGTGCAAGAGCTGAGATAGCAGAAGGTGTTATTGTTGAAAAAGGATCAGTTTTATCAATGGGTGTTTATATTGGTTCATCAACAAGGATAGTGGATCGTGCTACTGGAGAGATTCATTATGGGAAAGTACCTGCATACTCAGTAGTTGTTCCAGGCTCAATGCCAAGCAAAAATAATCCTAATGGACCATCACTATACTGTGTAGTGATTGTAAAAAAAGTAGACGAAAAAACTCGAAGTAAAACGTCTATAAACGATTTATTAAGAGACTAAAATTAATGAAAATAAGTGAATTAAAGTTAGCAAAAGATTTGATTCGTAAACCTAGCATCACACCAAAAGATGCTGGAGCAATAAACTTATTGGCTAAAAATTTAAGATCTATAGGTTTTAATTGTAAAATAATTAATTTTAAAAATGTAAAGAATTTATATGCAAAACTTGGAAGGTCTTCTCCAAATTTTTGTTATGCAGGACATACAGATGTAGTTCCACCGGGAAATATAAAAAACTGGACTACTAATCCATTTAAGCCAATTGTAAAAAATAACAAATTAATTGGTCGAGGTGCTAATGATATGAAAGCCTCAATCGCATGTTTTGTAGCTGCTGTAAGTAGATTTAAAAATCAAAATAAAAATTTTAAAGGATCAATAAGTTTATTGATTACGGGAGATGAGGAAGGAATTGCAGTAAATGGAACCAAAAGAGTTGTTAAATACTTAAAAAGAAAGAGAGAGAAAATTAATTTTTGTATAGTGGGTGAACCTACTAATCCAAATAAACTTGGCGAAATGATAAAAATTGGCAGAAGAGGAAGTCTAACCGGTAGACTTACTGTAATAGGTTCACAAGGTCATGTAGCCTATCCACACAGAGCTAACAATCCCTCAAATACAATAATTAAAATTTTAAAAAGAATAAAAGACTTAAAACTAGATAAAGGAACAAAAAATTTCCAACCTTCTAATTTAGAAGTAACAAAAATTAATATTGATAATCATGCAGATAACGTAATTCCAGGATCTGCAGAAGCCGTATTCAATATACGATTTAATGACAAACACTCATCTAGTTCTTTAAAAAAAAAACTAAATAAAATATTTAAAGCAGTAAGTAAAATTAATAAATCTAGATTTAAAGTAAATTATGAGGTTTCAGGTGAAGCTTTTTTAACTAAACCAAACAAAACCACTTATATGGTTCAAAATATCATAAAAAAAATTACTGGTTTAAAACCAAAGCTGTCTACTTCTGGCGGAACATCTGATGCGAGATTTATTAAAAATATTTCTCCTTGTTTAGAATTTGGTTTGGTAGGTAAGACAATGCACAAGATAGATGAGAATGTATCTATTTCTGATTTAAAAAAATTAACTAAAATTTACGAAAATATTTTGGTAAGTTATTTTAAGTGAAAACAGGAATTATAACTACCAACTCTTATTTAAGTCATGAAACTGGTCAAGGTCATCCTGAAAGAGCAGATCGAGTTTCAGTCATAATTGAAAAATTAAAAAAAAATAAAAAGTTAATTTGGAAAAAACCATTTAAGTTTGACGCCAAATACTTAAAAATTGCTCACAAATCTAATTATATTGATGAAGTAGAAAATTCCTTTCCTAAAAATGGTTTGCATTTTTTAGATGGAGATACCATTGTGTCTCCAGGAAGTAGGCAAGCTTCGTCGGATGCAGTTGCATCAATAATAACTGCTATTGATAGTGTGCTAAATAAAGAATTTAAAAATGTTTTCTGTCCTGTAAGACCGCCAGGACATCATGCCGAGAAAGATAAAGCAATGGGGTTTTGTATATATAATAATGTAGCAGTGGGAGCCCACTATCTTATAGAAAAATACAAACTAAATAAAATCGCTATAATAGATTTTGATGTTCATCATGGAAATGGAACACAAAATATTTTTTATGATAATGAAAAAGTTCTGTATTTATCGACGCATCAATATCCATTTTATCCAGGAACTGGTGCGAGTCATGAGAAAGGTAAATATGATAACATTTTTAACATACCTTTACCTAGTGGAACTAATTCAAATAATTACTTTGATGCTTATAATCATTTATTAGTAAAAATTGAAAAGTTTAAACCAAAGTTTGTTCTTTTTTCAGCTGGATTTGATGCTCACATAAATGATCCTCTTGCAAATTTCAACTTAAGATCAAAAGACTTTTATGAAATTACCAGAAGGACTCTTGAAACTGTAAATAAATTTTGTAACGGTAACGTTGTTTCAATACTTGAAGGTGGATACGATTTAGAAGCATTGGCTGAAAGTGCAAATGAACATGTTAATGCATTATTGCAAAGCTAATATTTAATTTTAGATAAATATAAACCTCGTGCGGGAGCAGGAGGTGCACAATTCGATCTTTTTTTTGATAAAAAAGCTTTTTTAAATTTCTTTAAAGACCATTTACCCTCTCCTAAATATTTTAAGCATCCAACCATAGATCTTACTTGTTGTTGTAAAAAAGATTTAGAGATGAAATCTATAATTATTTTATCATCTGTTTTTTTTATTTTAGCTTTATTTAAAGTTTTAATTGGTGAATTAGCTGAACAAGACGAAGATCTAAATGTTGAAAAATCATGCGTTCCAACTAGCATCTTTGATCCTTTTTTCATCTTTGAAATATTCAAGTTCTTGCTTATGTGCCAGGCTTTATTTTTAAGAAGAGATAAACGAGAGGATCTATTTACAATAATATATCTGTATTTTCTTTGTTTTGCATCATATCTTGAGTGAAACTCTCTACTTACTTTTTTTACTTCTAAGACTGATATTGGGCTATTTCCAATATATTTATTAACTCCTTTGATAAACTTTTTTTTTTCAATTTTCTTTTTTAAATCAAAATGAGCAATTTGCTCTTCAGCATGTACTCCGGAGTCAGTTCTGCCGGCTCCATTAATAATAGTTTTTTCTTGAGAAAAAAGGAATATTGCATCTTGTAAAACTTTCTGAACAGAAATACCATTTTTTTGAAACTGCCACCCCACAAACGGTGTTCCGTCATACTCAATTTTAATTTTATATCTATTCACTAATCTTAGTTTTAAATAAATTTTTTTTTAATTTTTTCAAAGTCTTTTGAATATCCTCTTCTAAACTCCTCAATTTTCATAAGATTTTTTCCTTCTTTTTGAATTTTTTTTACCATAAGAAAATTCTCTTTGAAGGGTAAAATTAATTTTTCGGAGTCCAAAATTTTTTTTGTGTCATTTTTCGAGAGAACTTTTGTATCGAAAATCTTATACTTAATTGACTCCACTTCAAACCAGGCGCCAGGTTTAGGTGAAAATGCACATATTTTTTTATGAGCTTTATAAGCTGTATCATTAAAATCGATTTCTATTTCACTTTTTTTTATCTTACTTGCGTATGTTGCGCCTTCTGGATTCTGTCGAGAAGGATAATGAATACTATGACTTGAAGGAAAAAAATAATCATTTAAAGTCTTCTTACCTGCTTCCACTAAAGTATTATATACATCTCCATAAGTGTCATTTTCTCCTATTGGAATAGCAGTTTGTAAATAGGTTGGTCCTTCGTCTAGGCCCTTCTCCATTCTCATAATAGAAATACCTGTCTTTTCATCGCCGTTTATTATAGCTCTATGAATAGGAGCAGCTCCTCTCCATCTTGGCAGCAGTGATGCGTGAACATTTACTGAGCCGCAAGAAGGAATCATTAAAATTTCCTCGGGTAAAATTAAACCATAAGCTACAACTAAAATTACATCTGGTTTAATTTTTTTAATATGATCAATTTCAGTTTTTGTAAATTTAGATGGAAAAAAAACATTTAATTTTTTTTCTTTAGCATATTTATGAACTGGAGATAAATTTACTTTTTGACCCCGATTGGATTTTTTTGGTGCTTGAGTGTAAACTGCTTGAATATTAAACTCAACATTTGAATGAATGTACTCCAAAAACTCTCTACCAAATTCTGGTGTGCCCATAAAAATAAGATTGAATGACATAAGTAAATTTAAACTACAATTCTTTGTGAGGCTTTTTTCTGTTTTAAAAGTTTTTTAATTATCATATTTTTTTTTAGTTTTGACAAATAATCAATAAATAAGATGCCATTTAAGTGATCTACTTCATGTTGAATGCACGTGGATAAAAGGCCATCAGCCTTAAGTTCTTTTATTTTTCCATCAAAATTTATATATTTTACATGACATTCAGCTGGTCTTTCAATTTCTGCAAATTGACCTGGCAAAGACAAACAGCCCTCTTCATATACTGATGTGTTTTTTGATCTGAATGTTATTTCAGGATTAACAAAAAATAACGGATTTTTTTTTTTTTCATCTTTGGAGATATCAATAACTACAATTCTTTTTAAAATTCCTATCTGTGTTGCAGCAAGGCCGATGCCAGGAGCTTTGTACATGGTTTCAAGCATATCTTTCATCAGTTTTCTAGTTTGGTCATCAACATTTTCTAAAGGAGAACTTTTTTTTCTTAAAATAGGATCTGGCTCTATAAGAATTTTTCTCGTTGTCATTTTAAATTTATAATATAATTAAGATCTTAAAGGTAGTGCTGAAGTTATTACCTTGTTTCTAAATTTTATCAATTGTGCTTTGTTAAGTATGTTAGTAATAAAATATATAGTTTCAGGATCAAGTATACTTATTTCGTCTTCACCTATAATCTCAACAAACTTTAAAACCAACAGACCAGTTTCGTCATTTTCAGCTAAATCTAATAGGTTTTTAGGTACTGAATATTGTTTTGCTATTTCAGCAGTTTTAATCTCCTCTGGTATTGAAAAACCATCGGTTTTTAATGACTCGATTAAAGCCAAGTCTTTGGCTGAAAAAAAGTATTTTTTATTTTTTTTAATTTTTTTATAAACATTATTTATGTCTTTCTGGGTTTTTTGGGCTGGTGTGTTTATTTCTGTATAAAATCTTATCACTCTAGACCTGTGAAGAATTTTATCATCAAATTTTACTTTACCAAGCTTGCTCTGTTCGGTAATTATATTTCTTTTAAATACAGCTTCATATTTTTTAACTATATCTTCCCCTTCCTTCTCTGCTATCTCTTTTAAATTTTCGCTAATAAATTCTTTAAAAATATTTGATAAATTAGCTTTTTTAGAAATGTCTTTTAGTAATAATAAAATTTTAATTCTGTTTTCTGGATTATCAGACAATAAATATTTTTGAAAAATTAAAGCTCTAGAATCAACTTCATCAAGAGATTGATATAATCCTTGTGCATTTATCAAACTGTTCACATCGAATGATATTTTTTTATAAATTTCAAAAAGCTTATCTTTATCAAACTTGTTATTATTGGCAGCCAATTCTAAAGTTTTAATTTTATCTCTATCCTCAAAATCTTCTATTGTTACTAAATTTGCCGCATTAAGATATTCCCAGATATATTTATTAGTTTTTTCGTTTGGCTCATACTTAAAATCAGGAACTGTTATGGAAGATAGATAGAAGTTTAACAAATTGTCATCTTTAACTTTCTTGTCTGCTTTATCCGATATACCAAGTAAAAAATTTATTTTTGTGTTGAAAAAACTGTCAGATAATTTTTGTTCTTTCAATAAATCAAAAATAAGTTGAGCTTCATTTTTTTTGTCATTAAATATTAAACAATAAATTTTAAATTTCTCAAGATACGAATCTTTAATTTCTTTATTAATAAATTCCGATTTTTTGCATCCTTCATTTAAATTTGCTTTTGCTATATTTTTATCTACTAAATATTGGATAACTTTAGATCTATTATGAAAATCTTGATTGCTATTTAAAAACTCTTCTAAAATGTTATCTTTGTTATTCTCTATAAGCCAGTCCAACTTGAGTTTAAGAAATTCTTTGTCGGAAAGATTTTTTTGAGGTAAATATGAGTAGGTCATTATAGTTTTCAAAAAAATTTCTTCTGATGAATTTGATAGTTTAATCTTATTTATTCTTTTAAAAATATTTTTAATTTCATTACCATCAGTATTTTTCCACATGTATAGATTTAAATCGCTATCTTCGGGATCATATATTCCATAAAGAGGAATTTCTGGTTGCAAGATATCTGTATTTTCTGAAATTTTTATATTAGCTTCAAGTGTCTCTTTGTTTTTAAAGTTAATTTCAATTTTTTTTTCCTGACTTTCTCCCTCGATTACATTTGATGAAGTTTCACTGGTTGTTTCTTTTTTTTTCCAAATATCAACAGACTCTTCTTCTGTAGAAGATTTTGATGCAAATAAGATTAAAAAAAAAAGTAGATATAAAATACTATTTAAGTTTAATAATCTCATCTGTGATTTCTTTATTAATTTTTTTTTCAGGAGAAGGAAAATCAAACTTATCCAGTAAAAAAATGGCAACAACAAATAAAATAAGAACTAATAAGATTTTGATAAGTTTTCTTATTAAAATTTGTTTGAAGCTTTGTCGGCTTGTGAATTTGTATTGCATTTGCATAGTTTTAAAATATATTTAGACTTAATAAATAAGACAAATTTGTGATAAATCAATTATTTAGTTAGGAATTTGATTGAAAAAAAACCTTGTTTTAACTGGTATGATGGGTGTTGGTAAATCAACCATAGGTAAATCTTTGTCAAAAAAGTTAAATATGAAATTTTTTGATACTGACTCAATGATCGAAAATGAAGAAAAAATGACAATAAAAAATATATTTGAAAAAAAAGGTGAAGAGCACTTTAGAGAAATAGAAAAAAAAACTATACTCAAAACTCTAAATAATGCCAATGCTGTAATAGCGCTAGGTGGGGGAGCCTTCATTAATACAGATATAAGAAATGAAATTTTAAAATCATGTGTTAGTTTTTGGTTGTTCATGAATATAAAGAATTTATTAAAAAGATTATCTGATACAAACAAAAGACCACTTTTGGATGCTAAAAATTTGGAAGATTCTTTAAAAATTCTTTATGAAAAAAGGAAAAAAATCTACGAAACTGCAAATTTTAAAGTTGATTGTAATGTTAGGGAAAAATCTGAGATAGCAAATGAAATTATAAAGCTGTATGAAAAAAACTAAAATTACTGTTTTGAATAAAAATTTAAATTACTCTTTGTTTGTTGGGTACAACTCAATACGTTTATTGCCAAGAAAGATAAAATTAATTAATGCAAAATCTAATAAAATAGGTGTTGTATTGGATAAAAAAGTTCCAAAAAAATATAAAAATAAAATAAAAAAACTTTTAAAAAGTTATAAAGTTTTTTTCTTTGAATATTCAGTTGGAGAAAATTTGAAATCTTTTTCAAACGTAAACAGACTTTTAGAAAAATGTATAAAATTAAACTTCAACCGTAATGATTTTTTGATTGCAGTAGGCGGAGGTATTGTTGGAGATTTTTGTGGTTTCGTTGCTAGTATATTAAAGAGAGGAGTGAACTTTATAAATATTCCAACAACCTTACTAGCCCAAGTCGACTCTGCTGTTGGAGGCAAGACTGGAGTGAATTCTAAACAGGGTAAAAACTTAATAGGATCTTACTATCAGCCCAATTTAGTTATTTGTGATTTATCATTTTTAAATAGTCTTCCGAAAAGGCAAGTCACTAATGGTTACGCTGAAATTTTAAAGCATGCTATAATTTCTGATAAAAATTTTTTCAATTGGCTTAAAAAAAATTCGTATAAAATTTTAAAAAATAAAGATGTTAAATGTTTGACTTACGCAATTACTAAGAGCAATAAAATAAAATTAAGTTTTGCTAACAAAGATGTAAGGGACAAGAATATAAGAATGACTTTAAATTTTGGTCACACTTTTGCACATGCGATTGAAGCGAGATATAGTTATTCGAAAAAAATTAATCATGGTGAAGCAGTTCTTGTGGGCATGATGATGGCTGCAAAATTATCTTTTATTAAAAAAATATGTAGCAAAGCGACATTATTAGAGTTAATAGAAATTTACAAAAAAAATAATTTAAATTACAAACTAAAAGGCTTCCTTAAAAAGAAAGAATTTAATTCTATAACAAAATTTATGATACAAGATAAAAAAAATGATGATAATAAAATTAACTTAATTCTTTTAAGAAAAATAGGTAAAACTACAAGACCTGGTCAATATAAACTAACTCTTAACGAACTTAGAAAAAGTAATACAAAGTTAAATAATCTTAATTTCTAAAGCATGTATTTTATTTTTTAGATCTTCTTTTAGAATGCCCATAATTTTTCTCTGTGCTTCTAATTTACTCAACGCGTTTAGTTGATTTGACTTTATTTCTAACTTTAAGTGAAATTTATTTTCGTTAAAAAACTTGTGCCCCTTATGCAGATGAGAGTTGTCAACAATTTTTATTTTTTCAATTTCTAAATTGCTTTTGATTTTTTCCTCAATAAGTTTAATAAATTCCTTCATAAAATAAAATTTTACTATATAAATCTTAAATTGATATGAAAATTATTTGTGATTGGGATAAATGTAAAAAAATAGGTAGCTATAAAGCTCCAGTAGAAAGAGACAACAGCAAAAAAACACGAATGCTATGTCTGGAACATATTAAAATTTTTAATAAAAAATGGAATTACTTCGAAAATATGAGTAATGAGGAAATAGAGTATTTTATTAAATCTGATTCAACTTGGCATAAATCGACAAAAAGTTTTGGGTCCTCAGAAAATTTCTTTAACCTATTATGGAATAATGCATTGGAAGACAAATTAAATATTTTTAAATCCTCAAGCTTTGAAAAATTTAAAAAAACTAAACTAACTAATAACGATAAAGATGCCCTAGATATAATGGAGTTGAAATATGAGGCTAAATGGGAAGAAATACAAAAAAAATTTAAAACTCTTGTAAAGAAATATCATCCTGATAAAAATCAAGGAAATAAAAAATTTGAAGATAAGCTTAAAAAAATTACTTTAGCTTATAGCCAATTAAAAATGACAATGGGGAAAAAATGAAACAAAATTCTTTTTCAGATCAAAAGCCTGACATAAAAATTTCTGTAAGACAAACTTTTGGAATTGACTCAGAAATGGAAATAGAGGGATTTGGAAAAAAAAATGAGTATGTTCCAAAAATTGATCAAGATTATAAATTTGATAGAGATACTACATTGGCAATCCTATCCGGATTTGCTTTTAATAAAAGAGTTTTAATTCAAGGGTACCACGGTACAGGAAAGTCAACTCACATTGAACAAGTAGCTGCAAGATTGAATTGGCCATGTGTAAGAGTAAATCTTGATAGTCACATCAGTAGAATAGATCTGATTGGTAAAGATGCAATTGTTTTAAAAGATGGAAAACAGATTACCGAGTTCAAAGAGGGAATACTACCTTGGTCAATACAAAATCCAGTAGCTTTAGTATTTGATGAATATGATGCTGGTAGACCGGATGTAATGTTCGTAATTCAGAGAGTTCTTGAAAGCGACGGTAATTTTACTTTATTAGATAAAAATAAGATTCTACATCAACACGATTATTTTAGAATGTTTGCAACTACAAATACTATTGGACTGGGTGACACGAGCGGACTCTACCACGGAACTCAACAAATCAATCAGGGCCAAATGGATAGATGGAATATAGTTTCTACTTTAAATTATCTTCCATATGAAAAAGAATTAGAAATAATTTTAGCCAAAAATAAAAACTTTAATAACAAAGAAGGAAAAGAGAAAGTCTCAAATATGATAAAAGTTGCAGACATGACTAGAAAAGGTTTTATTAATGGTGATATATCCACTGTAATGAGTCCACGAACTGTTCTTCATTGGGCTGAAAATACTAAAATCTTTAATGATACTGGATACGCTTTTCGAGTTACTTTTTTAAATAAATGCGATGAAATAGAAAAAAAAATTATATCAGAATATTATCAAAGATGTTTTGGTGAAGATTTGCCAGAGTCTTCGATAAATGTAACTATTTCTTAAAATGTATAAAAAAGAAGAGCTGATTCAAAATTTTAAAACAGCTATTGCATCTACAACAAAATCAGTCTCAAATGTAAAAGATATTGAAGTTGTTTTTGGTAATGAAAAACTAAAAACAAATAAAAAAATAATTAAACTTCCTGATTTAGAAAATATTAATGAAAAGATTGACTATACAAAAGCTAGAGCTTTGGCTGACTCAGAAGCTCTTAAAGTAAGGTATAGTAGTGAAAAAATTCTTAAAACTTATGAGCCAGAGGGAAATATTTCAAAAAAATTATATCATATTGCGGAAAAAATTAGATACGAAAAATTAGGATCTGAAGAGTTTAAAGGAATTAAAAATAATATTGATAAGTTCTATAATGAAAAATTAGAAAGGACTGACTTCGAAAAAAATGAAAACAAATTTGTTGAGGCATTTGAAAATTATTTAAGATCAAATATTTTTAATTATAAAAATAATAAAAATTATAAAACTTTCAAAAAAGAATTTGATGAAAAATTAAAAAAAAGTCTCAAACCTCTTAACAGTTTAATTGAAGATCAATTAAAATTTAATTCTATGATGTCGGAGTTAATATCTGAAATGAAAATTGAAGAAGATGCTAATGATGATCAAAAAAAAGAGAGCAAAAATGAGGAAGACTCGAGAAGTAGCCAGCCAGAGGATAATGATCGAATAACACAGGAAAACCAAGATCAAAACAATGAAATGGCTATAGAAACAAGTGCTGAAACTATGGAAGACTTAGCGGAAGAAAGTGATCAAGACTCAGATATATTAGAAATAGAAAAATTTTTTGACAGTCAAAATCAAAAAAAGAGAACTATTAGTAATTTTGGTGACAAAAAATATAAAATTTTTACAGATGAGTATGATGAAATCATTCAAGCTGAAGAGTTAGAGTCTGATGAAGAGCTAATAAGACTAAGACAAAATTTAGATCAACAGCTTTTACAACTCAAAAGTTTTATATCTAAACTAGCAAATAAATTACAAAGAAAACTTTTAGCAAAACAAAATAGATCTTGGGAATTTGATTTAGAGGAAGGAATTCTTGACACCTCTAAACTTACAAGAGTGATAATTGATCCTTTCAATTCACTCTCCTTCAAAAAAGAAAAGGATATTGATTTTAAGGATACCTTGGTAACAATTTTGATCGATAATTCTGGATCAATGAGAGGCAAGCCTATATCTGTAGCGGCTATTTGCGCTGACATTTTGTCTAGAACTTTAGAGAGATGTTCGGTGAAAGTTGAAGTTTTAGGCTTTACAACAAAACACTGGAAGGGTGGATCAAGTCGAGAAAAATGGATGAATAATGATAAACCTGTTTTTCCTGGACGACTAAATGATTTGAGACATATAATTTATAAGTCTGCTGATACACCCTGGAGACAAGCAAAAAAAAATATGGGCCTGATGTTAAAAGAGGGTCTTCTTAAAGAAAATATTGATGGTGAGGCTTTAAGGTGGTCATATAATAAAATGATAAAAAGAAAAGAAGAGAGAAAAATACTAATGGTTATTTCAGATGGAGCGCCAGTAGATGATTCCACTTTGTCTTCAAACTCTAGTGATTACTTGGAAACAAATCTAAAAAATGTTGTTAAATGGATTGAGAAAAATTCAAATATTGAATTACTTGCTATCGGTATAGGTCATGACGTAACAAGATATTACGAGAGAGCAGTTAAAATTACAGATGTTCAAGATTTGGGTGATGTTATGATTAATCAATTAACAGACCTATTTGTAAAAAAAAATAAAACAGTTCATTAAATTTTATTAAAGCCTGTTTTAATCCTGTATTTGGAAGCTTCCGCTATTTTTGAAAGAAATATTCTAAATGGTATTAACATCATTAAAGCTATTATAAATTTAACGCATAAATCACCGAAAGCTAAAGGTATCCAATTTATACCAGTTTTATAAAATGAAATTGAAAAAAATAAAAAAGTATCAACAATCGATCCAACCGCCGAGGAGATAAAAGGGGCAACATACCATGAGCGATTATTTCTTAACTTATCAAATATTGAAACATCTAAATTTTGAGCAATAAAAAAAGCAACTCCGGATCCTATTGCTATTCTAATTGAAATTAGATCTGAAAAATTTGTTGAAATAAACAGTGTTAAAAAAACACCTAATACAAAACCTAAATAGACAATTTTTTTTGCAATGATTTTTCCAAATGCTCTGTTAGCAAGATCTGTAATCAAAAAAGTTATTGGATAACTAAAAGCACCGTAAGTAAGTATTTTATCAAGTCCATAATACCTGAAAGGAAATTGAACAAGATAATTAGATGCTATAACCACCAAACCCATTGAGAATGAAAGTATTAAAAACAACTTATTAATTTTCATAAATTAATACTATTATGCTCTAGCAATTATTGAGATTTTTATTTTTTTTGCTTTTTTAGAAAGATTTTTATTTTTAGCTTTTTTAAGAAATTTATCTAACCCTCCCTTAAAATCTACAGTTCGTAGGGCAGAATTTGTAACATTTAATCTTATATTTTTTTTTAAAATATCGCTTTTAAAGCTTACTTTTTTAAGGTTTGGAAAAAACTTTCTTTTAGTCTTGTTGTTAGAGTGACTAACATTATGACCTTTCAAAGGTGATTTTCCAGTAAGTTCGCATCTTTTAGACATAATATAAATTTCTGCAATTATATAGTTCCTGAATTGTTATTGGTCAAGACATTTAAAAGCGGAAAAACTATGAATTAATTCCAATAGCAGCTGTTATATTTTTAATTTTCTCTTTTTCTAAAATTTCAATTAGATCTTTCTTAATTTCTTTTACGATTCCTGGCCCCTTGTAAATCATTCCAGTATAAAGTTGAACAGCATTTGCTCCTGATGTGATTTTTTCAAAAGCGCTTTGGCCAGAGTCTACTCCCCCAACTCCAATAATTTGAATTTTTCCCTTAGTTTCTCTATAAAATTTTTTTATCAACTTTGTTGACAAATTTTTTAAAGGTAAGCCTGAAAGTCCGCCTTCTTCATTCTTATTATTATCATTTAACTCCACTCTATTTCTATCAGTTGTATTGGATATAATTATTCCGCTTATATTATATCTTAGAATTATTTCGTTTATTTGATTAATGTCTTTATCTTCGATATCTGGTGAAATCTTTATAAACAGTGGTTTGTTAATTTTTTTTTTTAGCTTTAGACTATTAAGTTGTTCTAATAATTCAGACAATGATTTTTTTTCATGAAAATCTCTTAAACCTTCTGTATTAGGAGATGAAATATTTATAGTTATATAGTCTGCTTGACTATGAAGTTCTGATAAACAAATCATAAAGTCTTTAATTTTATTTTTGGTATCTTTGTTTGGTCCGATGTTAACTCCTAAAATTTCACTAGGTTTTTTCTTCAAAATTCTTTTTGATATTTTTTCTAGACCGTCATTATTAAAACCAAGTCTATTAATCAAAGCTTGGTCTTTTTCTAATCTAAATATTCTTGGCTTTGGATTTCCAAATTGTCTTTTTGGTGTAATTGTGCCGACTTCAACAAAACCAAAGCCAATTTTATAAAGTGAATTATATACTTCTGCACTTTTATCAAAACCTGCAGCCATACCTATTGGATTTTTTAATTTTTTATTAAACATATAAGTTTCAAGTATATTTTCATTTTCAACTTTAAAAAAAGTTTCAGGAACAATGTTAAGTTTCAATGACTTAATTGCTAAATCATGTGCTACTTCTGGATCTAAACCAAAAATGATAGGTTTTAAAAAAGGGAACATTATATTTTATTTAATTTTATCATCTATTAATTTTATTGTTTCTTTTACGCCAAAAAAACTTATAAAGAATCCCATTCTAGGACCATCTTTTTCGCCAAATAAAACTTCATAAATTAGCTTAAACCAATCTCTTAAATTTTTATTATATCCTTGCTCTTTGCCTACTGAATAAACGATTGTCTGTATATCTTCAGGTTCCATGTCTTGTGAAATTGATTTTAATTTTTCTACCAACTTTTTTAGTGAATCTTTCTCCTTAATGTCAGGAACTTTAAATTTTTTATTTGGTTGTACTTTGTCATCAAAATAATTAATTGCATATTTTGTGAGATCATCAAGGATTGGGTGATCTTTAGATTTTATATTTTTATGAAATCTTTGAATAAATTTCCAGAGAATATCTTTTGATTTTGCATTACTTGATCCAACTAAGTTCAGAAGCATTGAAAATGGCATAACAATTTTTTCCTTAGGAGGTTTTCCGTTATGAACATGCCACACAGGATTTAACAACTGTTCACTTTTGTTTTGATTTTGATATTTTTCAATTAACGAAAGGTACTCATCAACAGTTTTTGGGACAACTTCGGAATATAATTTTTTGGCCCTCTTGGGATTTGGGTACATATATAAAGCCAAGCTTTCTGGGGAAGCATACCTTAACCACTCATCTATAGAAATTCCATTCCCTTTTGATTTTGAGATCTTTTCACCCTTTTCGTCCAAAAAAAGTTCGTAAGCAAATCCACTAGGAGGAGTTTTTCCTAGTACTTTACAAATTTTATTAGATAGAATTGCACTTTCAGTTAAATCCTTTCCATACATTTCAAAATCTACATCAAAGGTAAACCAGCGCATTGCCCAATCAACCTTCCATTGTAATTTACAATTGCCATTTTTTATATCTATTTCTAATTTTTTACCATTATTGTCAAAAACTATG
>MDTC01205395.1_pt1 | contig 15389 bp, 11 predicted proteins | sample 811181 | NCBI WGS metagenome assembly MDTC01 (sample SAMN05326644, study PRJNA326480) | marine metagenome | isolation source: seawater | place: Pacific Ocean: North | collected 2011
AAAGGCCCTCCATCAGGTCCGCCTAGTGGCCCACCCAGCGGTCCACCAACAGGTCCACCAAGTGGTCCTCCATCAAGCCCTCCATCAGGCCCTCCCAAAGGCCCACCATCAGGTCCGCCTGGTGGCCCACCCAGCGGCCCACCAGGAGTTACCGGTGTAGAGAGCTCAACAGAAAATAAGGTTGAGCCCGAGAAACCTGAAAAAGAGATTGGTGGCGAAGAAAGTGAAGAAGAAAATCTCGCTGAAGGAAAGCCCCAGGAAGACGTTGCTGAGGAAGAACATACGGTTGCCTCTGATGAAGAACACCCTGATCCTGTAGAAGAAATTCCAGAAGAAATATCTAACTCTGAAGTTAGCGCAACAGAAGAAATCGAGTTAGAAAACGAACCTGAAGAAAAAATGCCAGTAAAACAAACAACGTCTAACAGAGCTAAAGCTGCTGAACAGGAAGTAATTAAACTATCAAATGAAGTAAGTAGTCTGAGAAAATCCTTAGCAGGCGCCGCTGATGTTATCGAAGAGCTTGAAACAGAACCCATGCCACCAGCAGTCCTTGCTGCTGATATTGTCGTTCCAGATCACTTAGTCGCTGACATTGCTCGATTGGCTAGACAACTGGATAGAGAGCAGTTAGTCAGAGCTAACATGGGAACGATTTCCATGCTACACCCAGGGATGCCTGGTGTCATGATTTCAACAAGAAAAGGTACAACACTCTCTCGATTGAATGAACGCGGACTTGTCGGGGGCAGATTAGGTCAAGGTGCGCCCGATGGAGCACCATCAGATTGGAGAATTCTTGAGGTTCTCTTGGCATCCACATCGCTCGAAACCGGTGGCCCAGCATCATGTATTCACATGCTAGGGCCTTACACAACAGCAGTAAGTTGTGAAAAAGATTTGATTCTTTGTTCTCCAATTGATGAGATAGGGAAGAATTTGTTAGGCAAAATCGTAATTGTTGATCCGGATTCTGATAACCAAGACAATTTCTTGAGACAGACCGCTGAGGCGCTGAAACAGGGCGGCAGTAAGTGCGTGGTAATACGCGGACATGGAGCCTATTGCGTTGGAGGAGACCTAGACGATGCTTGGGCAAATGCAGCAATGCTGGAGCACAGTATGAAGATTGTACTCCTTGCTAGGCAAGCAAATTTGAAGGTCTAATCATTCCTCTTCGGAATCAGAAATTAACCTATTTTTGGTTATTGTTGAATCATCACCCATTGAAGTCAATATCAACGCGATTGATACAAGTGAAATAACAGCTATTATCGCTGCAATATTTTGCTTACTAAACAGTTCAATTTCCTCTTTAGAGTCGATAATTTCCGGCTCTTCTTCTTGTGAATCATGCAGATCCTCCTCAATGTAAACCGATCCATTATACGTCTGATTTAGTTCGCCATTGACGAATTTTAGGAAAGTAAGGTTCCAAAGTCCAGCTGAATTATGTTGGTTAAAGACATGGTCATATCTGTTCTTGCACTCATCGTCTACAAGGGTGCCATTTTCATCAAGCTCGCATTCGAACTGGAGTGTTGGAGACCTCATTGTTGCTCCATCTCTTTCTATCTCTACAATCAGTGTTGCATTATCGGTAGAATCTTTCATCCAAAACCATGCAGAGTCTCCTTCTTTTAGTGACCCGTTCGGGATGTTTGCAGGGTGCGCTCCGTCGTTGTTTACTATTACAGTGTAGACTGATAATTCATGTCCAACAACAGGCGATGCTAGCATGATTATGACCAAACTAGCAAATAGGAGTCGCATATTTTGCTCCAAGCGTTTTGAGAATAAATACAAATCGGATAATGTCTCCGCACAATCATGGACGGCAAAATCGCAGCTCTTGCTTTGTTTGTTACGTTATTTCTTTCTTCGACAACAGTGCTTCTACTGTCTGGCCAAGATGAAGCACCAGTACCTGATGTGATAGAGCCACATTTCCATGCCGGAGACCCTCTTTTCCAAGGTGAAGGCCATGACCACATGAATGCTAGCCAACATCGCGTTGGGACTGACAATATTGAACAATTAGCATTCAATCCTTTAACATCTCCAGGAAATGCAGAGGTATCAGTTGCTAGATCACCAGATGGGCGCGTTTATACTTACCAAGCAGGCTGGAATGACATGCATATAGTCGATGTGACAAACGCAACAGACCCTCAGGTCATGGGAGTATATCACGATCCCAATACTCAGGTCTTGGACGTCAAATATTTGGAGTACAATGGCAACGAATATGTAATTTTACAGAACCAATTAATCGATTCAGGCTATGCCGATCCAAATGTTGGAGAATGGAGCGATCCAATTCAAGTTTCCGTAACTCTAATCGATGTTACAGACAAAACAAATCCTACATATGTCGACTCTTGGTATGACGCAGACCACCCAAGCGGACCTCACAATCTGTATCCGCACATGATCGATGGTGAGTGGTACATCTTCGTGGCAAATCCGGATTATGAGCAATGCGATTCAGCCATAGGAGAAGCGTGTGGCGGAGTAACCATTGCTCATTTGAACCTACAGGGAAGTGCAGCTCAAGTTGCACCAGGAACTCCCGGCTCTGGCTTTGGTCACACAATCATAAAAGTCGGAGAGTATGAGGTAGCATGGGAAACCACCAGAGGTGGCTGGATTTACATTCATGATATGACTGTTCAGAAATGGCCAGGAGAGGATACTGAAGACCCTAGATATGGCCGCACATTTGTTTACGGCTCTTATTGGGAAGCAGGTCTAAGAATCGGTGACGTAACAGATGTGCCACACCCTGTGAACTCACCAGAACTGTATTCATTGATGGCATCAACTTGTAAAGCCGGACAAGGTAATCCAGTAATGTGTAGGTGGAGGGCTCCTGAGGTTGGCTCATGGATGGATTTCTTGGATTTAGATGAAGACGGTCAGCCCGATAGCGGTACTACGGGCAATGAGAACGGCGGTCGTGTTTCATACATACATTATGCTGAACCATTCCCTGTGCCTCTTGATGTCTCACATTTGGGTCTTGGTGATGAGCCCAGACACTATGTTACAGCAGCGGTTGAATGCCTTGATTTATACCAGGGAACTGGAATAGTATACCTCCTAGACACTACAGAGTACTCGATAGAAAATGGTAATTTTAGATTTGAAATTACAATGACAAGGGATTGGGAAATACCATACGCAGAGCAACATTGTTTCGGAGCTTCATGCGAATTAGACCCACAATCCGACGAATGGTTATTGTTCAGTCCCCATAATTTAGACAGCGGATATTTTGAAACAACTGAAGAAACCGATCAGTCAAGGGGCGGAAATTGGGATGGAAGGTTATACATTTCTCACTACCATGCTGGAGTTTGGATTGTGGACGTTGAGACATTGATATTGCCAGATTCAACAGATAGAATTGACATCCATTTTGAGGCTACTGTGGGCTATTATCTACCATCTGGGCATTTGGACGGTACACCCCTCGAGAGTCAATTCTATGACTTTGGGTGGGTGCCATTCCTTTGGGCTGTTGAATTCCACGAAGGCAGAATCTACGCTTCCTGCATCTCTACGGGACTGTATATTCTGCAATTGGATATTGATACGCCTTACATTGGGACTCCGGTTTAACCATTGGTAATGCTGAATCCTATCACTGAAGCGATAAAGATTAGTCCAATCATGGACAATCCAATAGAGATAAATGAGATAATTCTTGCATATTTTGCAGAATCATAATCCGGGTGGCCTGGGTAATTTACCGCTACACTCATTGCATTATTTGCAATCATCAATGAGGGTATTGATAGACAAATTCCTCCTGCGAAAAGCGATATTATTGAAAGGATCAGTGCTAATTGAGCTTGAGTTTTTGGATATGGAACTCCAATAGTCATCGGGGATTGATTTCCAGCCATAGTATACTGCGGCTGAACGTGTATATACTGTGGTTGGGGGCCTGACGATGGCATGTTCGGGACCTGTTGCATCGGGAGAACCTCTAATTTTGTCTATATTAAGTTAAACTACCAAAAAAATCAGTGGGGAGTTTATTTATTAATGAGAGAGTTTTGGTCATCTCATGCAACTTAGCGATGATGGCAATTATATGTGGAATGGAACTGAATGGGTACCGGTTGAGGCCGCTCCTGCACCAGCAGCCCCTGCAATGCCCGAACCAGCGGCTCCTGCAATGCCAACACCAGCCGCACCAATGGTCGCCGCAGCACCACAAACTCTAGTAGCGCCAGTGGTTATTTCAACTTCTGCACCAGCAAAACCAGCAATCAGTCTAAGCTCAGCTCTTAGCGTATTCAAATATGGATTCCTCTCGCTTGCCGGTTGGTTTGTATCGATGATTTTACTCACTATAGTTTGGTGGTTGTCATTTGACATGGCATGGAACTCAGAAAGTGCAATAGTTGGAATGATTATACTCATTGTTGCTACTCTAGTGACAATTATTGCTTTTGGTCAAATGGTCATTTATCCAGTTGGTAAAGCGCTAAAAGACGGACGTACCGATAATGTCAAATTTAGCTATGTAGACTCCTGGAAAACATCGTTTGCAGGATTCGTTGAATCGATTATTGTCACCGCTGCATTATCATTAATGATTGGCTTGGGAATCGGATTCGAAATGCTTTGGCTTAGTGGATTAGGCGGCTTAGGCTACTTCTTTTTCTTGATGGGATACGTCCCATACATGGTAAGAAAAGCTGCAGAAATAATGCGTTGATTATCAATTTGAACTTGCGTTCCTACATACATTGACGAAGTTTTCAAACATTTCTTTCCCATATTCAGAATCGTTAACCTCTGGGTGAAACTGTAGGCCAAATCTTGTGGCCTCATCATTTTCCATTCCTTGCACTTTACAGGAATCGCTGGATGCAGTAATGAAAAACCCATCAGGAACTACATGGACCTCATCGTTGTGACTCTCCCAAACAGTTTGATTGTCTGCTGTATTAGCAAATATTGCCCCTCCACCATTCTCTAATCTTATCTGCATTGCCCCAAATTCTGGCTCTGGAGATTCTCTAGCATCTCCTCCATAGTGCCGGGCCATGAATTGATGACCAGCGCAAATGCCCAAGATAGGAATGTCTAGTCCAAGAAAAGCCGCACAGTTACCTAACTCTCCAGAAAGACCGATTCTGGCTGCACCGCCAGAAAGAATCAATCCATCGAGCTCCCTTAGTTCTGCAAGAGGTGTTGTATTGTCAATGATTTGAGTATCGACGCCGAGGTATCTCAACATCCTCCATTCTCTGTGAGTCCATTGACCGCCATTGTCAACGACATCAATGACTAGTTTACGCTCTGCCATGACAACAACACAACGCGTACCACCCATGAACATTGCTTGGATTAAAGGACACCTTCAAAGAGGGGAGGCTGGTCGCGAGGGTGAGAGTGAACAACATGGCAGACCTCACTGTAGACTACAAGTGCGCCAACTGCGGTACAATTCAGAGCTTTACTCGTGATCGTGAAGGAAAGTGGCAGCCTGCAATGACGTGCAAGGTTTGCGGTACCAGAATCTTCATCAAACTGCGAAGAACTGGTCACAAAATTCTAGACGCTGAGTGATTGTATCATTACTCACCGAGGGGTTGAAAGACCCATTCCATAATATCTCTATCAATGGCATCATGGCTTGAGTCGTATGCGCCCCGCCGGTTCGATGAATTGGCCATGGATGTTACAATCCAAAAGAATCTTGAGAAAGTGGCACTACAAGCCAATCCCCCCCATATTATACTTGCAGGTCCTCCAGGAGTTGGAAAGACTGCCGCATGGCGTTTATTGGCAAGACAAATGTTAGGCCCTTCTTGGAAAAGCACGGCTCATGTACTTCAGGCGAGGGACTTAGCAAAAACGGCTGGGGCAATGAAAAAATTCGAAGAATTTCTTAGGCCTGAAGGTAAGAGTTCGAAAGATACACTCGCAGGAAGATCCTCTCTTGATTCATTTGATGCGAACTTGACGGTGGCAGACGAAACAGACATCCCTCCCGCAGGGGTTGAAAATAGAGAATTAAACGAAAACAAGTCACTCCAAGTTTCCCGCCTAATAATTATCGAAGATGCAGATCATTTGGGACCAACTAGACAGCCTTACTTGCGAAGAATGATGGAATCAACATCTAGTACCTCTAGATTCATTTTCACCGCACGCTCTCCATCGAGAATCATTGACGCTCTTAGGTCAAGGTCTAATCAGATTCGTATTCCAGGCACCTCAAATCAAATAATAATCTCAAGGCTTGAACAAATCATAGAGGCCGAATCGATTACTCCAGTAAGAGGGATTTTGGGAGATATTGCACACATCTCTAATGGAAATCTACGAAAGGCCGTATTCATTTTGGAGTTGTTAGCGAGAACAAATGGATTGAATGACCGGAAAAATCTGCAAAACATGGTTACAGCAACAACTATTTCTGGAATTCAGCAAGTCTTAGAAGAAGCGCTTAGAGGCCGAATACATGATTGGAAATGGGAAAAACAAGGAGGAAGAAACAGGCGTATACTGAAAGGTGCATTAGGGGCTCTTGATCAATTGATGAACGAGCATGCCTTAGAGCCAGAAGACGTTGTACAGCACCTTCACAGATTATTGACAACTGGCAGACTACTACTTGATGAATCAGTTCTTTGTGAGTTACTGGAAGCCTTAGCATTATGCGAAGTCAAAATTCAAACCTCATCTCATGGAAGAATACAGCTAGAAGAATTCTTACACAGGGTGAAAGAAATCGCAATTTCAAATAGTGTTTAGAAAAGCGGACACGGCAGGATTCGAACCCGCGATCTGCGGCTTAGGAGGCCGCCGCCTTATCCAGCTGGGCCACGTGTCCGTGCTGCCCGGCGAGTCCCCCTTTGAACAATCTATCGCAAGGCCAAATTTCCAAAAGTGGGATATGTTGGCGTTGTTTAGGAGAGACGAATGAGTCCAGGCCCTACGAAACAAGCTCTCCCTGGTATGGAGGCAGGTTTACCAAATCCTTACAGCAAAGATTTTGATAGAGCAGAAGACTCAATTTCCAGTACGTACCAGGACTATCAGTCTGCAGAACAGCATAGAGTGAAGTATGGGAAATTAGCATCCAACAATTTAGTTCTCCTCACAAGAAGAGCGGCTGGTTTGCTAATGGCATTGACAGCATTGGCCGGCGTTGTTGCACCCAATCATCCACTTACAAAGCCAACACTGATGATTCTTTTATGGATACCAATGCTTGCAATTTCAATAGGTCCTGCTTTCATAGCAGCAGAAAGAGGAATGACAGCATTGGTTCTACGCTCATCCCTTTGGAAGCAGGAGGCCATAGTTGAAGGTTCGAAAAGAGATATGATGGCTGAGCCCGGGATGGACAGAATCAAAGCGGGATTAAATGATGTACGGCTAAACAACGCCACAGCTACAATATTAGCATCAGTTTCCCTCTTCCTGTTAATATTAGCGGCAGGATTAGAAACAAACGGACTTGCTTACAATCTTGTACTTCTAATCACCTTAACAACAAGTCTAGCCCTGTCCTTCCATGCGATTTTTACTGCTGATGAAATTAAAAAATTAGGTGACGATTTGCCCTACCTTGTATTACATTCTCCAACTCATCATCCCATGAAATTGGATACAATTCTTGGCGATTTGGTATTTGCTCATCTTGATCCAGACCATTCATTGCTGTGGAATATTTGGGAAGAGAAACTCTCAGAATCAATACTAAGTGGTGTAGATAAGAAACAGGCGAGAGAAAGAATTCTGTATCTCCTACACTTGAATCGACGAGGCAATTTGAATGATGAAGAAACTATGAGCGAATTGAAAGAATTCATCAAACCTATGTCGATCGATTCAATTTTGCTCGATGATAATGCTCCGTTTAACTGGGTAAAACTTCAGAGGCTAATCGCGCATGCTAGAGCATGGCAAATCGAAGTTTTTGACCTACTCGATAGACTTCAAAATGACCTGTTAGCAGGTGCAGCATCTATAACAAAGAATCCTTGGAGAATGGATTTAGCACTAGCAGAGAAGTGTGACAATAGAACAGGCCACCTATTCATCGCGTTGAATAATCAAACTAAGAAAGACAGGCACTTGCGAGTAGAGGTTATCGTGCCTGGGGGCATGCCAGAAAAGCAAGTTCATCGCTTCGAATTATCTGCATGTCCAGGCCCTGAGGGTGCTGTTAAGATAACAGACCCACTTCTAGAAGATGCATTGGATTGGATGCCAAAATACTTGGAAAAGGGAATTATATTGTGGATAGGAGTTGCTTGGGAAGAGCATGTTAGGGGCCGAAGAAATATTCAGGTTATTCTTAGAGATGATGATAATACAGTTCTCGATTCGAGGATAATAAAAACGGATGTAATTAGTGGCGAGAGCAACCTCACAAAACAACGCCTAAAAAGGATGCTCAAGGCTAGGTTGATAGGCGAATCTCCCCTTCCATTAGTGGCTAGTAATCAAAGCATCAGCAATACCAATTGATTGTATTTTTAGCGCGTTGCTTATGACATGCCCACCCTTGGCTCTGAACACCGGAGGTGGAGTACTTGGAGGCATGGGACATCATCGTAATCGGAGACGGACCAGCAGCATTGCGAGCATCCGCAGTTGCAGCAAAAGAAAAGGCATCAACTCTTATGATGTCCTCACAAAGTCTTGGGATCGGCGATACAACTGCGTTAGATGGTATTGCGGCTCCGTTGAAAGAAAGTACAACCAAGTCTCACAGGGATGATACTATCCGAGCAGGGGGTTTTCTTTGCGACCAGGACATAGTATCCCAACGCATTACTGAGGCATCAAGGCAGGTTGACTTACTGGAAAGATGGGGAGTTATTTTCCGAAGAGATGCGGATGGGATCCCTCTAGTACAGAGGTCTGCAGGCCACGAGCTTCCAAGACTTGCTGGTGCAGGGGATGCGATGGTTCGTGAAACGCAACAGGTTTTGGAAGAACAGTGTATGAAACACGGGGTTGTTAGGAGAGGAGATCAAATCCCCCTCCACATCGTACATACAAATCAACAGGTTCACGGATTGATTGCACTCGATTTAACTACAGGCACCGTAAACGCTCTTCAGGCAAAGAGCATTATCATCGCAGACGGTGGTTATGATGGTATTTGGAATGGTAGAACCATAGGATTGGGATTAGACTTAGCGCTAAGAACAGGAATGCCAGTAAGAAATCTAGAATTTACTTCATCCTCGCCATTAACTGTATCTGGCACTAACGTGGTTTTACCGATTGGTATGCTGGCAGATGGCGCAACACTGCACCACTCTAATGGAAATCCTTTGGAAATTGAAGAGTTCGCAGACATAAACAAACTAGCCTCGGCTGTTGGTGAAAATGGAATCGTCCTAGATGCAAGGTCTATGGGAGATTCGTCTGTATGGTGGTCCCAAACCTCGGAAATAATTTCCACACGCCTAGGAATAAACACTGCAAAACAGACAATACCAGTTAGTTCACAAGTCTCTACAACTCTAGGAGGCATTACTACTGATGAGCACGGTAGAGCAATATCCGGCAAGTGGTCTAGATGGTTTACAGGACTATACGCCGCCGGCGATGCAGCCTGCTCGGGAGTTCACGGAGCCGGTATGGTCGCAGGAAATCGACTTCTTGATGCAATGGCAAGCTCCGCAGCAGCAGGCATGCATGCTGCTAAGTATGCCGCAGGAGTAAATTTCAGCGGAAGGACAGTGCTAGAAACCTATCTTGGAGTCGCAGAAGCCGACTTAGATTTCGATATGGCTGGAGCAGAAGAAGGCCCAGTACAGAGAGCAGGGCCTTTGTTTGCAAAACTAACACAAATAATGAACACTCACTTGGGCAAGGAGCGAGATGATACAGGAATAGACACCGCGATCGGACAACTAACAGAATTGCAATCCGCCGCAAATAAATTACACATTGATGACAACTCTAGATTGTTCAATTCAAACCTTGTCGAAGCGCTTCGCTTGAAGGCCGGTATTAGACTTGCAATTGCTACAGCTCAGAGCGCAAAGTCGAGGACAGAAAGCCGAGGAACTCATCAAAGATCAGATTTCGAAGAAACAGATATTGAACAGATGCATCATACTCTTGTCAACAAAGAAGGGGAAATTTCGTCACTTGCTTTGAGAAAGGGAAGGTCAGGAACCTGGATTCTGCCGCCAGAGGTATGAACGACCCTCAAAACTTTGAGCCATCTTAAGAGTAGATTATGTATGTCCGACCAGACATTGTTTGAGAAAATTCTGTGCGGAGATATACCTGGTAACTTCATCGCTAGGGGAGAAAATTGGGCATCCTTTCTCGATGTATTTCCAAGGTCCCAGGGCCATACTCTTGTCGTACCGAAAAGAGCAGCCAAAAGAATCACCGAATTGGAAAAGGAAGAACTTACAGAACTTATGGAAGGCGTAAAAATTACTCAAGGTAAATTATCAAAATATTTTGGAACTCAAGATTTTACAGTAATGGTACATGATGGACCGCTTGCGGGTCAAGAAATACCCCATGTCCACTTCCACATAATTCCAAGAATAAGTGGTGACAAAGGACTTGCCCTTCCAGCAATTTTCCCGGATGCAAGACCTCCAAATCCTCCGGATTTCGCACGTCTGTCTGAATTGTGTAACAACATAAGGGAGGCTTCAGAATGAAAAAGGGAGCCGATGGTGCTCGTGACCATCATGGCGATCTGTTGCCAGAATTATCAGCATCTGCAACGCGTATGGATTATCAGCGATTGGTTAATTCTCCTCTGCCTGAGTTTGACAAGGATTATCCAGGCTCTCCATTTTGGATGGAGTTCGGATACTTCTTGCTTAGGCGGACATTCAATTCGATGTTTAGGACCTGCGAGGTTTCTGGAGTTGAAAATATACCTCTTGACAGAGGAAGTATGTGTTCAGCATGGCATACAAATGGGTTGATCGATCCAATTTCGATTTTCCTAACCCATCCAAAGAAATTCGTTGTAGGAGGGAGACATGACCTAGTAACAAGACCTATTCTTGGTTTCTGGGCTAGAAAATTTGCAGTCCAACCAGTAGTTCGTAAAGCCGAACTTCTTCGAGGGGGATGCACTGAGGAGGAAGCGGTTTATCTCAACGGAAGATCACTGCTCAACCTAGCAACAGGTGTTGCACATGGATTTGGTTGCGCTTTATTTCCGGAGGGAACCAGCCATTCTGAAAGTCATTTAATTAGGGTCAAAACCGGACCATTCAGAACAGTTCTTGCAGCCGCAGCCCACGCCAAAGGTAAAGCCAACAACATACCAGTAATCATTCCATTAGGCCTCCACTTTAGAACGAGGCATTTTTTCCGGACAGACTGTTGGATTGAATACGGTAAGCCAGTGGATTTAGCGGACAGAGAATTCCCTGATGACCTAGTAAATTCGATTAGTTCCGGAGATTGGATGGAGCCGCCTGCAGACCTTGTGACAGAGCTAAGGGATGAAGTGGAAAAGCAGTTAGCCCCCCTTACTCCGAACAGAGAAACCTGGAGTGAAGTGCACCGAGATGGGGTTATTGCACACATGAAAGAGAGGATTGCTAACAAATCAACATTGACTTGGCGAGAGGAAGTACTGGCAGTTAGGAAAATGAAAGATGAACCAGAATCAGACGATGTACAACGTCTTGCGACCAAAATAGGAGACAGTCTTAATCACGCTGTTTTAGATGCTAGAGATATTAATTCAAACGGAGACGGACTGAGAGGGATATCACCTGCTGGATTCGTATCAAACTTATTCAAACTAATTCCGATGCTTTTACTGCTACCTTCGATAATAATTGGTCTTGGGCCACAAATTACGCTTGGTCGCCTTTTGGGAGATAGGACTGATGAGGGGCTTGATGCTAGAACGTCATACTTTTTCTTGTTCGGAATGTTTGGCTCTTTGGGCTGGTGGCCAATAATGGCTACAGTGTGGAGCATAGTGATCTTTGCTTTTAGCTCTGAAATAGAATCCGAATTTGGTATTTTAGCGTTTGAATTATTTGGAAGTAGCATATTATCAACAGTCTTCTCAGCCATCACCCTATGGTTATCCCTTGTCGCAATATTTTGGATTGGTGCGATATCATTCGCCAATGGTTGGGATGCAGTATCAGATTCAACACGTCTAATTAGAAGGATTAGGTGGTCTTCATCGATTAATCCAGATTTGCGTAAATTACGCGACATGTTGGACTGAGAGATTCAAGAGAGTGGACTGTTTGGCTTACAATATGACGCCCTCAGATGCGGAGAAGCATGTCAGAAAATGGCTCGCCAGCGAAAGGATTGAGGCAAAAGAGCAACAAGATCCTAGGGCACAAATGCATTTGTTGGTAAAATATCCACAAGGGAAAAATGGACACATGTTTGCAATAGTCATTCCTAAGGGCCGGGACCTTGTAGCGATATCTTCAATGACAAGAGTCGACGAAGGCCAGCAAGAATCAATGCGTCAATTAATGAAGAATGATAGTGATGAGTGGAAAACATGGATGCATGAGTGTAGAATGCTTCTTATCGCATCGGGTGTAGACTGGGGTATTCATCTTGGACACTCAGGCAAGGACAGAAAAGGACCATTACAAGCATTCAATGTTAGCGAGCCAGTTTGGTTTGATGGACTTACAAAGAATGAGATGATGCAAAATCTAAGGAGACTTTGGTTGGCAAAACTTGGAATTATTCACGAGATCAAGTTTACATTCGGAAAGGGCTCTGGTAAACCAGGACCAGTCGATGATTGGAAGGATAAGACCAGGTCACAGCAAAGAGTTGGACGGCCATCTACACCTCAGCCTAAGGAAGTCCATATCGATGAATCCATGTCATTTGGCGAAGGATTTGACCCTTCAGATTGGATTTAATTCTGCTAAATTCCGTTGCGAGTATTTCTGACGCAAAGGGAGCGCGGTTAAGTACCAGTAGTGCAACCAAAAAAGCGTCGTTAGGAGTGTTTATCATGGGACAGAAAACAAAGTCGGTAAGTTTAGCAGCAATAATGGTGCTTTCAATGCTATCAACAATGCTGGTTGCAGCACCAGCAGCAGCAACTCAAGTTGTAATCACAGAAGCAATACAAGTCGTTGATGGCGGGGGCTCTTCGGATAGAATGGCTGCCGTTTCTGCTGACTCGGAAGGAAACGTCCACGTCGTTTGGAGCCGTTCTAACCAACACCTGTACTATTCAATGGTCTCACCTCGCGGAGACACTCTAATCGATGCAACGCAAGTCACAAATGCTGGACTACACAAGATCTACCACCCAGATATGGTGATTGATGAGAATGACATCGTGCACGTAACCTGGGCAGACCACTCTGGACAACACAAAATCATGTACACAGCCTTGCATCCATTTAACACAGCAATGGATGGCACCGTATCCGATGATGGCTCACTAACTGCGATTGATGACTACATCGTAGCTCAACACATCAACAACCGAGACTGGCCTGCAATCGATGTAGACAGCAAAGGCAACATCCACATAGTCTGGCAGGACAATTATGATGAGAACGACATGTTCTTCCAGCAACCACAGATCTACTACAAGATGTTGCAGCCAGACTACAGCGTACAAAACGCAATCGTTCTATTCGATGATACATTATTGACTCCAATTATCGGTCACAAGGGCCACCCAGATATCGTGGTCGATGCTAACGACTACGTTCAGATTGCTTGGGACGATACCAGAGGTGGAAAGGTAGAGTTAGTATTCATTGTCGACACATCGGGTTCTATGTACTCTGAGTGGGCTGATGTATGCACTGTAATTTACGGTGGAAACTTCGCATCTGGAGGCAATTTCAAGGGAATTAAGCCAATGCTACAAGAAGGTAACATGACTGTCTATGAAACAATCTACGGTCTTGGTAACACACTTCCTGGCGCAGCACAGTCTGGAAACTGTGCAACCCATTACAAGAACGGACAAGGTCCTAGGAATACTGCTCTTGGATTAACAGCAAATGATGACTCAGGAGGTCTAAGAGTGCTGCCAGGAACTGTATACAACGGCGCAACATACTCAGGTTACTCCGGAGAAGACTGGGGACCAGGTTCAAACTGGGCTTGCTTGTCTTGGAAGGATACAATTGGAAATGTACCAGGAAATCCGCCGACATCTTCTGATCACAAGTGGAATCCAAATGCAACAAAGATAGTTCTGCCAGTGTCAGATGAAGGTCCAAAAGACGGAGACCCATCACAACAAGCAGACGACACACAATCAATCAATGAGGCACACGATAACTGTTTGAACGCTGGCGTAATTCCAGTCGGATTGTATGGACAATCCTATGGTGGAGCAGGGAACATTGAATCTCACATGAAGGATTTAGCTCAGTGTCCTAATGGCGTAGTTTCAACTGCAACAAGAAATTGTCCAGGAAGTTCAGTAAGGTCCACAGACGCAGGAGGCCAAACCTATGAGTTCCCATCCGGAACTGGTGGCGCGAGCCAAATGCAACTACTTGTAGAAGCAATGGTTTACATTTCCACAAACAACTCACGTGAGATTTTCATGACAGTTTTAGACCCATACGGTAAGATGGATAACGACCCGCAATGGATTCCGGGTAATCCTGGACATACAACACTTCCAAACGGGTACCAAGAGGATATTGGAAGAGGTAGCGAAGGACATTTAGTTGTTGTAAACGATACAAGAGTAACCCTTGACGATGCGTTTTCATTCCACCCCTCTATTGCTGTTGATATGCAAGGAAATACCCACATCGCCTGGATGGATGGAAGAGATTATGGTTTCGAAAAGAACGTTCCATACGAAGTTTACTACACCAAGTTGAGGCTGCAAGGGGCTGGAGATTGGAATGGTGTTCCGGACGGACTATCCACATACGCGATAAAGAAAATCGAAGATACCCCAATTTCTGAAGTAGAGGGTTGGCAACAGATGCCTCAAGGCAGTAGCCAGACATCTGCATACCCAGCAATCCTAACAGATCCACAAAACAATGTCCATATCGCATGGCTCGACTTTGGTAACGCTAGCGCTAGTGAAGAGATTCGATATGCAAGATTGAACGCTACGCAGAATACAGGCCCAGGAGAGACAGCCCTAGATGCTTGGAACTCCACAGCTGTAACATCTTGGTCCTCTTTCAAACTTGGACCAAATCAATTGTCTAAACCAAGTTTAGGACAACCACCAGCGTTTGCAAATGACTTGGGAAGCGGAGCACATATCGCTTGGTCTGATACCAACAAATGCTCGGAAGAAAACAACGGTGGCCCGTGGACAATTTGTTATTCACATGTTCTTACTGGACAAGTTGACGTTGAGTTCGATGCAGGTGAAACGTATTACCACGTTATCGAACCCGGAGAGCAAACCA
>MDTC01221049.1_pt1 | contig 15389 bp, 14 predicted proteins | sample 811181 | NCBI WGS metagenome assembly MDTC01 (sample SAMN05326644, study PRJNA326480) | marine metagenome | isolation source: seawater | place: Pacific Ocean: North | collected 2011
GAGGTTGAGCAGTTTAATAATTTTGCACCAAGGGTTATAACTATACCTCTAAAATAAGATGATGAATAAAACCACTAAAATCTTTGTTTTATTTATTTTTCTTTCAGTAGCTCCTGAACTTAAAATTTACTCACAGTCTGAGATGTCCAACGGATATAATCCGTTATCAATAAGACAAGTCCATGAGTCTTACTTAATGTGGAAAAGAACATTATGGAGAAGAGTAGATCTTATGGAAAAGCAAAATAAGCCCTTTTTTGCAATAAATAGAGAGTTATCAAAGATTATTATTGAGGCTGTTCAAAGAGGGGTATTAATACCTTATTCGAGCGATTCTGTAAAAGACACTAATATAATGAACAGAGAGGATTTTCTAACTAATATTCAACAAGAAACCTTCGAAGAAGAAGATCCATTTGGTGGCTCAGATTTTGTTGACGATGATCCCTTTGCAGCATTTGGTGAAGCTGATCCCTTTGCTGATGAGGAGGAAGTAATAGAAGAGTCTGGCCCAATATTTATTCCGAACCGAGAATTTTCAATTTTTGAGATTAAGGAAGATTTATACTTTGATCGTGTTCATTCTAGAATCTATTTTGACATCCAATCTATATCTATGTACCTTCCAGGCGATAGTTTTTATAATAATTCAGGAGTTGAAAAACCTGTTGCCTCATTTAGATTTATTGATTTATATAACTTATTTAAATCAATGCCTAAAGAGGCAATTTGGTATAATGAGAGAAATATAGCTCAACATAAAAATCTTGCTGATGCTTTTTTACTTAGGTTATTTAAAGGTATTATAGTAAAAATTGCTAATGCTGATGATATCCGTGTTTCTGAGTTGTATAATAACTCAAGAAAAGAAGGAATAATGGCTAGTTTTAAAGTCGAGCAGGATCTCATGGAGTGGGAGGCTAATCTTTGGGAATATTAATATTGTTATTTTTTTAAATAACTAATTATCATTCTGGTCTTTTTTTCCCCTACAATATCAACAATTTCTTCTCTTTTTGCTTTTTTAATCCCTTCATTGGATCCAAATTTTTTAATTAATTTTAATCTAGTTTTTTCACCAATTCCTTTTATGCTTTCTATTCCTGATCTTATAAATTCTTTACTCCTTAGGTGTTTATGATAATTGATAGCGAATCTGTGTGCCTCGTTTCTTATTTGTTGTAAAAGTTTAAGATAATATGATTTTTTATTTAATAGTACAGGCATACTGTCATTTGGTAAGTATACTTCCTCTAGTTTTTTAGCTAAACCTATTATATTTATTTTATTATAAATATTTAATTCCTTTAATGCCTCACACGCAGAACTCAACTGACCCTTTCCTCCATCAACAATTATTAGATCAGGATATGGTAGGTTTTCTTTGATTACTCTTTTATATCTTCTTCTTATCACTTGTCTCATAGATTCGAAGTCATCAGGCTTATCAATTTCTTTTATCTTAAATTTCCTATACTCTTTTTTATTCGGGTATCCATCTTGAAATGTTACAAGCGATGCTGTAGTATTTTTACCTTGTATGTTTGAAATATCATAACATTCTATATGAAAAGGAATATTTTTTAATTTAAGTTTATTTTTAAGCTCTATTAGTAATGTTAATCTTTTAGATTTTCTCTCTTTTTTTTCATTATATAAGTTTTTTTTAAAAAATAAGATATTTTTTATACTCATATCAACAAGTTTCTTTTTTTCACCAATACGAGGGACATTTGTTTTTATCTTATCAGATATAATTTTATTTAAATTAATGTTTGAGATAATCTCATTTTTGTGACTGTTATATTTTGATCTGATATTAAATAGGATTTGTCTTAATTCTGATATGTTTTTTATTTTTTTTTTGAACTTAAATGTATCGGAGCTAGTTACAGTTCCATTCATGATTTTCATATAGTTAATAAAGTAATTGACTTCGTCATCAACAATACCGAAAACATCTAAATTATTTTTTTGATCATTAACTATAATAGATTTTGATTTGTAATTTTCTAGAAGGAGTAATTTTTCTTTTAATAATTGTGATTCTTCAAATTGTAATTTTTTTGAATGTCTAATCATTTTTTGGTTAAGATCTTTTTTTATATTTTCAAAACGACCATTCAATATATCCTTAGCAAGCTTAATATTTTTTAAGTATTCTTCTTCTGAGATAAAACTTTCATTTTCTTTTAATGGACTTTCTTTGAATCCAAGAATCAAAGTCATACCATTTTTTCTGTGACATTTTAAAAAAATTTCTTTCTTATTATGATTTATTTGCTTTTGAGTAAAATTGTAATTTTCAGATCTAATAGGGTATAATGTTTTAATTAAACTTAAAAGTTTATTAATCGATTTTACATTAGTATATGGACCAAAGAAACTTGAACCATCTTTTACTATCTTCCTTGTAAGAAAAATTCTTGGAAACTTTTCTTTTTTAACACAAATCCAGGGATATGTTTTATCATCTCTTAGGAGTATATTATATTTTGGTTTATTTTTTTTTATCAATGAGTTTTCAAGAAGTAATGCATCGTGTTCTGTGTCTGATATAATAAATTTTATATCATCCACTTCATTAATCATCTTTTTAACCTTTCGATTAGGAATATTTTTTTGAAAATAACTTTTTACTCTTTTACTAAGATCTTTTGACTTACCTACATATATAGTTTCTTTTTTATTATTTAGAAATTTATAAACACCAGGTGATTTTGGTAGTTCAATTGTTTTAATATTGATCATTAAAAAATATCAGATGCTTTAATTTCTTCAAAAATAACTTCAGTACTGTCTTTTATGTTTCCGTCATTATAAACCGAACAGTCTACTTGAACATTGATCTGTTTGGTTGGTTTATCAAATCTCCCTTTCCTTATTTGAAGATCATTATTATTATATACTTTTAACATGTAATCTTGCCAAATTGGCATAGCTGTTCTAGCTCCTTGACCTAAAACCCAATCTCTAAAGTGAATACTTCTATCGTCTCCTCCTACCCATGCTCCCGAAACAAGGTTATGTGTAACTCCAACAAACCATCCATCAGATGCATTTTGAGTTGTTCCTGTTTTTGCTCCCACGTCATTATCTAATGTTAATTCAGGATTTAAACCACGTGCGGTTCCCCCTTCCTCCTCTTTAGACCCTTTTAACATATGAAGCATTAAAAATGCAGTCTCCTCACTAAGAGCTTCTTGTTTAGTTGGTATAAATTCTTGAATTAAATTTCCATATTTATCTTCAATCCTTGAAATAAAGAATGGTTCAGTCCAAATTCCTTTATTTATAAAAGTACTGTATGCACCAACAAGATCAAATAAAGACACATCTCCTCCTGCACCAAGACAAACTGCTGGTACAGGATCAAGTTTACTTTTTATTCCCAACTTTCTAGCATAGTCTATTATGGTTTTTGGAGATAATTTTTTTGTTATAAATGCAGTAATGGAGTTTACGGATTTAGCCATAGCCATTCTAAGTGTCATTTTCTCGCCTGTCCATTTGCTATTATGATTGTCTGGTCTCCAATAAGGTGGGTCTTGTCCTGGCAATTCAAATACAACGGGGGCATCTACAACTGGATAACATGGGGAGTATCCATTATCTATTGCTGCTGCGTATACTATCGGCTTAAAAGTTGAACCTGGCTGTCTTCTTCCTTGCTTTACATGATCATATTTAAAATATTTATGGTTGATACCACCTACCCATGCTTTGATATATCCTGATTTTGGTTCTATTGACACAAAACCTGCTTGCAAAAAATTTTTATAATATTTCAAAGAATCCATTATACTAAAAACTGTATCCTTTTCTCCATTCCAACTAAACACTTTCATATTTTTCTTTTTATTTAATAGATGAAATACTTTTGTTGTATCATTATCGTTTTTCTTCAAGAGAGTCCTATAATATTGTGTTCTTTTAATAGTATTTTTTAAAAAATCTTTTATTTCAAAACCTTTCTCGTCAATCCATGGGTTTTTTCCATTCCAATGCTTATCAAAAATTTTTTGAAGTTTTCTCATCTGATTTGAAACTGCATTTTCAGCTATTTCTTGCATTCGACTATCAATTGTTGTATAAATTTTCAATCCGTCAGAAAATAAATCGTATCCATTATCATTAGCCCAGTTAATTAAATAGTTTCTTACAACAGTTCTGAAGTATGTTGCTTGACCAACATTTTGATTTTCGACTTTATATTTTAAATTCAATCCTGAAACCCTTAAGGAGTCATATTTATCTCTTTTTATTACATCATATTTAAATAAGTTATAAAATATTTCAGCTCTTTTTTCTAATGCATTTTCTGGGTTGAAATATGGATTATATTTTGTTGGTTTATTTAATAACCCAACAATTATTGACGATTCATTAAAATTCAATTCTGAAGGTAGTTTGTCAAAATAGGTTTTTGCTGCTACTTTAATTCCATAAGAATTACTACCATATTCTGCGGTATTTAAGTACATAGCTAAAATTTCTTTTTTTGTATAAAACTCTTCTAGCTTTATTGATACTATCCATTCCTTAATTTTAGAAATTACTAAACCCATAAACGGCACATCACTTAGTTTTCCTTTTTTTTCTCTTCTTATTTTAAATAAGTTTTTTGCTAGTTGTTGTGTTATTGTACTACCACCCCCTTCTAATTCGCTATTTCCTATCGTAATAATATATTTTGAAACACCGTATGAGGCTCTTACTAATCCTTTGAAGTCAATTCCTGAATGTTCATAAAAACGGATATCTTCTGTTACTAGTAAAGTTGTTATCAATTCATTTGATAATTCATTAAAGGTTATTGGCGATCTGTTATATCTAAAATATTTGCCTAATAAAACGTTGTCATGAGAATACAACTCTGAGGATAATTCGGATTCTGGTTTTTCAAGGTCCTCCAGACTTGGCATTTCTCCAAATAAATTAAATGGGTTGTAGCTAACAGAAATAATTAGAAATATTATCGATAATATAGATAATATTATTAATATCCATAATCTAAATATAACTCTTTTAATTGCCCTCATTTATATAAAACTTTTCAAATTCTTTAAAGTTTTTTGACTTAAAAATTAGATTTAAATTTTTTTCACTAATAACAAAATTAGCATTTACTTCTTTATCTTGTATTAAATTTAGTTCTTTGAATTTTTTATTGATATTTTCAATGAGTTTATTATGATCAGAACCAATAATATCAAATACTATGCCATCCTTTAGAAAGTAGGTATCTCTATAATATTTTTTATCAATATCTAATAATATTTCGTCAAGTTGATTTAAATATGCTGAATTTTCTAAGTCATTAATAATAGCTAAAAAGAATCTTTCAGTAATATTTTTTTTGAATTTTGGTAGACCACTGAAAATAAACTCTTTGTGAACTTTTTCTGCTGATTTTAATAAATTTTTTGCAAATTCTATTGCTGATTTTTCTGTTGCTTCATTTAGGAATTTTTTTAGCTCATATTGCAAAGAAAAGTTACCTTCCTTTTTACCAATTGCTATTGATTTTAATAATAATATATTTTGAAAAAAAATATTCTTTTGATAAATGCTAGATAAAGAATCTACTTTACTAATTACAATCTCATTTTTGTTATCAGTTAATGTTTGGTAAAGATCTTTATAAATATTTAATAGATAATTGTATTCCTTAAATTCATCTATTTCATAATTAGGGTTAATTATGAGTTTTGAAAAAATTGAATTTGGATATTTATTCAAAATAATATTTTTATAATCATTTTTATTTTCTGCGATAAGAAATAATTGATAATAAATGTCAGCTAATTTTAATGAATTTGGGAAGCGTTCAATAAATTTTAAATGTGATTTAATTCCTTTATCAATTTCATTTAGTTTTTGTATATAAATTTTTCCGACTTCTGCTAATGCAATTTCTATTTCTAAATATAATTTTTCCTTATTTTCCTCTTTAAAAGGTAATTTATTATATAGTTCTTCTACTCCATCTGACTTTTTATTTTCCTCTTTTTTTAAATTTTTTACACCCTCTTCCTCGTTTGTTTTTTCAGATAGTTTTAATACCGCTTTTGAAATAAATCTCCAATTATCGACTAACTCTCTTTTGCCCCACTTTATTTCAAACTCTCTAATTCCATTACTAATTAAAATTGGGTTGTCAAAGTACCATGTGCCATCATCTGTTTTTGTTTTTATAATCATTGGCTCCTCAGATATACTAGAGTTTTGACTAATTATCTTTTTCTGTTTTTCTTTTTTTTTATTTTCCTGAGCTATTTTGATATTTATTATCCTTTTAATTTCTTCTTCTGGTAGTTTTATTAAATCTAATAAACTATCATTTTTAGAGATGATATCTAGATTTTTAATTAAATTATTTAATACCTCGCTTCTCTTCTCGATTTTATCAAAATATTCATTTTCTCGATTTATATTCGTAACTGCACTATCATAATATTTCTGTGCTTTGATGTAGTCATTTTTCTCTTCATAGAATATGTTTGCAATTTTCAAATGAGAGTTAAACAAAACTTCTTTGTTTGATGTATTTAGTCTTATTGCTTTTTGAAAGTTTTTTATGGATTCATCATATTTTCTATTCTTAAGATAATATCTTGCCATCTCATAATAAATCCTATCTTGGTACTCAAGATTTTTTTTATCTTTTAAAAGTTTTTTAAAAGATTTAATTGCTTTTTCTTCTTCCGATATATCAAATGATTTAGCAATATATATTCTTGCATAAAAACCCATATTTATATCTGAATTATTTTTTAGGGATTTTTCAAAATATTCTTTAGACAGCCCATATGAACCCTTATAAAAATAGATTTGACCCAAAGCAAAATTTACTTTATTTGATAATTTTCTCTTCATTTTTAACTTTTGAAGATTTTTTAGGGTTGATAATATTTTAATTTCATCATCAATAGTTTTAAATAACTGAAACGAATTTTTATAGTGTTCAACTCTTAAATCATTACTCATATTTTTATTCTCGAGATATTTATTTACTTGTAATGCTGAATTATAATCTCCGTTTTCAGCATATGCTCTTTGCAGATAGACCAGAGCCATCAAGTTTGCTTGTTCATTATTTGACTTAGAATTAACATATTTAAGTGTTGTTATAGATTCTTTTAAATCTAAATTTAGAAGTCTTGATTTACCAATTAATGCATAACTTGGATAAACATATTTCGATGTTGTTTGTCTTTGTATTAGAATCGATAGTTTTTTAATACTATTTTCAGTTCTTTCGTTAATATTCGATATAGAGTTTGTATCGATTTTATAAGTTAAATCTATCAGGCTGTCATAATTTTTTTTTTCATTTTTTTGGTAATCTGTTTCTATGCTTTTTATTTCTTCCTTCGCAAGAAAATAAGCATTATAACGAGCAGTTGTATCGTCATAAGCTGTTTTTAATATAGAATTACATGAATAGAAAAAAAATAACGTGACTAAATAGAAATTTTTCATCATTTAATTTAAACATTATACAAACGATATCATTAAATAATTATTTTTATACTTAAAAAATTTTTAAAAATTGAAATCAAACATATCAAAGTGGTTAAAAAGTAGATTAGAGGTAGTTTTTAGAAATAAAAGAGATTTTAGAGAAATTTCAATTTTTCAATTTTCAAACCTTACCCTAATTTCATTTATTTTTTTGTTAATATCTTTCGTATTTCTTGTTTCCTTTTTTTTGTCAACAACACTTTTAAGTATGTGGTTTGATCCAAGATATGCACAAAAAAAATCTAACGAAGAACTTGTAGCACTTTCAAATTCAATTGATTCACTTATTAACGAGTCAAAAATTAAAGATCAATATATCGAAAATATAACAACGATTCTATCTGGAAAAGAGAATAACACATTGGACTATAATAAAAATGATTATTTAAATATTCCTCAAAATACACAATCTGGCTACGATGCTATAGATTCTTTTTTTCGAAAGCAGTTTGAAAGTAATTTATTGAATGATGAATTATTAAGTCCAACAAATTATAATCAAGATTTATTATTAATGTCTCCCGTTTCATCTGGAATAATATCTTCAAGTTATGATCCTAACAAAAATCATTTTGGAATAGATTTTGTATGTAAATATGAAGAACCAATTAAAACAACTTATGATGGAACTGTTTTATTTTCGTCTTGGACAAGAGATTCAGGATATGTTGTAAGCATAATACATCCAAATAACCTAATTTCTATGTATAAACATAACTCTAAGGTTTTTGTTGATGTTGGACAATCGGTAAAAACCGGTGATGTTATTGCAATTATTGGTAATACTGGTAATTTATCTTCAGGCCCTCATTTACATTTTGAATTATGGCTAGATGGTAAATCTGTAAATCCTTCTGAATTTATATCATTATAATTAATATTGTAGTTTAATTTAATTAAAAATTTATATTGTGGACAAGATTAATGGATCAAATAACATAATTGGAGAAGAGACTACTTTAAAGGGAAATATTATGACTGCCGGTAATGTCAGATTAGAAGGTAAAATTAAGGGCGATTTATCATCGACTTCTAAAGTCGTTTGTGGAGAAACTTCTATTGTAGATGGAAATGTTTCTGCTGAAAATGCAGAGTTAGCTGGAAAAGTTTCTGGAAAAGTTTCTGTTAAAGAACTTCTTATATTAAAATCTTCAGCTATCATTAACGGTGATATATCAACTAATAATTTAATTATTGAATCAGGTGCAAATTTTAATGGTGCGTGTTCTATGGGTAAGGTTTTAAATGAGGGAGAGGAAACTGTTGATCCCAATAATGAATAAAAGTTTTTATAAATATTTAAATCTTAGTTTTCAGTTTTTTTTTATTTTAATATTTTTTCTTTTTGTAGGATATTCTATTGATATTTTTTTCTTTAAAAAGATTGCAATTTTCTCTCTAGTTCTTCCATTAATTGCTTTTTTCACTTTCTATTATTATTTCTACAAAAAGTTGAAATAATGTCTAAATTTTTAGTTATTAATTTTTCATTTTACCTTTTTTTGATTTTGGGTTCAATTTTATTAAATAACTTGAATCTTCATATTTTTCATCATCATTTTTATGTTATTATTTTATTTAATATAATAATTGATTTTTTTTTTAAAGGACTAGTTAACTTTTTTAATTCTCCAGGAGTATATAGGGTTTTATTATCAACATTTTTTAGGTTATTTTTCTCATTCATATTTATTTTTCTTTTTCTTTTTTTAAAAGTAAATGATCAGATTCTATTTGTTATAAATTTTTTAGTTGTGTATTTATTATTTATAATATTTGAAATATCAATTCTATTGTTAAATTTGCGTGATACAAATTAACTGATGTCAATCTTTAAATACCCCAAAAGTCTTCTGATATTTTTTCTTATTTTCTTTTACTGCTCTACAACTTCCTTATTTGCTGATAAAAAAGAAGATTCTTTTGATATGGGAGGAATGATAATGCATCATATTTTAGATGACTATCAATATGAAATAGTACATGGTCTTGCTATTCCTTTACCAATTATTATTTACTCAGAAGAAAAGGGACTCATGATATTCTCTTCGTCAAAGCTTTTTGATGATAATCATGTTCCTTTAGAAAAGGGGTATAATGGGTTTAAATATTATCATGGTAAACTAAAGCCTGTTGACATAGATGCATCTTTTGTAGACTTATCCATAACAAAAAATGTTTTTTTTCTAATTTTGACTGCATCCTTGATGATTATAGTTTTTATATTAGTAGCAAGAGGCTATTCTAAAAAAAATCAAGCACCAAAGGGTATTCAAGCCTTGTTTGAACCCATAATAATCTTAATAAGAGATGATGTTGTAAAGAAAAACATCGGTTCTAATTATGAAAGATATTTACCATACATGTTAACATTATTTTTCTTTATTTTATTCGGAAATATTCTGGGTTTACTACCTGCAGCTGCAAACCTTACTGGTAATATTGCAGTTACCTTAACCCTTGCTGTTTTTACATTTCTGCTAACAAATTTCTCTGGCAACAAACATTATTGGAAACATATTTTTTGGACACCTGGTATACCATTACCTATGAGAATTTTAATTTTACCTATTGAGATAATTGGTGTATTAACCAAACCAATTTCACTAACAATCAGGTTATTTGCTGCGATTACAGCGGGTCATATAGTCATATTAAGTTTTATTGGATTTACATTCATTTTTCAAAGTTATTTTGTTGGAATTTTTAGCGCTATGTTTGTGGTTGGTCTTAATCTTGTTGAGTTGTTAGTTGCTGCAATTCAGGCTTATGTTTTTACACTTTTTTCCTCAATATATATTGGGATGGCAACTGAAGATGGACATTAAAAAATTATATGTTAAATTTTAAAATTGATTATTATGCTTAGTTTTTTATTATTAAATGTTGGCTTAGCGGTTATTGGAGCTGGTTTAGCAGCAATAGGTGCAGGTATAGGTATAGGCTTAGTTGGAGGGAACGCAATGAATGCAATTTCTAGACAACCAGAGGCATCAGATAAAATCACGGGACCAATGATATTGTTAGCTGCTTTAATTGAAGTTATAGCTTTAGGTGGAATGGTAGGTGGTCTTTTGGTTGTATTTGGTGTAGGAGGATAAATTATGGAGCTTTTAACACCTGGCACTGGTTTACTTTTTTGGCAAGTAATAATTTTTTTATCAACTCTATTAGTGTTATCGAAATTCGCTTGGAAGCCAATAATGAATTCTTTGAAAGCTAGAGAAAAATTTATTGAAGATTCTTTAGAATCTGCTAAAAAAGCAGAAGAAGAACTTGTAAGCATCCAAAGTAAGAACGAGGATTTGCTTATTGAAGCAAGAAAAGAGAGAGAGATGATCATTGCTGAGGCAAAAAAAGTATCAAACTCAATGAAAGATGAGGCAAAACAAAGCGCAAAAGAAATGGCTGATAAAATAATTCTAGATGCAAAAAATGTCATTGATACAGAAAAGGATAAAGCAATGAATGATGTAAAAAATAAGCTTGCTGAACTATCTATAAATATTGCTGAGAAAATTATTAAAAATGAATTAAGTAATGATTCGTCACAAAAAAAATATGTTGATGATCTAATTAAAGAAATTAACGATTCTGAATAATGATAAATTCGAGGGCTTCTGAGAGATATGCTAAGTCATTGTTAACTTTATCAATTGATAATAATATTGTTGATGAGGTTAAGTCAGATATTGATTTACTAATAAAGTATTTTAAAGACTCTAAAGAAGTTTTAAATCTATATTCAAGTCCCATTATTCCAATTAATCATAAAATCAATATAACAAATAAAATATTTAAAAAAATTTTAAATAAGAATACTCTTAATCTTTTATTAAATCTTATATACAGGAAGAGAGATAATTTAATGTTTACTATACTGCTAAAATACAAGGAGTTATATAATGAACATATGAATATTGAAGAATCTGTTATTTCAACAACTTTTAATTTAGATGAAAAGATTTTAAATGTTGTTGAACAGTATGCTAAGAAGGTGTCTGGCAAAGATATCCATTTGGAGAATACTATTGATAAGAGTTTATTGGGTGGATTTAATTTAAAAATTGGAGATAAAATGATAGACTGTTCTGTTTCAACTAAAATAGCCCAATTAAGAAAAAATTTAATAAATAACTAAAATAAAAAAGATGTCAAATATTAGACCTGATGAAATTTCCTCAATTATTAGAGAACAACTTTCTAATTTTAAATCTCACTCAGAATTAGAGGAGGTAGGGACCATACTTCAAGTTGGAGATGGTGTTGCTAGAATCTATGGATTATCTAACGCTCAAGCAGGTGAGCTTCTTGAGTTTGAAGGTGGTGTAAAAGGTTTAGTTCTAAACCTAGAAGAAGACAATGTAGGTGCTGTATTAATGGGAGACTCAAGTTCTATTAAAGAGGGGGATACTGTTAAAAGGTCTGGAGATATTGCTTCCATTGAAGTTGGAGAAGGTGTATGTGGAAGAGTTTTGGATACTCTTGGTAATCCAATAGATGGGAAAGGCAAAATTAAGGGTAAAACTTATTTAATGCCTCTTGAAAGAAAAGCACCTGGTGTTGTTTATAGACAACCAGTTAATGAACCGTTACAAACTGGAATAAAAGCTATTGACTCCATGATCCCTATTGGAAGAGGTCAGAGAGAATTAATTATTGGAGATAGGCAAACAGGTAAAACGGCTGTCGCAATTGATACTATTCTAAATCAGAAAGAATTTTATGACAAAGGAGAACCTGTTTATTGTATATATGTTGCTGTTGGTCAAAAAGCATCTACCGTTGCTCAGGTAACAAATACACTTGAGAAGAATGGAGCATTACCGTATACAACTATTATTTCTGCTCCATCATCAGTACCTGCTCCAATGCAATTTTACGCTCCATTTGCTGGAGCTGCGATTGGTGAGTATTTTAGAGATACTGGTAGACCAGCACTCGTTATTTTTGACGATTTATCAAAACAAGCAGTCTCATACAGAGAGGTTTCATTATTATTAAGAAGGCCTCCAGGTAGAGAGGCTTATCCAGGAGATGTATTTTATTTACATTCTAGATTACTCGAGAGATCAGCAAAAATTATTGATGACGACAAACTTGCTGCAAGTATGAATGATTTACCTGATGCACTTAAAAAAGTTGTAAAGGGTGGAGGATCATTAACTGCATTACCAATAATTGAGACACAGGAAGGTGACGTTTCTGCTTACATACCTACAAATGTTATATCAATAACAGATGGTCAGATATTCTTAGAGTCTAATTTATTTAATTCAGGTATTAGACCGGCTATTGATATTGGAATTTCTGTCTCACGAGTAGGAGGATCAGCACAAATAAAGTCTATGAAAAAAATTGCTGGTACTTTAAAACTAGATCAAGCTGCATTTAGAGAGCTTGAAGCTTTTTCAAAGTTTGGTTCAGACCTTGATGCAGCTACTAAGCTTGTAATTGATAGAGGTAAGGTTAATCAGGAGATATTAAAACAGGCACAGTATTCTCCTTTAAGAGTTGAAGAACAAGTCGCTATTATCTATTGTTCGTCAAACGGATTTTTTGATGGTGTTGAATTATCAAAAATATCTAGACTTGAAGAAGAGTTTCTGCAATTTGTGAACTCAAAATGTAAAAAAGTACTGGATGAGTTATCCAATGGTGTTTTGAATGATAAAAGTTTGAAAGTTCTTGAGGATACTGCAAAAAATTTGTCTAAAAATTATAAGTAAAACTTTATGCCCAATATTAAGGAAGTAAAGAATAGAATTGGTTCAGTAAAGTCGACTCAACAACTTACAAAAGCAATGAAAATGGTTGCAGCAGCTAAGTTAAAAAGAGCACAAGATAAAGTGACTGACCTACGTCCATACTCTAATAAACTTAAAGAGATACTTTCTAACCTTTCTGATTCAATTTCAAATGTTTTATTTGAACAAAGAGATGTTAACAATAAACTATTTATTATAGTAGCATCTGATAAAGGTCTTTGTGGAAGTTTCAACAGTAATATTTTTAAGTTATTCAATTCCATTTTAGAGAATAATAAGAATGATTCAAATTCTTTTATTGTACTCCCTATTGGAAAAAAAGCTTATGATTTTTTCAAAAAGAAAGATTTCACCCTTATTGATCAATTCTGGAATTCATTAAATGGATTTAGTTATGCAGATGCTTCAAATATTTTTGATTTTGTTCATGGTGAATACTTAAATAATAATATTGATCAGGTACATATCATCTATAATGAATTTAAAAATGTTGCAGTCCAAAAGTCGGTCATTGAACAGTTTCTTCCTGTAGAAAATAATCTTGAAGAGGACAATACAGAAATAATTAATAAAAATTATTTGTTTGAACCAAGTAAAAAAGATATTGCAGATTCACTTATACCTCAAACATTAAAAACTCAAATTTTAAAATCAGTTTTTGAGTCAAATGCTTCTGAACAAGGATCACGTATGACTGCTATGAGTCAAGCAACAGATAACGCTGGTGAGTTATTAAAAGAACTTAGACTTACATATAACAGGACTAGACAGGCTGCAATAACAAAGGAGATATTAGAAATTGTAGGTGGTGCTGAAGCCTTAAATAAATAAACTACTTACTAGTAATTCTTTCAACAGGAATCTTTCTGTCAAAATTATATCTGTACGTGTGATGGATTTTTCCAAGTTTAACCTGAACTTGTTCAGCAACTCTTATCATTGCTTTGTTAAAATCTGGTATCCAATTTAATTCTAAGTCAGTATATTGAAGTTTTTCTTGAATGGTCTCTCTACTAGCCATAATTAAAGCACCGTCAACACCTTTTCCCTGATGACTAGGAACAATACCAAATACTAAACCTACCATTTTTTTACACGATTTTTTAATTTTAAGATGATAATATGTTTTGATTTTGCCAACTAAATCCAGCTTTCCATTAACATGTTTGAATATTTGATTCATCTCTGGAATACTAATAAAGAAACCTACTGGATCATCTTTGTGGTATGCAAACCATAAGATTTTTTCATCAAGGATTGGCTTTATTTGCTTGAATAATAATTTAGCTTGAGACAATTTAAGTTTTGATACACCTGGGTAATTTGTCCAGGCATCATTATATATTTTAGTAAAGTCATTTATATACTTATCTAGTTTACTTATTTCTAATGTCCTAAAGTTATAATTAGGATCTTTCATAGCTTTTTCTGCTTTTTCAGCGAGTCTTTCAGACAAAGGTGTTCTTGTTTTCTTAAGAAATGTTAGTTGTCTAAAAAGTAATTTAAATCCATATTCTTCAAACAGTTTTTGGTAGTAGTTTTTCCCATAATTTTGTTGATAATTAGGTTCGATTTGGAATCCCTCAACAAGACACCCCCACCATTTATCTCTCTCTCCAAAGTTGACTGGGCCATCCATTGAATTGTAACCCTTTTCTACTAGCCATTCTTTTGCTGTATCAAATAAGAGATTAGCTACATTTTGATTATTGATGCATTCAAAAAAACCACAACCTCCAATTTTTAAATCACTTTTTGAATTCTTTTTTTGATAGAATGCAGCAATTCTGCCTAAAACTTTTCCATCCTCTTCAATTATCCATCTTGATACCTCTCCTTTTTTGAATGCTTTATTTGTTTCTGGTCTAAAAACATTAGAGACATCTTTATCTAAAGGCCTTATCCAATATTCATCTTCTTTATAAAGATTTGAAGCAAATTTTATAAACTTATTCTCATCTAATTTTGACTCTACTCTACTTATTATCATCTTGATAAAATATTTTTAATTATGTTAATTTCAAAAATTTAGTACATATTTTTGTTGTGAAACTAACCTAATCATTGAAATGAACTATGATCCAAATTTAGCTA
>MDTC01015029.1_pt1 | contig 15386 bp, 13 predicted proteins | sample 811181 | NCBI WGS metagenome assembly MDTC01 (sample SAMN05326644, study PRJNA326480) | marine metagenome | isolation source: seawater | place: Pacific Ocean: North | collected 2011
AATTTATAGGACTAAAAAAAAGAGTAAAGATTTTTTATTTTATTCAGGCTCCAGAACATTTACATGTATACAGCAAATATAAATTTTTGAATTTATTTAAGAAATATTTAGCCAGTTTTGCCTATATATTCCCTCTTGATCATATTTACGCTTCACATTATTTAGAAGAATCTATTTCAGATATTAAATTTTCTTTCTTAAGAAAATTTCTAAAAAAGAAAATTGTAATACCGTATGGTATAGATTTAGATAAATTTACACCCAAAAATATTAGCAAAGAAAAAGAATTAAGAAATTTAATGGTTATAAGAGGTAAAACTTGGCGAAAAGGATTTGATATATTTGAAAATGTCATAAAAAAACTAGAAGAAATAAGACCAAATTATTTTAAATATTTAATAGTTGATCCCACTGACGCCAAAATCTCTCTATCTAATGGTAATTGGGAAGTTTACAAACCCGAAGATGATAAAGAACTTGCGCTTTGTTATCAAGAAGCAGATATTTATTTGTTTACATCTAGATTAGAAGGGTTTGGTCTTCCTCCTTTAGAAGCAATGGCTTGTGGTACTTTAGTAATTTCAAATTTTACTAAAGGATGCAGAGAATACATGATTGATAAATCTAATGCATTAATATGCAAAAAGTTTGAGGCTAATGAATTTGTTGAAAATATATTTAAATTAATTAATGATAAGGAACTATCAGATAAATTAATATCTGAAGGTTTAAAAACAGCAAGGAAAAGAGATCTTAATACTTTTTGCTCCGAGTTCTTTGATTTTATTTATTCAAACTAATAAATTTTATTGTGCAATTAATTAAAAATAAGGCTTAAAAAATAATTTATAGTAGGAATTAACTTGCATCTTTTAACTTTAAAATAAATATTTAATTTTTACATTTTATATTTAATAGCTTTTTTTTATCTTAAATTTTTTTAATATGATACTAAAAAAAGAAAATTGGTTCCTATATTAATTACTTGTTGGAAGAGACCTCAGAAGGTTATAAAATTAATTAACGCGATAAGATCAGTTAAACCAAAAATACTTTATGTAGCTTGTGATGGTCCTGATCTTCTTTCTCAAGGTAATAAAGAAAAAGTTTTTGAAACTCGTAAAATTGTTCTTAATAATATTGATTGGGATTGTAAATTATTAACTTTATTTAGCGAAAAAAATCTTGGCTGCAGATATGCCATGACTAAAGCTATTAATTGGTTTTTTGAAAATGAAAATCTAGGGATTATATTAGAAGATGATTGCATTCCTAGTGAAGAATTCTTTACATATACGAGCGAATTGCTTTTTAAATATAAAGATAAAAAAAATGTATGGTCTATTAGTGGTAATAATTTCCAGGATGGAATTGTAAGAGGTGAATCAAGTTATTATTTTAGTAAATATTTCCATTGTTGGGGATGGGGTACTTGGAGAGACAGGTGGCAAAAATATGATTCAGAATTAGATCAATGGTCTAATTCTCAAAAAGAATTATTAATAAAAAAAATTTTTGTCACAAAAGAAGAAAGAATTTTTTGGTCTAAGATCTTTAATAATCTAGTACTTTATAACAAGCCAGATTCTTGGGCATATAGATGGGCTTTTACTTGTTTTATCAATAAAGGACTTTCTGTGATACCTAACAAAAATCTAGTAAAAAATATAGGTTTTGATGATGAAGCTACAAATACAAAGAATGGCATCATAAGAAATGATATAGCCCATGGATTAATCCCTTTGAAACATCCTGAATCAATATCTATCAATAATATGGCAGATAAGTATACATTTGATAATCACTTTAATACAGGTACATTTAATTATAAGATAAGAAAATTCTACAAAGAGCCTTTATACTATCCCAAAAGATTTATTGAGATTTTTAAAATCTTTAATTTATGAATATTCTGCACATAAATTATTCTGATTTAGAAGGCGGTGCCTCCAGAGCAGCTTACCGTATTCATAGATCTCTTGTTGAGAATCAAGATTTAGAAAATATTATTTCGGAAATGAGAGTTGTAAACAAGTTAAGTGATGATAATTCAGTATTTACTATCAAAACAAAAATAAACCCAAAACTTAGATATAAAATTGTTAGTCTTTTAAATAAAATTTGGATGTTAAATTTTAAAACTATTAATAAGAGTATTCATTCTCCTGCAATTATAAAAACCAGATTTGGTAAAAATCTAAAATCAAATTCTTCTTATAATAAAAAAAATTTAATCGTCCATCTTCATTGGCTTGGGAATTTGATGTCAATAGAAGAGATTGGAAATTTACAAAAACCTATTGTGTGGACACTTCATGATCAATGGCCTTTTTGTGGTGCTGAGCATTATACTTTCCCTGATCAAGATTCTGATTTTGAGCGCTTTATTTCTGGATATTTAATTTCAAATAGACCTCCTTATGAAAGAGGTTTAGATATTAATAGACTTACTTGGGAGAGGAAAAAAAAATCTTGGAATAATCTTATGAATATCGTCTGTCCAAGCAACTGGATGGCTAATTGTGCACGAAAAAGTGAATTAATGAAAAACTGGCGAATTAAGGTTATCCCTAATCCTATAGATACTGGTTTTTGGAAACCTATTAATAAAAGTAAGTGCAGAAAGGAATTGAATTTACCTTTGAAAAAAATAATTATTATATTTGGTGCTATTGGAGGACTAAAAGATATAAGAAAAGGTGCAGACCTCTTGAAAAATGCATTAATTATTTTGAAAAAAGATTTTATGAAGAACTCTTCAATAAATATTCAACTTATAGTTTTTGGTCAATCTTCCCCTCATAAAAAATTGGATTATGGATTCCCAATTAATTTCTTTGGAATCATTAATGATGATAATAAGTTGAGAAAATTATATTCCGCTGCTGATTTAGTTGTAGTGCCTTCAAGAAAGGAATGTTTTGGACAGGTTGCGACTGAAGCACATGCATGTGGAACTCCTGTAGCAGCTTTTAATTCTACTGGATTATCAGAAATAATAGAACATAAAGTGACTGGACATTTTGCCAATCCATTCGACCCTTATTCTTTGGCATATTCTATAAATTGGATTATTGAAAATAAATCAAGATTAAAATTATTAGGTAAATCAGCTAGGAAGCGATCAATTGCAATTTGGGATCACAAGATAATTTCTCAGAAATATCATGATTTGTATAATGAAATATTATCAAATTAAATCAACCTCCAAAAAATTAACTTTTCAAAGATAATTTAAGTCATAAAATCTTCAATACGAATAAATCTTTCAAATATACCCACCTTAAATGTGAGGAAAGAAATTAACAATGAAGATAAAATTAACATATAGAATTTTATACCCCCTTTAAAAATACTTATAATTGCTAATAATTCTGGAATAAAAACTGTCATTTGAAGTCTTTCAAATTGCCATGAATATCCTAAAAAGTAAAAGGCGATTGAAAAAATATTCATGAAGTAAGGTACTAAAAAAATGTACTTATTTATAAATTCAGATCTTTTTGAAATAATAAATATCGAACAGTATGAAATAGCCAAAAATAGTAATGGCAAAGCTAAATTAATTCCAATAGTTCTTGCATCTATTCCACTACTACGACTGTAAAAAACAAAAATTGAAAGAATTATTGCCATTGAAAAACTTAAAATAAAAAATCTCCTTTGCTCTCTTTTTATGTTTTTACTTAAATATGAAATTAAAATTATTAAAAAATATAAAAAACCTAATTTATGTATGAATGTAAGAAAAAAAGATAAGATAAGAAGAATTGAAATTTTTAAATTAAATTTTTCTTCATTTATTTTATCTAGATAAATAATTATCAAATAAAAAGGACCTGTGGCGAGACCCTGCCTAAGCGCATTTAATATAGGCAATATTATTGGCCAACTATGTAGATAAGCTAAAAAAGAAATATTTGAGACGATTGCTTCTGATTTATTTTTTGGTTTTATAACGTTTTTTATTAAGAAATATATTGAGTAAGGCAATAATATTGAAATAATAAGTGGTCCAATACTAAAAATTCCTATAGTTAATCCCGCTATATTCCAACCAATTGAGTAAGGTTGATCCCAACTTATAGGGGAATTATAGTAAGACTTTAAAAAATCAAATCCAAATCCATAAAATCCAATAGATATTAATAAAGGAAATATAGATAAAACAATGAATATAAAATTAAATTTTATTTTTGGTAAGTACATCTATAATTTTTCTTTATTTTTTTAAAATATGCTCTCAAAAAAAGTGATGTTAATTATTGGTGTGAAAAGTATCCTTTGCATTGTTTATTAAGAAAATGAGAAAAACTTTTTCCTTAAGAATTTAATAATTGATAATTTTTATTTATACCATAATTTCATGAGAAATCAGTAGCAAATATATTTCAATCTTTATAAAAAAATATTTCTGGACAATATCACATTAAGTCATTAACTTTAGTCTGTTGCTTTCTTTTTATTTAGAAGGGTTTTTTATATATAATAAATAATAAATAATAAATGGTCACAAGATAATGTTGTTTAATGAACTTTGGGAAAGACTTTCTTCTGGTAAACCATTCTTTATTGCTGAAGCAGGAGTAAATCATTTAGGTTCTCTTGAGTTAGGTGAAAGATTAATAAAAGAAGCTTCTGAGTCCGGAGCTCATGCTATTAAATTTCAGTCTTATAAAGCTAAGAATTTATGTACTAGAAATGCCCCAAGATTTTGGGATTGGGATGGAGAGTTGGAAAAGGAGGGATCTCAATTTGATTCGTATTCTCATCTTGATTCTTTTGGAGAAAAAGAACATCATGAATTAAAGAAGTTATGCGAAAAATATGAAATAGAATTCATGTCAACTCCATTTGATGATGAAGCTACTGATTACCTAGATCGTATTGGGATAAATGCTTACAAGATTGCATCATGCGATTTAACTAATCATCCTCTTTTAAAGAGAGTGGCATCTAAAAAAAAGATAATGATGCTTTCAACTGGCGCTGCAAAAATTGATGAAATAAAAGAATCTGTAAGATTAATAAGAGAATCTGGAACAGAAAAAATTGTAATCATGCATTGTAACTTGAAGTATCCAACTGGTGATGACGAAATAAACTTAAGAATGATTAATGATATTAAAAATAGTTTCCCGGAATGTCTTATCGGACTATCTGATCACACCATGAATTTATGGACTCCAGCATTTGCTCATGCATTGGGAGCATCCATCATTGAGAAACACTTTACAGTAGATAAAACTCTTGGTAAAAGCGCAGATCATTGGTTATCTGTAGATCCTGATGACGTTAAGCAATTAATAAAGAATCTTGAGTTTTCTGAAATGCTATTAGGGAAAGCTGGAAAAGAATGTACTGAAAGCGAACAAAAGGCAAGATTATATGCGAGAAGGAGTATTGTTTCACTAAATGCTATTGCTAAAGGTGATATCTTTACAAAAAATAATTTAACTTGCAAAAGGCCAGGGACTGGTTTGTCTCCAACTATGTTGGAAAGTCTTATTGGAAAAAGAGCAAGAAATGATATACCTGCAGATCAGATTATAAGTTTAGAAGATATTTATGATTGAATCATGAAAGATAAAAAAGATGAATTTTTTTTTCAAATCATAAAAATAGTTGGTCTTAAAAATCTACTTTTTTCAGAGTCCCAAATTACACCTTTTTCTACAGGTGTAAGAGTCGGTTCAGGAAAAGCCGAGGCCGTAATCCTACCAGAAAATCTCCTTCAACTATGGAATATTTTGGAGATTCTTGTGAAGTTTAAAAAAATAATCATAATACAGGCTGCTAATACAGGATTAACTGGGGGCTCAACTCCAGATGGAGATAAATACGATAGAGATGTTGTGATAGTAAATACACTCAAAATTAAAAAGTTGTTTTTATTAAAAAATGCTTCTCAAGTTTTAGCTCTACCAGGCTCTACATTGTATGATTTAGAGGCAAAATTAGAAAACTATAATCGAGAGCCACATTCTGTTATAGGATCTAGTTGTATTGGGGCATCAATTATTGGAGGAATTTGCAATGGATCTGGGGGTAATCTATTGCAAAGAGGGCCGGCCTATACCGAATTATCATTGTTCGCTCAAGTAGATAATCAAGGAATCTTGAGATTAATTAATCATTTGAATATTGATCTTGGTAACTCACCTCTGGAGATTCTTAAAAATTTAGATAACTTTGAGAGTAAGAGATTTAATATCTTTGATAATGAGAAAATAGCATCTGATAATGAGTATAAAATGAGGATTCGCGATGTCGATTCTAAAACCCCTGCAAGATTTAATGCAGATAAAAGGAGACTTTATGAAGCTAGTGGATGTTCTGGAAAATTATGTGTTTTTGCAGTAAGACTAGATACATTTCCAAAATCTAAAGAGACAAAAATAGTTTTCTTAGCAACAAATGAACCAAAGAATTTTACAAATATAAAGAATCATATCCTTTTGCGATTCAATAAACTACCAGATATTTGTGAGTATATGCATAAGACATTTTTTGATGGGGCCGATAAGTATGGCAAGGATACTTTTTTGGTGGTTAAATACTTTGGTCCAAAATTTATGCCAATATTATTTAAATTTAAGCAAAAAATGGAGATTATTTTATCTAATTTTAAGTTTATAAATAAGAATATTATGGAAAGAATTCTTCAAAAAACTGCAGAAGCGGTACCAGATCATTTGCCAAAAATTGTAAGAGACTTCAGAAAAAAATACGAACATTTTTTAATATTGTCAGTAAGTGATGAATGTATTAAAGAATTAAACGATTATTTTACCTCTGGTGAGTTTCGGGATATGAATTTGGAATTTCATCAGTTTGATGAAAAGGAAGGGAAGGATTTACTTCTGCATAGATTTGTAGCTGGAGCTGCACCAAAGAGGAACAAAATACTTAATCCTTTTAATTCAGGCGAGATTTTACCTTTTGATGTCGCTTTACCAAGAAATTGCAAAAATTGGTACGATATTTTACCTGAAAAAATTTATTCTCAAATGTCTGAGATTTTTTTAATGGGACATTTTATGTGTATGGTTTTTCATTGGGATTTTATTGTGAAGAAAGGAGTTGACGTTAATAAATTGAAGAAAGAAATTATTGAAATTTTTAATGAACATAATATTAAATATCCAGCTGAGCATAATTACGGCCACTATTATAAGGCCGATAAAAATCTTCTGAGTCACTATGTCAATTTAGATCCTACAAATACATTTAATCCAGGAATTGGGCAAACTTCAAAGAATTTAAACTATAAATGAATTTATTATTTGATAAATTCGAAAAATCTTGAGTATTGATTTTCACTCATATCAAATACATTTATATTTTCAAATGGCTTTGCATTTGTATGGCCTCTATGCAAAAGCATTGAATGATTAAAATTAGATTTTTTGGAAATTCTAAATAATTTTTTATCACTCCAATGAGTAATATGTCTCTCAGGATTACTGGCCTTAAATTTTTTTAAATCTTTAATTTCATTACTAAGTAATTCTGCAATTTTTTCAATACAGTAATCATTCTCTACTGCTAATTCATAAAGTTTCTTAGGATCCTGATTTGCAGCCTCTTTAAAAATACTTACTATAGATGACCATGTACTAAGTTCTTTGAGATCCTTTGATAAATTTTTTTCATTATTTAGACATTTCGAATAATACATAAATTTATGATCATCAGGAATTACTAATCTGAAAACCCCATTAGGTTTAAGTATCCTTTGGAATTCTTGAAAAACTTTTTCTCCGTTTGACTCTTCTAGATGTTCAAGAACATGCGACATATAAATTAAGGATGTAGAGTTATCATCCAAAGGAATTTTCAAATTCTTATCACATAAGTCTATTGGAATGAAATCTTTATTAGGAGTTCCAAGTAGAGACTTATAGTATTTTGAAACTCCAGGAAAATCAAAATTAGTCCATTTTTTATGGTAGAAAGCACCACTACCGAAATTGGCAAAAACAGCTTTTTTATCAAAAATTTTGTATCTCTTTCTATCCTCTTTAGAAGAATAAATATTAAAGGTATTAGTATACCGGCATAAAGAAGAGCCAAGGCCTATGACGGGTAAATTATATAAATATTTATTTATTAATCTTGATAGATGAGGAAGAAATGATAATTGAGAAATAGTATGATTTGATATTGTTAATCCATTTGTAGTATTTTTTCTCAATGAGTGATTAAATAATTCACTCTTCTCTAAATAATTTAAAATTTCTTCTTTATCGCTTAATTTGTAATACATATAAATTAATTCAACTGATTTATTTTTATAATATCACTAGCCTTGGAATCTAATCTAACGCCTTTATTTACAAGATTATTTATTTTCTGAAAATCTTCTTCGGTATCAATATCAAACTTTAAGTTTGGATAAGCTAATTCTCTATTAGCCTTTAAAGGTTTGATCCTAAATTTTGTTTGGTTTTTCCAAATATAATTAAAAATATGCTCACGATCATCATTATCTTTAGCCACTTTATTTAATCTTATTAAAATTTCAAAAGAAGTTATTTCAGCACCAAATCCATCAGCATAGTTACTATTGAGTTTGTTTAAATGATTAAAAGCATAATCACAAGAATTCATTTGAAAAAAGTTAATTAATTTATCTATTTCATTACCATCTATAAAAGGATTATCTCCACAAACTCTAATAACATTAATAGGTTTATACTTCAAAGATGCCTCTGTGAATCTATTTAAAACATTATTTTCTTCTCCTCTAAAGAAATCTATATTCAACTTTTTAGCGTAAGAAATTAATTCATCATTCTCTTTGTTTGTACTTGTCGTAAGTATTATCTGATTTAATAATTTGGATTTTTTTAATCTAATTAATACCCACTCTAATAAAGTAAATTCACCTAATTTTTTTGTCATTTTACCTGGGAATCTTTTTGACCCCATTCTTGCTTGAACAAAAGCAATATTATGGTTCATTAGGCAAGGTTTTTTGTAAGAAACTTAAATTTTAATTGTTTCCAAAATTGAATTTCTTATTTTTGAGGGGTTTTCACTATTTAAACTAACCCCTATCGCAATGGAAACTGATCTTGATAATAAATCACTAGAAGGCTTTAGATAATCTTTGTATTCTCCTATATCCATACTTAAGTCTTTACCCATATGTTCCCAGCTACCGGCAAAATGCCATGTATAAGCTTCTGGAAGAATTTTGGTTGATAACCCATTTTTTAACAATTGCTCTCTGCAATTGTTGGCTGTTAATGAGTCTCTCATTAAGAAAATTAATGCATCAGCAGTCTCATAAGAATTTTCTGGTTTACATCTAATCGTTATTTCTTCAATATCAGATATTTTTTCTAATATTAAATTACTATTTTCTCTTTGTTTTGAAACAATACTATCAAGCTTTTTTAATTGTGCAATTCCTACGGCACCTTGCAACTCAGTCATTCGGTAATTAAAACCACTACTTGATCTACTGTCTTTCCACCTAGGTAAATTTGGATTATTTTCATGGCCATGATCATGCCAGGCAGCAGCTTTTTCATAAATTTTTTCATTATTAAAAACGAGCATTCCTCCTTCACCTGTTGTAATTGTCTTAACAAAATCAAAACTAAAAGTACCAATATCTCCCCATGTGCCAAGAGGTTTGCCCTCTAAATTACCTCCACATCCCCATGCAGTATCCTCAATTAAAAAAATATTATGCTTATCACATAAAGATTTAATTTCTTTTAATCTCGCGGGCACCCCTAGCATATGTACAGCTATTACAGCTTTTGTTTTTGGAGTTATCAATTTTTCTAAATCTGCTGGATCCATGTTTAAAGTCGAATCAATGTTGGTACAAACTGGTTTTGCTCTTGATTCAATAATTGCTTCAACAGTAGCTACAAAAGTAAAGCTTTGAGTAATCACTTCATCACCCTCTCCAATTCCTAGAGCAGCTAAAGCTACTCTCAAAGCGGCTGTGCCTGAAGAGACCGCTAAAGCTTTTTTTGATGACATTTTTCTTGCAAATTCTTCTTCAAATTGCCTCACTTTAAATGAATTATTTCTTAAGTTATCGAAGCTATGACGAAATAAAACTCCTCCTTTATCAAATATATCTTTAATCTCTTGGAACTCCTCATTCCCTATCATTTCGTAACCAGGCATTCTACATCCTCATAAAAATTTCTTTAACCTTTTCAGGGGTTAATATTTTTTTGTAATCCGGACCAAGGGCGTTTGTCAATGGTTTTTCATGAATTATTGTAGAAGAATATAATTCTGAAAAAGAATTTTCATCTAGATCTTTGCATAAACCTTTTGGGATAGTTACATTTTGTCTGATTAACATTTTTTTAAATTCTGCACATTCTTTAGGATAAAATTCATCCATAACGTTCATTACGATACAGTTGCCAATGCAATGATGAGTACCTAAAACTACGCTTAGTCCAGCAGAGAAAGGATGAATTAACCCAACATAGCTTGTTGCTATTGCACATCCACCAAGATAGGAGGCGACCATTAATTTTTCTCGGTTAGAATTACTCATCATATCTCCAGTTAAAAAAACCTCTCTACACAACTTTATAGTCGCTTCAGAAAAGACATTCCCAATTGGATTTTTATAACTCCCGGAGAGAGATTCTATACAGTGAATATATGCATCCATTCCAGTATAGAAATATTGATTTCTTGGGACTGAAGCAGTTAAATTAGGGTCCATTATGATCTGGTCATATACTGTAAAGTCACTATTCATACCAAGTTTTATACCTGTTTTTTTATTTGTCATTACGCATGTTCTAGTAGCTTCTGCACCAGTTCCTGAAATGGTTGGTATCGCAATCTTAAAAATGCCAGGGTTTTTTAATAAATCCCAACCCTGATAATCACTTGCATTTCCTGGGTTTGTGTAAAGGTTAGAAATAGCTTTTGCTATGTCCATTGTAATGCCCCCACCCATCCCAATAATTAAGCTTGGAGCAATTATCTTTTTAGCTCTTAACTGATAAATAAGTTGATCTACATAATCAGTAGTAGGTTCTTCATTAGTATTTACAAAAATAATTTCATCTTCATTTTGGAAATCAAAATTTTTCAGTAAATCTTTTTCTGATTTAAAAAATTCATCAATAAAGTATATAGCTGGTCCATCAAAAATATTTTTTCTTTTTTTGGACAAAAAATTTACTTCTGAAATACTACCTGGCCCAACTGTATAGTTTGTTACATTCTTAACATTTTTAATTCCTGTATCGAGAATCCCCATAATTTTAATAAAATGATTTAATTAGTAAATTTTTGCTTTCGTATAGACTGAAATACCATTCTATAGTTAATTGCTTGACTTAGAAGCTTTAATTAAGACATTTCTTATCACTTTTGCATAACTCTTCATTTTCAATAAATCAATTGTTGGATGAACCAGAAACATTAAACTTGTCTCACCTAATTGTTTAGAGTTAGGCAATCTTTTTTTATAATTTTTACTATAACTTTGAAAAATTTCTTCTAAATAAATTTCACTACAACCTCCATGGAATGCACTATAACCTTGCATCTCAATATCTTTAACTATTTCATCTCTACTGTATTTATCACTTAAAAAATTTAAATTTAAAAAACAGTAAAACTTATACCAAGCATGAATTATATTTTTAGGTAATGATGGGATTCTTATAATTTTTAGATCTTCTAAAGCTTCGATTAATATTTGAGCATTTTGATTTCTCTTCTGATTCCATTCTTTGATTAAATCTAATTGGCAAATTCCAATGCTGCTTTGAAATTCTGTAATTCTAAAATTATTACCCATATTCTTATGCATCCATTTAAAACCTGGTTTTTTAGAGGAAGAATTTACTTTATTTATGTCTTTACCATGATCTTTATAAGACCAGATTAACTCATAAATGTTTTTATTGTTAGTTGTTACCATTCCCCCTTCTCCTCCAGTGCTAATAATTTTATCTTGACAAAAACTCCATGTAGATACGTCTCCAAATGAACCTACTGATTTAAATTTTTTATCAATAAGAACTTTTGCACCATGAGCTTGTGAGCAATCTTCTACTAATAAAATATTATTTTTAGAAGCAAAATCCCTAATTGCAAGAATTTCAGCAGGACAACCAGCGAGATGAACAACACTTATAATTTTTGTTTTTGGTGAAACTAACTTCTTTATTTCATCAAACTTAATATTTCCAGTATCTAAATCCACATCAGCAAATACTGGAATCGCTCCAAATAATATTGCTGTAGATGCTGTTGCTATGTATGTTCTGGGAGTCGTAATTATTTCATCACCTTTAGACAATCCACAAGCTAAGTATGCGAGATATAGAGCAACTGTCCCATTTGAAACAGCAATGGCATATTTTGTCCCAACAAAATCAGCAAATTTTTTCTCAAATAATTTTGATTTGTTACCAGTCCAATAATTTACTTTCCCTGACTCTAAGACTTTGCTAGCTTCATTTATTTGCTTTTGATCGTAGTAAGGCCAAGGTGGAAGTAATGTCGTCATTTTGAATTACAAATTATATTTCAAAAAAAATAATATTCACTCTAAGAGTTTTAATTATGATTCTAAAAAGTTTTTTTAAGATAAAAATTCTTTTTTAGCTCTTATTAATAATTCTGCAGCTTTTTTATAAGCTATTTCTTGCGCTTCACTAGTCATTCCAGCTATATGTGGGGTAATTATTACTTGAGAGGTTTTTTTGGCATAATCAATAAGATATTTTGAATCCTCTAATGTGAACTCTCCTTCTAATACATCTGTAGCATATTTCATTTTTGGTCTTAATTTTAAAAATTTTAAAAGGTCTTTCTCTTTGACAATTTCTCCTCTAGAAGTATTAACTAAAAGTAGATTCTCTTTTGTATCTTTAAAAAACTCTTTATCTATTAAATGTATCGTGGATTTATTAACGTGTGCATGTAAAGAAACCACGTCACAATTTAAAGCAATTTCATTTAGGGAATGTACTCTATTAATTCTTGGATGTACAACATCAGTATTGGGATCATATACAAGTATCTTTGCGCCAAAGGAATCGCAATAATTACTATAAAATTTGCCTAGTCTTCCATATCCTATAACTCCAATAGTTAATTCTGAAAATTGTCTTCCAATAAAGGGGGTATATGCCCATTTACCATCCTTCACTGAATTAAATGCAAATGGAATATTTCTTAATGCAGATAGGGTAAGAGCAAAAGCATGTTCAGCAGTACTTGATATTTTATTAATAGTGTCTCTTTCTTCTGTTATGGATATAATTTTTATATTTCTTTTAAAGCATTCATCTTTATCAATATGATTTGTTCCTGTTGATGCAGTACAGATGATTTTTAATGATGGATATAAATTAAAAAAATTTTTGTCTAGGTTATAAGTTAATTGATTAGGGTTAGTAAATGTTGCAATAATTTTTTTAGATTCTTTTAATTTAGAAATTGGTGTTTCTTCTTCCATAAAAAGATTAAACTCTTTTTTTAGAATGTCTTCTAAGCCATTAATATGTTTTATGGGAGTAGTAATTAAAATTTCAGGTTTCATTTTTTTAGGATGATATTTGCTAGTTCCAAATCGTATGGGGTATCAATATTAATTGATTTTTCTGGAGGCATTATATAACCATAACTATTTTCTCCACCAAAGCGTAAACTTTTATGCATTAAATAATCCCTACTTAAAGCGTATATTGAACCATTTCTTATATATGCTTTTGGCCTTAAATCCTGCCTCCTTCCAGAGAGCTCTGGTACACAAAAATCATACAATTTACCATTTTCTATTTTTTTCAATCTTGCAGGGTGATATTCTTCAACTAATGAGACACCAATTACAGATTCTGCATCATTTTTTTCCAGTAACTCAATACAATTGTCGATATCGTTGACATCTTTAAATGGATTTGTACACATTAACTCAACAACTATTTCAAAAACAATTGAGTCCTGTTTCTCGCAAAAAGCAGTTGCATGTTTTAAGGCATCCGTAGATGAAGCTTTATCTGTTGCTAAAGCTGCTGGCCTCAAAAAAGGAATATCAATATTTTTCTTTTTACAGTGTGAAGCAATCTCCTCTGAGTCAGTTGATACGATATATCTGTCTATATATTTACTTTTTTTTGCTTCTTCAATTGTGTAATCTATAAGTCTTTTCTCTCCAATTTTTGAAAGATTTTTCTTTGATATTCCTTTTGAGCCTCCTCTTGCAAGAGTTATGCCGAGAATATTTTTATTATTAATGCTCATAATAAATTTATCAATACTCAACAAATATTACTATATGGATCTTATGAAAAATAAATTTTATTTTTTACCGTAATCAGTATAATTAAATTAATTTTTCTATTAAAGATAAAAATTCAGATATAAAAATTTAAATGTCAAATGTTAAAAACATACTTGTTCTTTTTTATGGTATTGGCCGTTCACCATCATGTATGAAAAAAAATATTGAGATTTTGAAGAAAAAAAATAAATATAGTTATAGTTTTAAGTTTAATTTTGCTTATGCTCTTAACTCTATAAAGAGAATAAACAATCCTAGAACTTCTGAATTTATTGATATTGATAAATCAATAATACTTTCCTCTATAAATATTATTGATATTTTTTATGAAATTGATCAGAATATATTCGAAAATGAATTTTATAATTATTTAAATTTAAATAAAAAAATAAAGATATATGATCCTTATAATGACCAATTTAAAACCCTTTGTAATCTATTCTGTCAGTTAAGCCTTTTAAGTAAGTTTTTTAAAAATAATGATCTTGCATCTTATGATTCATATCTTGTTATTAGAGATGATGTTTTAATTGTTGACGAAAGTGGATTATTTAGTGGCATTGAAATTATTTCTAAGACTAAGAAAAATGTATTTATTACATCTTTTCATTGGCATGGCGGGGGTAATGATCGAATTATAGTATTGAATGATTATGGCAATAAATTATTTAATGAAAGACTATTTCTCTTAAAAAAACAATTAAAAAATAATACCTTTAAAAATAGTGAAAGAATAAATCTTGAGGCAATTGAAAACCTTAGCTTAAGGATAATTTCCACTCCAATTAAAATCTTGAGATTCAGAGCTAATGGAATAAAAAGAGCAGAAGTTTTTTTATTAAGGCCCTATAGAGTTTTTGAAACGATGCGAATTATTGTATCTTTTATTAGATTTTGTTTTTTTTACACCAAAGTTAATATAGATAAAAAATTTCATTTAAAGTTATTTAAATAAAATTATATTTTTAAAAACCATATAAATTGTTTTAATAATAATCACAATATCATTAGAGATTGACCAATTTTTGCAATATTCGTTGTTAAGTAAAACCTTTTTTGGCCAAAGAATTTCCTCATTATATTTCAA
>MDTC01223544.1_pt1 | contig 15383 bp, 26 predicted proteins | sample 811181 | NCBI WGS metagenome assembly MDTC01 (sample SAMN05326644, study PRJNA326480) | marine metagenome | isolation source: seawater | place: Pacific Ocean: North | collected 2011
TATGCCGTTCTATAAGTTGCCTATTGAGATGTGGGCGTTGAAGAAAACATTTGCGGATATCAAGATGACAGGGAGATACGGAGAGGTTCCAGCGACCTGGAATTTCGCTATGCCTGTTTTGGGTTCTTTGGGTTTAGCCAAAAAGAACTCTAAAGGTCACTGGGCGATGAAAGATACTTACGCTTATGCGGTTGAACAGTTCATGCCTGTGTTGGGTAGATCTCGGAGGGGGTTGCCTTCAGAAAAAGATAAACAGGATCGTTGGTTGACGACGTTCTTCTCAACGTTTCTAGGGCTTGGGTTGCGAACTAATGATCCTGCTTCTCAAAGAAGCAAGTTGTACGAGATGCGAGAAGAGTTCTCTAAAGACATTCAGGACTTTAGAGATATCGAAGGCGTAGGATCGGAGTAAGGTTTGTATATGTCTCCTACAATTATTTCTAGAGCTGGGTGGGAAGCACGACCGCCGAAAAGAAAACTGACGCCTTTGAAGAAGTGGCGTGTCGTTGGCATTGTCTTGCATCACAGTGGTGTAAAGAACGCCCCTAAGGGCGTGACAGCTGTTAAAGCGTATGAGCGTTTCCACATGGATTCTCGAGGTTGGAATGCTATTGCTTACAACTGGTTAGTTGATGAAGAGGGAGTTATCTATGCGGGGAGAGGTCCTAGTGTCGTTTCTGGTGCTACTAAGGGTTGGAATTCTCGTACTGAGTCGATTTGTTTCACGGGCTGGGGGGATGTAGAGGTCCCTGAAGCTGCTTTGAAGTCTATTAAGTGGCTTATTGCTGATATTCAGCATCGTTATGACAACAAATTGTGGGTTAAAGGTCATCGAGATGTGGGCAATTCTACGTGTCCAGGTAACTGGTTGTACAGCTGGTTGAAGTCTGGGATGCCCGAGAGAGTTGAAGATCCAGCTAAAGTTGACTGGGACGGCGTGAGCGCTCATCTGGAGGGCTTAAAGAACATCGTCCTAGCTAGCCCCCTTTCGAAGCGTAAGAGGAGTCGTGGGGAGGCTGTGAGGGCTGTTCAGCAAAGATTAAAAGATCTTGGCTTTGAGCCTGGGGGAATAGACGGTATCTACGGGTATAACACCAAAAGAGCGGTGAAATTATTCCAGGTTAGGTACGCTTCGTTTCTCAAAGTTGATGGCATAGTTGGTGGCAACACATGGGATGTGTTGTTTAGCTAGCTGGGCCACGGATAGCTCTCTATAGGAGGTACCAGAATGGCTAAAGGAAAAGGGTACGGGTCGTTTGGCGACACTTTCGGCAATGCAGATGAACAACCATACGATTCATCGTCGGTTGACAATATGGCTGACATGGCTGCTAAAGCAAAAAGTGATGCTGCTTATTTGCGATCCTCTCCACTTGGCAATCAGGCGCATGGTGGACGACCGCTCGGTAAATGAAAAAACCACCTAAGAAAGCGGCATATTCAAAACCAAAGAAAAGCCGTAAACGTGCGCGACGGCCAGTTAAGTACTAGAAAGGCAAGAAGTGACTGAAGAAACAGTTAAAACAAAATTCTCTTGGTCAGACTGGATCGAAAGATCTGTCTGGACAGGCGTTGAAGCAGCTCTAGCTGTAGTAGTTGTTACTGATGTGTCAAGTCTTAAAGCGGCAGCTACAGCATTTGCTGCAGCTGCTATCGCTGCTCTCAAGACGTTAGCGAAGGCGCGTCTTGGCAGGTAGCCGTGGAAGAAGAAGCGTTTGAAGAAGACTGGGCTGACTTTATGGCAGCTCAGGGTCTTGCCCTTGAAGATGAAGTTGAAGAATCGATTAAAGATTCCCTCGGCTTACTCGACATTCAGGACGGGACACATGCTCAATGGGTGGGCGAAGATCTTGCTGTTCTTTTCGTTTTTGACCCTAACGAGCTTGAATCGGTTTTGAACGCTTGGGATGAAGCCAGAGATGGCAACATCGTCGCTTTGGGCGCAATGCTGCACTGGTTGCAGGGACTTAGCGATTTCTTGCAAGCTTGCGTTAACTCTCATGATGAGGGTTTGACTTAGATAGGTACTCTCGAACTACTTCTTGTTCGAGTAACCCATCTCTCAACTTGTGTGCTAGTTCGTCGCGGATTCGCGCCAAACTAGTTTTAGGGATGCCGCTTAGTTGCGCTAGCGACCGTAGCGTTAAACCCCAGTCGACCAGCATCTGATACAACCATTGCTCGTCATCAGTTAGAGATAGAAATACTTCTTGTACCGCTATTATTAGGTCTTCTCTGCGAGATTCCCTTTCTTCGTAAGACAAAGGGATCGTTTGGTTGGGCGCAGCTGACATGGTTGCTTCATAAATATTTTCTGGAATCGGTTTATGCCATGCATGGTGAACGTGGTCACCGTAGAGAGCGCGAGTGGCCCCATCGAAATTTAAGCCTCTCGTCTGGGATCTCTTTGTTACTACTTCAACCCACGGACGTTGAGGTTTTAAAGAAGGGAATTTGAAACCTTTCAGAGTTTCAAATAGTTGTTCTACCCATTCTCCCTGGTCTTCGTCATCCACTGACCCAAGGAAGAAGTTTGGAGCTTATCGATATGTAAGCTTTCCCTTCAGGGTATTTCCCGAACTGAACATCTTCTTTGTTGATTAGTTTCATCATTTCAGGCCAAGGAAGTTCAGCATAGGTTTGGCGTGTGGTTGACCACACCCAAAACCATACTGGTGTTCCCAAGTTGTTCCATTGTTCGAGGGCAGCGATTTTCTCAATCTTTATTTTCAGGGGTCTGCTGGCAATACCTTGAACTTCGACAAGTCGAGTTGGGATTTCTTGCATGTAGTCAGGCATGTAACGTAACGACAACGCAAGTTTATGTAATCTGAAATCATCCCCGTTTGGTTTCTTTGGCCTGTTGTGACCTAAACGTGCCCAGTTCTCATTGAAATGTTCAAACATTCCTTCAGCTTCATCGCCCATTGACTCAAATCGTTCTACAAACGGTTTATCTGAGAATGCTCGTGGAGCTGTAACAGTCATGTTTTTTTGCCTACGATTTCGTGAATCTGGATATCATCATCGTATGCGATTCCGTTCAATCCGTCTTCGATGGCTTTAAGGTAGTTAGTAGTATCTCCTCGGAGTTTGCTTTTCTCCCGATCCATCTCAGTGATTGTTATGTGGGCTCGTTTATCGTTTAGCACTACGCTTACCTTGATTGGGCCTTCAAATTTTGGCCCGTCGTAGGCTTCCCCAACAGCTTTTTCGTAAGCTCGAGTGCTTTCCGAAGTGTAGGCGTACCCTTTCTTGGAGAAACGGGGACGCCCTTTCACTTTCGGTCGGCCAGGGACAGTGAACTTGTAGCTAAGTTTTTTCACGGGGTTCCACTCGAGTTGACGCTGATTCCACTAGATCTCGTAAGTACTTTTCACGTTCGGCACGGTCAACGTACTTACCTAAACGATCATCAAGCTTCCTCACCCAATCAATTGTGGCATCTATTGAGTAGCCTTGCCACAATAGGCTCCCAGCAAAGGCGAACATCGCAGCTGATCTGTCTTCAAAAGTAGTTTGGTCCCAGATTTTCCTAGCTGTTCCGTAGAACTCTCCATCGTTCCTATCGCCCCCAGAGTACTGAGGGGCTTTAGGTTCTGTCGCCTCGTATAACCGAACGAGTTCCCTGAACACAGGTAGAGATACTCGGTTATCCCAGGCAGCTTCCACGAATGATTCTGCATCGTAGAACGTTGGAGGGCTAACGTCTGGAACATACACTTCATGTCTTCCCGTAGACCTACTATGAGGGTAAGGAAGTCGTAGACAGTTTCCTATCTTCCCTTCAGGGAGAATAGTTTGCTTGGGGTAAACCTCTTTGATTGGGACATCAACTATCCGACATGCCCCAATCATTCCTTTGCGACCTATCGAGGCAGCTATGGGCTGATCAAGATACACCCAAACGTGATACCCCTTGCTTTTAGAAGTCTCCTTAAAGGAAGGAATTCCTTTTGCGGAAAGTATCTTCTGTAAGTTGTCTGCATGAACGTCGGAGGTTTTACCTTCGTCCAGGTCAACCGCTACCCAGTTCACCATCCAAACTCCATTGACTTTCCAGAGAGGGTAAACTCCAAGAGTTTTCCCTTCTCCAGAACCGTCTAGGTGTTCAGCAATTCTTTGCGTATAGGTAGGGTCTTCACAGGTCGCATAGGTTTTGTCTTCTTCTCGGAAAGGATTTACCCGAAATGAAACATCAGCTAAATGTCCACCAAAGTGAAGTTGGGCGAACCGTTCTACGGTTTCAGTTACTGAACCCATCTGTCGTCCTCTGGAATATCACTCTGTAAATATTCTCGCACAAGTCCACAGTGCGGGTCCATGAAATAGTCAATTGGTGGCTGCGTGACATGACAGGGAGGACGTTTGTTCTTGCACAGATCGAGGGAAACTGTGACCGAATGGATGCGACGTTCCGCTTCTGAAAGTTTTGGATCATCTCTACGTCTGAAAACGTTGAGCTGCAAAATCGCATATTCATCGGCATTAAATTTTCCATCGTCCATTCCTCTAGATGTGCCCCGAGTGGAGCCCTTCCCTGACTGGTGAACTAATCCAACAGGCAGATTCTCTGTTTCTGCCCAATCTTTCAATCCCTTCAGCACGGTTGAGACACCTTCGTATCCTGATGCGCCTGGAAGTTGTTCCAAGAAATCGACCATTACGAAACGTGGACGTTGCTGCCAATAGTCTTCGCATTCTCTCATAGCATCAGACATATCTTTGAAAGACATGGCGCTAGGAAAGATCTTGACTCGATCGAGGAAGCCGTGTTTCGCTTCTTCGATTTCATTCATAATGGCTTCGTCTTGTACACGAAGCGCTTGTTCTACTTCAGCCAGATTTCGCTGGTAGAGAAGCGCATACAGTTTAGAGATCACTAATATTTCTGGTTCGTCTGGAGTGTAGATAACTCCATAGAAGTTGGGATCTTCTAAAAGGTTTCTTGCTATTGATGACAGGAGCACGGCTGATTTTCCGCTGTGTGCTCGTCCCGTTACGACGAGTACGTCACTAGGCCATACACCTCTCATCTTCTGGTCGATATCTGCTAAACCAAGGTAGAAGCAGTCGTGGCTTCCCTTGGCGTATTCGACCCATCGCTCCACTGCGGCAGCAGTTGGTCGAAAAAATTTGTATTGAGTCTCCCCTTCTGGGATGTTGACGCTCTCTAGGAGAGCATCAACATCCTCAGAACTGAGGGCGACTGGTCCATCGCCCGTCATTTATCCCCCTTGGTGTAGCTCTGCTCGACGTGATTCCCAATCCCATTCAATTGCATCGGCTTGGGTTTGTCCGCTTGCTTGGTCCCAGACTTTCAACGGAACGTTGGAGTCTGCTGGCTTGATCCAGATACCTACATCGCGAGCTGTGTTTAGCCCGATGTGAACCAAAGCATCTTTCGATACAGAGAAGTTCGGCATTTCTTTGCCGTTCTTACTGATCTGTGGCGAGTAGTCACCGCTTTCCTTCACCTCGTACACCTTGATGGTGCCGCCTGCGTTGTCAGCCCAAGCTGAAGGCTGGAAAGCCAACAGATTAAACGCTGCCTGCTGCAGTTCGGAAGACTTCCCTACGCAGAACTCGGTGCGCTTGTAAATACGCCCGCCTCCAGATGTAGGACCTGCAGGTGCAGGAGCTGAAGTGGCTACGGGTGCTGCTTGGGCAAAGGCTCCCGCGGGTTCAGCTGGCGCTGAACTCGGAGCCGCCGCCTGGGGGGCGCTTGCTTTATTATCTGAAGCCCTGGAAACGCCGCTTTTCAGGCGTCGCATCACAACCCCGTCAGGAGATAAATCCCATTCCTGACCTGATTGCTTAAGCACCTCTGCTTGCACTTGCTCGAATAGGCCCGAAGCTTCTGCAAGAATGCCTTCGTCACCCATCGATTCAGGGACTGTCCTCTCAATAGTGAGCGTATAGTCCGCTGTTTCATATGGAGCTTCACTTACTTTCTGTGTGAAGCTAACTGTCACTTTCGCTGTGTCAGTCATTTCTTACCTTTCTCCCTACCAGGGATTTTCTCCGAGGTGTTCACCTCGGCATTTGCCTGCCTGCCAGACAGGACACCATAACGGAGAGCAATGATAGCCCTCCCAATTCTGTGGCCATGTTTCTGCGTCCGACATTATTGTCGGAACCATCGACCAGCACAATTCTAGAAAAGCATTCTTATGCTGTTCTGTTCTTTCGATCTCAATTATTTGCAGTTGACCATTCGCCAATACGCAAAGTTTGAATTCTGTTTTGTCTAACGCATAACAGTATGCGTGAGATTGGATATCCCAACGTTTTTTCTCCCAAGGTTCGTAGAATCGACTTGGATTCTTCCAATCCCAGATTACACCGTCTTCTGCTACCCAGTCTGCTGTTCCAGTAAGAATAAGATTTATGTTTCCTCTGGTTCCTAAAGATTTTTCAAACGGCTCCTCCACGCTAACCGCAGGCAGCAAGGGATCTTCCGCTCGATCTGCACCTGGAATATACAACTCTGAATACCACACCGAAATATTTGCCATGACAGTGTCTAAAAGTTTGTCGTACTCGTGCCGCCAAACTTCAACTTCTGAAGAATAGGTATGCACATAGTCTTCTGCTAGCTGATGTAGATCTTCTAGTTCGACAACACTCGGTGACCCGCCAGCAAATTCAAGTGCGGCATGGACAGCATTACCTCGAAGAAGGTCCGATGATTCTTTTTGCTTAACTAACTTGTATCTTTCTTGTCTTGCCTTTTCAGGACAACTCAAGAATGTGTTAATCCAGCTCTGACGTAATCTGATTTCAATCATTTTCTCCCCAAGTGGGTCGCCCTCGCAGGGAGAGAGACAAAGGCGACCCACGATTCATTTTGGGGGGTACCACCCTTTGAGGGGTGGTACCCCATTATAGAAATACATAAATAGAAGTGTTGGATACTTCATTGATTTATTCTTGCAGAGGGGTGGGACACTAAAATTCTTTTCCCTCTAGGTCGATTAGCTGACCTTCTTAGTTAAGAGGACTGTCAATCGTTCGACCTCAGCTTCAAGGTCAACGATTTTAGCTTCCAGCCGTTTCGTTTTTATGCGTCCAGCGGTATTCTCAGCGAGAGTGCAAGGGTGTAAATGGTCGGGGTTTACACACGCTTTCACTTCACATAAGTGATCCACTACCAAAAGTTCTTCCAAAGGAATGTTAAACATCACAGAGGCAACAACTCTGTGGACTCGTTCATTCCTTCCATACCAGTGACATTTTGCGTAAACTTGACTCGCAGCCATTTGAGCAGGATTGCCATGCTTTTGCCGCTGCCAAATCAAACAGTCCCCCTCGGGACCGCCAAGTTGCACAAACGGAACAGGTTTACCTCGAAAGTTTTTTAGATTACTTGGGTCAAGCCAGTACTCAACACGCTCTTTAGGTGGCAACATGAGGTCATACCCATTCAATAATGTCTCATCGTAGAACCCAGTTTTCACTTTGGCATATCTACAACGTTCACACCTAAATGTTTGCGCTCCCCGCCCTTTGGTTCGCATGGCGGTTCTGGTGCAGCTTGGGGTTTTGCATTCGACCTCGATCCTTGCTCCCACGTTTCTTTGACGAGGTTGGTAAGGGATTTTGTATCGTGTCGATGGATACAAATCCAATTCCTTTTTGTTCCACGCTTTGCCGTAACAAGATTGGTGAAGTCCTCTAGACAAGTGAGGATTCTCTTCAGTCCACGGTTCGTCACATCGTAAACATTTGTCTGGTATCACGATTGCCATTTACTTGTACCTCCCACAAGTCCATAAGCGCCATCCATCTCCAAAGCGTTTCTCTCCCCAACTGAAAATATGCCACGCCATAGCAGCTGATCCTTCAGCTGTATAGCGTCTATCCCAGGTGCGACCTCGGAATATCTCTTCCCAATATGGTCGAGATACTTGCCAAGCGCCATGATCATCACTCTTGAAGTTGACAGCTGTCGGTGAATGGTAACTTTCGCACCAAGCTATCGACAGACTGCGAACTTGATCCCACGGGTATATGGCTGCTGCCTGGACCACTTCTTGTTGAGGTGGGTAGTCAACTCGAGCTGATCCAGCGTCAATGAGCAGCCACAAAATAATCCACTTCAACGAGCCATCTCATCTATAAGAGTGTCCAACAAAGTAGGTGCCCCGTTGGGTCTGAAGGCTAGGTAAGGGGGACTCGTGTTAAGAAGTCGTTCACGTCTGGCTTGAGTTACAAGGTCGTGGCCTCGAACTCGGGAAAGATTAATCTCCCTAGCAACGCTAGCGACACTACGTGGACCCGTTTCGTGGACAGCATCCAAAAAAGCGTGACGCCGTTGCCATAATGCAAACTTCATTAACGCCTCTATCCGAGTCACATTGTTGTCAGCTCGTTTCAAAGCTTCGATGTGCGTTTCTTCAGTACTCATTCTTATTCCCTTCGTTGTCTTCCCAATTTGCTATTGCGTTTTCCGCTTGTTCTTTATGACGGAAAAACCGTTTATATTGATTCCCTTGCAGTACAGCCCACCCGCCAAGTTTTAGACCTGCTCCCAGGTAAACGATGTGGGGTTTTATTTCGTAGTCAGTGGTCATTCGATCCCTGCCATATCTTTCTGTGATTCACTCCAATCCAAATGAGGATTTAGTTGGATCTGTTCTATGAGCGTTGGCTGCGGTGAATAACGGGGACCACGCGAAGCGTGCCCTTGTGCAGAGTGTTGTCTGTAGTACTTCCAACATTCATGACAACGGTTCTTCCGAGTTCCGTCGCACACTCCATTGCACACAGGCAACCAACTCGGTTTTTGTCCTTTAGGCATTTATATCGGTTCCTTACTTTTCGTAGGTGTCGTGGAGGTTCTCGACAGCGTTGACGGCGTCGCCTGGGTTCTTGCGAAGATCCTCGATGCGAGCTGCAAGACCGCGAAGTACTTTCTCGAGTTCTTTCTCTACGCAGTCGTCACCGTTGAACTCGTTTGAGTCAGGGACGATGAAGCTGACGGAGAACGCGTGGTTGTACGTGGTCATTTTGTTGGTTCCTCGTGGTCTTGAACAACGGTCAGAGTTGTCTGATGTTCTTCTAAATCTTCTTCGAGGCCCTCACCTGGGAAGCGCTGATTTACCATAACGCTTAACCTTTTCTCTACATCTTCAGCATTCAGCAGCAATGCAGTCGCTACCGATCTCATTAAAGAGATCGAGTCAACTACAGAATCGAAGAAGCCAAGATCTTGGTGTTCCTCACAAAAGTTTTCGGACATTTACTTTCTCCTTATCTTTCTTTGGTCAGTCATTTGACGCACAATTTGCGTCTGTTCTTTACTTGTATTGTTAGGGGCCCAAGCAAACCATCGGTCGGTACAGGTATTACATCTGCACTCCCCAACCGCATACATAGCGATGGTCCCATGTTTGGTGAAATCTTCTTTCTCCCATCTAATTGTGAAACTGTCTTGATAACTCATCTTTCACCCCCTTAGCCCATGAGTGCGGGCAGTATCGCAACGAATGGCAATTGCAAAGCTGGTGGGGTTCCAGCAGATGCAACCCAAGTAGGACTTGTTGAGGAACAACTCCATTGCCGAGAACTCGTAAAGCTGGAGTGCGTTTCTCGTGGACCTCTGTTACCCATCCGAATGGCAATCCCATCATCCATTCGACAAAGTACTCAGAAAGCTTTCCATTAAGCACAGGGGAAGGTGCTACTCGTCCGCTAGCGGCTTCCCATCTTCGAATAGCTCCGAGATAATCACCCCAGGCAAGATCCTTCTCTTCGCTTGCCGCTCGTAGTCCATGTTCCCTGTGTCTTTGTGATCTCTCGAAGTCGGGGTTGGGAGTAGACGCATCTCGATGCTCAGACTCTTCCCGTGACCGTTCCCGTTCCGTCCCTTCGCTTTCTGTTCTGCTATCCAGTTTTCCCACCACTCGACTGTCTTGTCGTCCCCCATGTCGTTTACGACTGGAGTTGGCAGCAAGTGTGGGATGTCCCATAAGTTTTTCCCGAAGGCGTTCGCTGTCACATCTGGGGTCGCCCCATGCTTTGCTGCTTGAGCTGTCGGTGTCGGCAGGGTAGGCAACGCAGATCCATCGCGCACGTCGATGAGGTGCGTATGCGTCTGATGCTCGAACAAGTCCCCACCTACAGTCGTACCCCATTGCGGTAAGCGTTGCAATGACACTGGGTCCTCCTTTAGTAAGGATTCCTTGAACGTTTTCCAACACAATTCGGTCTGGTCGAAGGATGCTGCAGGCATCTCCGATCCACTGAAAGATCGCTCTTTCGTCATCATTTCCTTTCCGTAATCCAGCTGTGCTGAAGGGCTGACAGGGAAATCCTGCAGCCACGATGTCAACTGGTTCTAAATCATGAGGGTTTAGCTTGGTTAAATCCCCTACAGGCTTGGCCTTAGGGAACCTGGTCGCCATTACTTCTTGCGATGCTTTGTCTATGTCGCTCCACCAAACTGTTTCAGCGTTGTAGAACAACTCGACTGCTAGGTCTAAGCCCCCATATCCTGAACAAAAACTCCCTAATTTCATTTATCCCCCTTCGATGCGAAACGAACGTTATTGATCCCCTTGATACACATGCCGCACTCAACACAAGCACCACGACCTAAGCGATCTTCACCCCACACGACCAAAGGAACTTTGCCCGTTAGCTCAGGGCATTTCGGACCCTTACGTCGATGCGGAAACGCAGCTGCTAACAACTCAGTGTCTTCCCAAGTGTCAGCACAGAAAGCTAGGTGCACCCACGGATGCTTCCGCTCCGTCTTGACGGCCGCTTTCACGTTGTCAGGATCGATTGACAGGTAGACGGCTAGGTTGTCTGGTCCCTTCAGTCTGTGAACGAACGAGAACGAACGGGTATACATCCAGAATTGAACTTCTGGGTACCGTACTGCTATCCGTCTAATCGCTGTAGCGAACTGCTCAGTAGGCAGGTCGCCGTTCCAGAACCAACGAAACACCCACTCTTCTGGTGGGATTTCTCGCTTAACGTATTGTCCTATAACTTCCTCAACAAGAGGAGCCAACAAGCTAGTTAAAGCATCAGCATCAGTTAGATGCGGCTCAACTGCCTGCCAATTCCCTGCCAAGAAATTGTCAACAGTTTTCCATGCCTTCTGTAAAGCCAGTGCATAACAGATATCTTCGCACCAATCAGTTGACCCATAGCAAGACTTGATAGCTGGTAATCCGAAACTGTTCTTAACTCGAACGGTTCCCTCATTCTCCCCCTTTCCTTTCTTGCCGATAAGCGGGGAAACCTTTCGGTCCCCCGTTAACCTAGGTTCGGTTATTACTGTGAGCATCATGCTCTCCCTTCTCTAGAATCGTTCTAGACTAAAGCCACACTCCTATTAACGTCAAGGTCCATTAACCTATCGTTAAATGCGTTGGTTATCGGATAATCGAGACTCCGCAACTGATCAACCTGCTTAATCACCTGCTTGTCAGGATCAGAAGACTTGGTCAGCTCATGACTCTCAGCTGATTGGACAGCGTTCCACACTGCCCACGCAGTGCCAGGTGCTGGACCATCCTGCTCTTCCTTGTAGTAGTACCGAATTGCGGAACGCTTCTTCTCCCATGCATTGATGGCTCGAGTGTTGGGAATCAGATCTCCCTCATCGTTGAAACGTTCTTCTGGTTTCGGGACAACGTTAGCTAGCATTCTCTCAAACTCAGAATTCGACACCTTGATGTGCCTCAGAAACGTGGCATGCTTAATGAAGTCTTGCAAGACACCCATAGAGTCAGCCAGAATCGTAGACCGCTCCAACAGGATCTGATCATGCCGAGTGGTCCGCTTCACCTTAAACATCACATCAGCGATGCGTTCTTGGTTCATGCACCACAACCTATGGAGGTAATGCATCCCCAATGAAGGAAAGCTTGAATCCAGCGATGCAGCCCACATCAGATTAGGGGCAATGAAATCCCCACCTCCTAAATCAACTTCTTCTCCTATCTGTTGAGTGAAGATGATTCTTCTGCCCTCATCGAGGCACTTGAATCCAGTACATGTACCTGGAAATAAAGCCTCAGCAGTTTCACAGAGCTGCTTGTAATTAGAAGTCGGATGAGAAGGGTGAACCACATTCAGGAACACATCTTCGCCATCGACTCCTCCATGCTCTCTGGAAAGAATGTTTCGTCTAGGTTGACCCTCATACTTCCCCGATTTAATCAATGGAATACTTCCATCAGATAGGGAAAGCGGTTCGGTCTTCACCTTAAACAAAGCACCTGCATCGAGTGCGGCATCAACCACGTTGGCAGAGGTTTCTCGGTCAGCGGTCCCCATTGCGGGGTATTCGCCTCCGTCGAAGATTCTTACCATTGGTATTCTCCTATTCAATTGTAATTGGTGTACTCATGCACACCTTCGGGGTACTCGATCTAGAATCGTTCTAGACCGAGTGCCCCTTAGCTATGCACGGTCTTCATCAAACCAATCAGCATCGGGTACATCGACCCGTCCGAAAGCCACATCGATAATCAGAGCGGCCGCTTTCTCTCGGAAAGCAGCGGCAGACTGAGTAACAAGATCAGCGGCTTCCATTACATCTCTGACTGATTGAATGAATTCCTGCCTAGAAGGAGGTGCCATACCTTTCCTCCTGTTTTACCCCTTCAGAGTTGAAGGAGATCTAGTCGTGGTCCACTAGGCCCTCATCCCAGACCACTCTGGATTCTTGGGTGTAAAGCCTCTTGTCCTTGAAGATCCAACGCCAGTGAGCGTCATCTTCACCACGCCACTCCATGTAAGGGAGTTTCTTAGGGTCGGTGGCCTCGATGTAAGGAGCTAAAGCATTACGAAAGAAGAGATGCTCAGAACCTATCTTCGATTCATAGTGCTCAATAGATAGCGTGCCTTCACCATAGAAACAGGTCTTGGGTTTAGGTTGTTTTCCATCTTTCGTTTCAGGCCACAACCAATCCTGATAGTGCCATATGCAGCACTCCTTAGTCCCATCATGGAGATGAGTTTCGAAACCAATCATCTCAAGAATAGATTCCAGGTCTGGACAGACAGACTTGTCGTGGTAGTTCCACGGCATCCATTTGAACCATGTGTCCTCATGAGGTTGACCAGAGCATTTAAGCTCCTCAAACTTGCTGTCTCCCCCATACCTTCCTGCCCATTTCAAAGTGTTATCGAAATTGAGCGCTCGAAGAGCCTTATCGGCCTTCGATATGTTTTCAGCTCGTATGACAGCGTTGCTGCTTACGAGATTAACGTGATACCCCATCTAGTTCTCCCTTCGTGAGGCATTCTTATCCCATCATCAGATGGAAACCTATAGGTCTGTGATCTCAATTCTGAGATCACTACCTTCTACTATTGCAGCGACCTTCGTTTCGACCATCGGGTCTGGGTCCTGCACTCCATCATCTAAGTACTGCTCGATCGCTGCATCTAGAGTGTCAGCTTCGATGTGGTCAGTAGAGATTGAGGTTTTAGTAGTTACAAAACAGTATTCTGGCATCTCTCCCCTTCGCCATTAAAAACTAGCTTGGTTTTGATAGTGTTGTCAAGTACGCCTTAACGTCTAGAATGGTTCTAGAAGTTAGCGTCCTCACGAACAGGATAGAAGGACAGACTACGACCTGGCAGCAATGAACACTCCCCGAAAAGGACGCCACCACCATTACCCTCACCATCACGCGACGGATACAGGATGCCACCATCATCGAACTCAATGACCATCACATCCATCCAATCCATAGGGTGCTCCCATCCAGCCCGTTCAGCCTCTTCAGCAGTCATGCCTCGAGTCTCCTTGACCGTGGCACCAACAGGCCATGAGCCCATCATCTCATTTATCTCATCTTCAGTCATTGTCTTTCCTTCCTATTCAGTAACGCCACAACGATTAGTGCGTTATCCAATAACCGATCCATATTCAATCGTCCATCCCGCCATTCACGCCAACAAGGCGAACACATCCGAACAGACTTAGACTTCTCAGGTATCCACTCATACACTCGATCACCCGTAGGAGTGGGAAGATCACATATCTCGCAGGCGTTCCAGTCAATCATCTCCTGCTTATAGTTGGGTGACCGTTCATCGGGCACCAACTCGCCACCCAACGTCCATCTAGTAAACGTTTCAGTCATTCTCCCCTCGAGTCCTTTCATACAGAATCCCATCCAAAATATGGAACTTCGACGAATAGATAGCCCTCAATGCTTTGACCTCATCATCAGTCATCGCATGCCATCTAATAATTTCTTCTATCTCTGCTTTAGTAGTAGCCATCATGGCCCCTTTCATTTTCCAACATCGCATCCCAATAGGCTGCACCTCGCAACCTGGAATTTCTTCTCCATCGCATCCAATCGACAAAGAAGCCATAGAGCTGCACCAACCCAAACACCAAACAATTCGCAGAAATCCAGGCCAAACACAACCAAGTTCCGTCCTTCATCCCATTTACCTCCTCCATCACATCTAGAACGATTCTAGAAATTCGAACCTAAAAAAAGGAAATTAGTCTCGATGACTAATCACCAAAAATAAAGGAACGCGAAAATGCCACCCTTTCGGGTGGCACTCTCGTATTCGTTTATTCGGTTAGTTCTTCGACCATCTCTCGTTGGTCTAAGAAGTCTGGCACGTCTGCAATATTAGCTAGCACTGCTTCGGTTACGTTGGCAATAGCTTCTGCCAATTCTGGCGAAACTGTGACCTTCGGATTATTAGTTAATCCACTGTAGATAGTGTAAAGGTTAGCGGCCTCATTAAGAATCGCTATATTCGACAGTTCTTGAGACTCTTCCGAATCATCACCATCACCATCACCATCACCATCGTTATCGTTACCGCTAGGCGGTTTCGGATTCGACAAGCCTAAAGTATCCCTAGCGGCCGTTCTAATCGAAGAAGCGTTAGCGGGACCATTCTCCCGCCAATCACTAGCGGTATGCCTACTAGTAATTAGGTTTCGAACGGTATCCGCATCTTTAGCCTTAGTGCAAAAGTCGCTCATTGTTATCGCTTCCGATAACAGAATTTCACTTCGAAATTCTGCCATAGAATCGGACGCCATAAGTGCCGCGGCCCTGATTAGACGTTGGCAATATTGAACAGTCGAAGCTGCTTTGTTGCTATCTTCTGGCATCTCTTCTAGAGAACCATTAGGTGCACTAGCTAGGACTAGTTGCGCATGAAACTCTCGCTTCTTGTCAACCTTCGCAAAAGGCGTCTTCGTCTTTCCGAAATCTGAAAAGGCGTTATAGACCCTAGTTGCAAATTCCCATGCTTTAGCGCTAGCAGTTCTGCCTATTTCTAGGCGTTCACCGTTAAGCGTTACGACTTCACTAATAGCGACCTCTTGGGCCGTTGGTTCAGTGCTTACAGACTCTACATCTTTCGACATAGCA
>MDTC01096325.1_pt1 | contig 15382 bp, 28 predicted proteins | sample 811181 | NCBI WGS metagenome assembly MDTC01 (sample SAMN05326644, study PRJNA326480) | marine metagenome | isolation source: seawater | place: Pacific Ocean: North | collected 2011
ATCATTTGCTTAGCTTGAATGATCATATTCATAAATGAAAAGATATTAGTAAGGTCAGATACATTACCAAACACTTTTCCAAGGACAGCTTTCTTTCTGGCTGTCCACTGGTCCTTAGTCGTTTGCTGCTTCTTAGTACTTATCTCTTTATCGTACCACTGCTCAATGTAGTTTAGAAGACCACGAACGTGCTTTTGTGGATCAGGGAAAGGCTCACCAGCTCTTACATAGGTGTTGTTGTATGTCTTTATCTTAGCTTTGAGCTCATCGTCTTCAGCAATCATTCTGAGCACGTCGCCGGAGATAGTGTTAAGCATCTTGCCAGCCATACTAATTAAAGCAGTGCATTTAACAGTTTCACCACTAGTAAACTTAGCGTTACCAGTAACGTCTCGGTAAGTAGCATCGTCCATGAATACAGAAGGTACTTGTCTCATCTTCTTTGTGATGCCTTTACCGAACGATGCCTTCATTTGTGATAAACTTCTTCCAGAGTAACTCGTATGCCAGACAATTCCGATAGACGCCTTTCTAATTCTTTGTCCGAGACTAGAAGTAACAGGCACAGCATATACAATCGTATTCGGATGGAATGTATACATCTTTTCGTCAGATATGGTAGTCGTCTCCACGTCTCCTTTAGTGAATAAGAGATCGCCTTGAAAGACACCTTGCTTAATGCCCAGTCGGCGAAATTCTCTAAGGGCGATAGTAAACTTGTCTCTGAGATCACCCGATAATGCCTTGTTGATGTCTGCTTGGGTTTTGAAGAGTTGTGGGTTGACATTAAATATCCCCTTTTTGGCAACAAAGAATTTTCCATCACTAGGATCGATACCAGCAAAGATGGCTGGAGCACCGTCCCACTTCACGGTAGCGTTTACTTTATTATTACTATTACCAGCTAGCATGTCTCTCAAGTTTCTCAACGAATTGATAGCCCTTCGAGCACCAGCAGCACCTTCATTGAAGACCATGTCTTCAATGTGCTCCATGTGAGTATTTTTAGATTCTGATAATACTGATGAGAACTTTTTCATTAATAGACCTTTACATATGGGCCTGATAACACAGACTCGGAGCCAGCATAATTAACAAGAGCTGATGCAAACTCGTCTTTTTGTTTTGTTGAAAATGACTCTACAATGCTCATAAGCTGGGTAGTCATTATTTTTGATATGTACCACGTTTGATCTTTTTTAGCGGACTCAGCATAAAAATCATCGTAGCTGATATCGTCATGATATGATATGGATGAGTACCAATCGTAAAACTGCTTCATATCATTATCTGTTCTACTCGACAATTGTCTCTGAGGTACAAAGTTTTTCTTGAACTGAAGTCGAATAATAGATTCAATAGGCCCACCAGAAACCTTACCCATGTTAGCATTCTTACCTTTCAACTCACCTTGCCACGTTGATCCAAATGTTCTAAACTGGGCCTTGCCTCCATCAAACATCATATATCCATCGTTAGACTGAAAGAAGCCTCTCAGGCCAGTTGTTGTAGATTCGAACTTATATGTCGGTCTATTAAAACCAACATTAAGTTCTTTGTAATTTGCTATGTTAACGACCTTCTTTAACGATACACCAACTATATCTTTAGACTTGAGCATCTTAACAAGTAATTCATTTAACTCCACTATGTTATTTGTAGATGTAAGATCGACTCTAGAGCCAGTAGATGATACCATCCATATATCAGCTGGTGACCATTTATTGAGATTAGCAAACGGCTTACCTGCTTCAGTGTTTAATATTTTCCAATGAGACTCCAGCGCATTTACCCAAGAAGATCCTCTATGGTGTACGTAGCCTTTACCTCTATCAGGAAATTGTTTTTTCAACTTCTCGGCTATAAGTTTAGATGAAACAATCCAATCATCAGGGAGCTTGTTAAGAATGTTATCTAGCTGCTCATCGGTGTCAGCTTTACCAGAATGCTTTTTAAGGTTAGCGTTAGTAAATTTGTCTCCAGCATAGTGACATGCATTGTACACACATTGTGCTGACTCAGTAAGTTTAGTTAAACTGGATCCTGCACCAGAACCTCCACCACCTTTTATCTTTGCTAGAACAGTGTAGCCTCCAGTAAACTCCGATCGGCCAACACTTGATTCACTAGACTTGTCATTATACTTACCACCATAGCTCTTGTACTTTGTGGCCACTTGATCTAGTGTACCAGCCCTATCACCACCACGTGGTAAAAGGATAACAAGTTTACGTGACGACTTCTTTTCAAATTCAGTATAACCCAACTGAGAAATTGCAGTCTGAAGTTCTTGTAGGCTTGCAAAAGATGGCATGGATGATCCAAAAAAAAAGCCGAGGGGTCCCGGCTATTTATCAACTTACCTGGTTCTGTCACGTTGTGCTAGGCTCCTTTGTACTCAGGATTACAATTCTCAGGGAATCTTCCACATTGGTAAGCTCTGTCTTTGGCTTTGAGCCAGTCCTCATATTCTCGTTCCCACTTACCTCTTTGATAAGCACAGGTGACTGAATCACCATTACAACGGAACGGAGGAAACTCGCCTGTGGGGTTGTTGGGATAGTATTGATCATCTCTATTAGAAGGATCGAATACCTCCATAAGCACAGTTGTGCCAAAGATACCCCACAAAATACCTTGCTCAGTATCACCGATAGCTTGGCTTTTACTTGACCAAGTGAGTAATGAAATACCTAGAATTACTGCTGCTACAAATGAGAATTTAATCATGCTGCACCTCCTGATATATGTATCTCTCTTAATCGTTGCATCCTATAGTAGTCCTCTAACCACTTCTGCGGACTTTTTATAGTAGATGTCTGACTCATCTTTAAACCAACATTGCGAAACTCTTGCTTGAGCTTCTTAGCCATGTCACGTCCCATAAACCTAGACACTAGCTTGACAAGGATCTGTCTGAACCTAACATCGTGGTGACGAGCACCACACTGGTGAGCCATCTCGTGTAGCAGAGTGTACTGATTCATGCCGTTACGAGGACACAAAGTGATCTTTCCATTGTTATAGGCCATCCCAGTAAACCTTGAGCGGCTACCCATGTCCTTCTTAGCTACAACGTACGTGTACGTACCATTAAGGTCTCGATACGTCTTAGACTTCTGGATACGCTCACAATACTTCTGAGCTTCTTTGATATCCTTAAACTCAATACCATAACCGTTACGAGCATTGAAGTTCCATTCTGCTCGGTAGCATTTGTTTTGTGACCCATCCTTACGATATGAGACGCGGCCGGTAGCTACCTGACGAGTACGCTTACGAACATAAGCATTGTACTTTCTAACAAGCTCTACATCAAAGCCAGGTACAGACAATAGGATTTTGTTATCGAGTTCTATCATTCTTCGTCCTTTATTACTAACCAAGTAACTAAAATTACAAAACCTAAAATAGTTAACAAAAAAGTCATTAAAGTTTCCTGAATTGGTCGGAGTAGTAGGATTCGAACCTACGACCCTCTGCTCCCAAAGCAGATGCGCTACCAGGCTGCGCTATACTCCGAAGCATAGAATTACCAGCTGATCTCTATTCGTGTGCCACCACACTTGTCCCAAGACCAGTTACATCCACTCTCCTCGATCAAGGGAAGAATGTCAACCAGATTCTTGGTACCTTCTTTGTCACCGTTAAAACAAAACAGACTTCGGCCAGCTTCTTCAGGTGTCATAATTGGAATGTCTTCGCAATTGTCGACATAACCATAGCCACCACACTCAGGACAATCCTCTTCGTACTCATCGTGATTAACGTGACCCCAACATTCAGTACACATAACCTCAGGCTCCCAGTCCTCTTCGTTCTCACAATCTTGTGTGTGATTGAAAAGGACACGAGACATATCTTCGTGACTGACCATAGACCAAGCACAGGATTGACAGCAAGGCATGTTCCATTCAACAAACCAACCTTCAGCTCGAAGATTCTTTTGAAGCGTCTCAAAGCTCATCGTTCACCTCTCCTTACAGCATTCAGTAATGCTCTCAACTCGGTTTCCATCTGCTCGACTCCAAAGACCAATACAGGTGTACCGTCTTTACGAATCGTTACGTGGCGATCCACAAACAAGTATGGATCATCGTCGATATGACCACGCTCTTCGTTCCACGGCCGATCAGGCCAAACGTCGATCCAAAGCCTTTCCATCACGTGATGTACCGATTATGATCTAACATCTCTGTAAGCTCATACAGAGTGCCATCAATACCTTCAATAGCTTTTATCGCTTCCGACAAAAGAGCACTGTCGTCTTCGAAGTCGATATCATCAAGATCATTGAACCGATTAACGAATCCTTCGATCCTTTTAACAGCTTGAGCATAGATTGATGTGTCTTTCATAACTTTTCCTATCGCTTGCCAACAAACTTGTCATAGTGATAACCAGCACTATGCTTTGAAACCCTAAAATTCTCAACAAGAGCTCGTATGACATCTTGCCGAGAGTACCCTCTGAGTATACCTCCATTAATAGTAGGAACCATATCATCATGGCTGTACTCAGAAGGAATGCGTCGACTTGACCTATAGACAGACTTTTGCTTTGCCCTGGTCTTTGCCTTCTTGTGCTTCTTCTTGAAAGCCTCGGGTGTAGGCTTCTTCTCAGGAATGTCACTTGCCCTGAAGTATTTAACCTTAATAGAACCATCAGCTACACCCTTAGCATATTCCAGCGTGTGGTTGTCAAAAGTAGCAGTTGGCTTGACCAACATCTTATCAAGCACCTTCTGTACAGCAGGATCTAACTTCTTAGGCATTAACCGAACTCCTTCTTGAACGCACGCTTGTAGTAGTGAGCGTTAGCATAAGTGATGCACAACGTCTTAGAAACGTCAGCAGCAGATGCACCAGCATGGTACATGTCGAAAGCCATGGTACGCTTACTACCCTTAGCTCGAGCTTGCTTGATGATCTGATCACCAATGTTAGCCATCTGATCATCAGTCAGCTTCACAGCAGTCATACGATGCTTCTTCTTAGCAAGAAGAGCAGGACGATACTTCTTCATAAAGTGACGAGCGACAGTCTTAGGTGAGTCGTCAATCGTGTTCTTGAATTCAAACAGTCTTTCCATTACGCAGCCTCTACAAGTGAGTCAAACAAAGGGTAAAATGCTTCAAGCGAACCCATCTCTTCGATGATACGGTCAACGCCGAGTTCAATCATAACATCTGCTTCGACAAAGCCCCAATCAATCTTGCCATCAAAGATGTTATCATTGTTCTGCGAAGCGCGAACAAACAACTCTTTGATCTCATTACGAATACTCATATGCCCTCCAGGCGATCTCTCATTCAATGGGGACATTATCAGGTCTACGGATGTATTTGTCAAGCAGTAACCCCTTGATCTAAAAGGAGTTTTATTTCCCAGTAGAATCAAGGGGTTAGAGACTGACTTTCTTAGAACCATTTTGCATATAAAAAAGCTACAAAAAGGCAGAAAAGGAATAAGGGTAAGGCCGCACTGATTGCGGCCTTGAGGGGTGGCTCTTACGCAGCAAGAGCTCGGTAGCCAGCAGCTACAACGGCGCGAGTGGGGTTACCAGCGCGGTAGAACGTAGAAGTACGTCCTTTGCTGTCGGTACGCTTGTTAGCGTAGATAGCGAAGCCTTCCTGAGTACGAAGCTCAGAGACTCGAGCAGCGATGGTGTTGGTTGTAGTACCAAACCAGCTGGCCATTTGCTTTGCAGATGCCTCACGGCCTTCAACTACCAGTACGTTAAACACTTTGTCAAAAATAGACATAATCATTTCCTATGTAACTAAACAAAAAAACATGAACGGGTGTGCCCATTCATGTCGTACATTATCAGGGCAGTGACGGATTTAGTCAACAACTATTTGTCGTTCTTACTTTCACTGGCTATAAGTTCAAGTAGCTGGCTGCACGTTCCACATTGAGTACTTGCTCCAGTTACTTCTTTTACTTTGGACAGGTCAATGTGGTTAAGAAGTTCACGGACAGTAGAATCAGACACACCTTTACAGATACACACAATCATGTCACGAACAAGTATTTGGTAAACAGAGTGTTCATAAACATAATGAGGCCAACACCATTAAGTAGTATCAGTGCTCGATCTTTCCAAAGCACCGATACAGCAAGCCATCCTGTGATACCAACGATGCTTAATATCAGATCGTAGTAGATCAGCTCCTCGATACCTCTGATACTCATTGCAGCTAGTACTACAAGACTGCTGAACCATTTAAGATACCAGTCGATAGTGTACTTTGGTGTTACACTTTTTAGTAACCTGTTTGAATGCTTGATCTCACCAACAGAGTACTCGTTGCCGCTATCGGTTTGAATGACGACATCATCGAGCATCTCATCATCGTTAGTAAGTACTTTGTTGGCTGTTCTACTCACAATAATCCTTTACGTCATTGAATACAATAGTTTGACAAGCCTCAACAGTATTACAAGGATATCCAATTTCATCAAACTTTTTGTCTATTAGCATTTGAATAAACGTCTGTCGTTTCTCAGAATTGTAGATTTCCAATATGGTATTATCGTATACGTTTCCAAGAGATATGTCTTGGTTATCATCTAAACAACATGGATACCAATCTCCAGCTGGAGAAATAAATGCTTCGTTCATTACTCTGAGCAGTTCGGGACACGACAGTTCATTCTTTTGCATAACTGGCTTGGCAGTTCCGTCTGCAATACTTTGACGTTCAGCCCATAAACCAGGCCGAGATTTTTTAAATCTCATATACGGATTGTTATGAAGAAAATGAAGACTCTTTAACACCAGATCGAAGTTGCTGTAAGGCACTTCATCACTGTAATGCCTTTTTATAATATCTTCAGCCCTAGTGGACCTATCAATCTTCTTGCTAATCTTATCACTTCTGTGATCAACATAATTAAGTGGCTTAGTTCTTAGTACCCATCTAACTGCTTGATCATACTCATAATAAGGCATTGCATTTACTAGCACCTCAATAGTACTGCCATGATGAACGTGAAGTGAGTTAAAGTCTTTTAGATTTTGAATGACCGTTTCGTAATCAACACGTTTAACAGCTTCGTAGCTTTCTTTATCATGGCCATCAATATTGACTGTAAGAGCATCCACAAGTCTTTCTTTAACAATAATAGCAGACTTGTCCTTGTCCAGAGACAAGAAATTACTCATTAGGTCAATACGACTATTTGGTAACTTCTTTCTAATGTACCTAGCTATCTTAAAGAAGTCGTGATTAAGAATAGCCTCACCGTTTTCACTAAGTCTAACAGATTTTATCTCAAATGGAAACGACTCGCTTGTTACTTCTTCGACAATCCGCTCAACAAGCTCGAAAGGCATATCATACTTTTGTTTAGTGCCTCTAGTGCTCGGGCACCAAACACACGCTGCTTGGCAACGGTTAGATAGGACGAGATTTATGGAGTCCATTAATCATCCTCTCTAACAGACTCCGAAGAAAGGTAAGACAGGTAGTAAGTAATACCAAGACCAATCATTGGTAAAGTCATAATAACAATAATTCCAATCAGAGCAGCATCCATTAGAATCCAGCCATCCTATGATTCACTTTGCTGTGCTTGCGTTCATCATCTCGTACACTCATAACCATGGTACTAAGAGTAGCAGTGCGTTTGAGACCATAGTATTCAATTGCAAGCTGTGGAGCAGGAACGTCTTCAATTTCTCCAGATTCAATTAGCTCCAGATACTCAGTGTAGCTTTTGACTGCCTCCTCTTCAAAGTATGCTATCATTTTATGAGCTGTACTTGAAGAGATAAGATAGAGGATTGTATAGAATAACAAAAATACAAACTGAGCTGTTACAATCAGCAGTCTTTCAAACCAATTTGGTTTAGCAATCTCAATAAAAAACATGAGATGCATACGCTCATTTTCTGCCTCGGCTAGTAGTTCTCTTATCTGTGGACCGTATCCTCTCTCGTGTCGTCTTAGACTTTTGAGGTGAATAAGCATACCACCGACCATACCAGGAACACCAGCAATGGTCTCAAGTACCACAGCACGGTGGCCATATCGTTTAGCAAAGAACGTATCGGCAAAGAACCGAAAGAACGTCGTCATGGATTTTGCAAACACATTCTTCATGACGCGTAATTCGCATACATCATCAGAGGGAACATAACGAATAAAAAGATCCAAAAATACTTGTCGTGCTTCCAAACGTCTTTAATAAATTCTTTATCTATTTTCATAGCGTTACAATATACTCCGCTAGTTCGTTTATGTCTTGATCAGAAAGTCCTGCTGCCTGACCCCACATAAGGTTACTTTGGTTACCAACCTTTTCACCTGCTTTATATTGGTTTAGTCGGCCGACAATGTACTCTACGGTCTGACCTGCTAATGCAGGACCAACACCGCCTCCACCTTGTGCGCCATGACATGCACCACAAGCAGCATACTTGGCCTCACCCGGAAGTAAATCTACAACTGCAACTTGCATCCCTCCTTCGACGTTAAGTGCCATAATAGGAAGGAAGCAATCGTTACCATCGTATGAGCATATCCTTGCTTCAATATCAGCAAGTTGGTTTTTTGACAATCCCACTTGCTTTGCTAAGCCTGGGTCATTCTGACCACAACCAATGAGTAATAATGTTACTAAACCTAGTAAAATTTTATTCATCGTGTGAACTCCAATCAAGGACAAGTGCTATGAGTAATGCTTGAAACAATATAGCGGCTGGTACCAGCAACGCCCACATTACTATTTCACTCATCCGAATTTTGCTCCTGAATTAACTCCGTTCTTTTTCTTTTGCCAAGGTGGTGTGTATTCACCGTCAAGGTAATCACCATACAGCATACCGAAGTATAATACAACTGGACTTATAATCCAATACCAAACAAAAATTTTAGTCATAGCTTAATGAGTGAAGGATCTTGTCTACACCCTCTACCATTTCTAAGGCGTGAACGTACTTATCAACTTGGTCTTCAACAGCACCGACCAAGTCTGGGTGCTCACCAATACCAACACTGTTCTCATATACTTCAATGTTAACAAGTGCTTCTTCCATCACTGCTTGGTGTTTGGCTTTAACTGCTTTTAGTAACTTTTCTTTCATCCTTCTTTCTCCAAGTCCCACACACATTTGTTCTTTTTAGGATCAGGCAAAGGCATCCGTTTGACCCAAAGATGACCATTCTTTTCAGCATCTTGAAATGTTAATGCCGTGATAAAGAAAGCGCCAACTATAAGTAAGTGGCCACCTACACTTCCAATACCAAAATAGATTGAGTGTCCCATCCACAACGTAAACACTACCGTCCACATTACAGATAGGTAAAACATAAGAATAAACTGTGTAAAAGCATTAGGGATAAATCTCAATGGATTCATCTTTAAGTTAAAAAAGAAGTTGTATAGATCGTAGATCCAAAAACCAATTGACTTAAACATTTACAAGCTCCATGCAGTACAGACAATAGCAATTACTAAACAAAAGAACATCACATCGCTTGAAAGTGGTGTAGGTTTCATTAGAACTGCTCCGTCTCTGTTGATCCTGCCAACCCGGCAGTAGAGGCCCCCAATGCATTAGTTATAATATCAAAGTACCCGACACCAACTTCACGCTGGTGTTTAGCACTTGTGTATCCATCTGACTGAGCTGCAAACTCCATCTCCTGTAACCTAGAGTAAGCAAACATCCCATCTTTCTTGTACTTGCGAGCAAAGTCAAACACAGAATAGTTTGTAGCGTGGAAGCCAGCAAGTGTAATGAATTGAAACTTGAATCCCATTTTACCAAGCTCCCATTGGAAGTCTTGAAGTTCTTGGTCACCAGGAATAGACTGTCGCCAGTTAAATGAAGGAGAGCAGTTGTATGCAAGCATAGCATCTGGCACAGCACCTTTCACTGCATCAGCGAATCGCTTTGCTTCGTGTAGGCAGGGCTTAGAAGTTTCACACCACACGAGGTCAGCATACTCTGCATACGCTTGTCCACGCTCACATCCCATCGCAAGACCACCTTCAATCTCATAGTAGCCTTCAGGAGTGCGTAAGGTTTTTTCGTAAGCGCGCTTACCGTTCTTAATAAACTTACGATCAATCTCGTCGATGTCGCTAGTTAGTAGTCTAGCTGACTCTGCGTCGGTTCTGGCAATGACCAGGGTGTCGGTCCCGGCCACGTCAGCAGCAAGCCTAGCAGCATTAAGATTGCGAATAGCCTGACTAGTAGGTATAAGTACTTTTCCGCCCAGATGTCCGCACTTCTTTTCAGATGCGAGTTGATCTTCGAAATGTACCGCTGCCGCTCCTGCCTCGATGAGATTCCTTGCAAGCTCATAAGAGTTAAGTGCGCCTCCAAAGCCTGCCTCTGCATCAGCCACGATAGGTGCGAACGGAAAGCCGTCACCACCTTCCGATACAGAGATTTGATCTTGTCGACGAAAGCTATTATTGATATTACGAACGACATTAGGAACAGAGTTGACAGCATACAGACTCTGGTCAGGATAAGTTTCATCCGTGGAGTTTGCTGCTGCTGCGACTTGCCACCCACTAACGTAAATGGCTTTGAGACCGGCTTTGACATGCTGCACCGCCTGCTGCCCATTATAGGCGCCGAAAGTGTTTATGTATGGGTTCTCAGAAAACAACTTGCGTAGCTGAAGCGAGCCTTGCTTAGCTAAAGTATGTTCAATATGGACGCTTCCTTTGAGCTGGTCAACTACCGTCTGGTCGTAACTTCTCTTCTTCATAACTATCTCCATTCTGGCTATCGCCAGGCCAAACCCGATAGTTATCCTCTACACTATCCGGGGTAGACACTTCAATAATAGTACCTTCCTCTAAACAAATAATCTGATGAGGTTCCAGTGGTTCGTTACGCCACGTGTCACCTTTATTCAATATAATTTCATTGAGATCAGCGTTAAGAGTATTAATGTACTTGACTAAGAATTTACCTTCCAACACAAACCAAGTCTCATCCTTCTCATAATGGAAGTGCATTGAGAATCTTGATCCAGTATTGAACTTGAGCAACTTGCCACAGTACTTATCGTTTGTAGCAAATATGAACTCGTGCCCCCAACCTTTTTCAACTAAGCCTTCAAGCCGCAAAGTTAAACACCTTTCTATTATCAAAAGCTCGTTTCCATCCAAAGTACTTGGATTTGTAGTCCGCTTGATCATCACTATTCAAATGTGACCACTTCTTAGAGTCACGTAACAAACAACGAGCACCATCCCACCAATCAGTGTTTAAGATCAACTGCTCTGCTTTCTCTTTATCTACCATGGCTTCATCGTAATTCAAATAGTCCGCTTCGATATGGAACACTTCTAAACAGTGCCCAGTATACACATAGTCAAGACTAAAGTCAATGCCCCATTTTTGCACAACGCCAAGTAGTTTGTTTAAAGATGGCTTGTGGACAGCAAGCTCTTGTATTTGTTCACGAGCCGCGCCAGTATAGTTCCATCTCATGTTTTGTGTACTGTGATCAAGTACCAATAGATTCTGACTTTCTTCTTTATCGTAGAACCACGATACATGATTAGCGGTATGAAACAAGTGGCCTTCGTCTATAATGACACCACTGTTCTTATGGAACAATCTTTCTTGGTAGTTTAGTTCGTAACCGTCTTTGTCAAAGTAACGATGATCTGCTTGTAGCAAGAGATCACAATCGACCGGCTTGGTGATTGTAGGATTAGGTATAAGTTGATTTTCTGATATCTTCAACTGCATCTAAGTTAGTATCTATCCACTGTTTAGGAGTAGTCCACTTTATATCGATAATACTATTTAGTTTGCTAATATCTGCTTTGGTGTATTCCTGGTATTGATTCTTGAGATTATCAGGCATTGGAATATATTCAATAGGCACACCAAGTCGTTTACTACAAAGATCAGCTACCTTTTGAAAGCTAGTAGCAGTTCCACTACCAACATTGAACACACCACGATCTTTCTTCCAAAGCATCTGCTTGTGTACTTGTACTATATCATCTACACAAACAAAGTCACGTTTGTAGTTCTCACTATTTTCAAATAAGCTAATTTTACCTTCTTTGATAGCCTGGTTCTTGAATTTGGTGAACACAGATGCTTGATCACCTTTGTGTTCTTCATTAGTACCGTACACGTTAAAGTATCTGAAACCCTGGCATGTAATTTTGTTACAGATATCGATATTGTTTACATAACGATCAAACATATACTTAGACCAAGCATAAGCATTAAGAGGCCTGCAATCACTATCTTCTGAAAAAGACTTTAAGTCACCATACACACTTGCACTAGATGCATACTGCATGCTAACACCATACGCACAACATTCGTTGTATAGCTTGATGGAGAAGTCATAATTATGAGCAAATACCTTTGATACGTCTCTCTCAGTAGTACTGCTAATGGCACCAAGATGGATTACCCATTCTAGATCTCTTACGTATGGTAGACACCCATAACTTTCATCCCAATCATAACCAACTACATCATGTCCTTCTTCAACAAGAAATTTGTATACGTGACTACCAATGAAACCTTTATAACCAGTAACGAGAATCTTCATAATGACTCAATATCTTTTTTACGTAGAGTGTATGTGCCTCTATGCTGTACGGCAATGCCTGCACACTTGTTTGCATATTCAATACAAGGACCTATTGGTTCGCCTTGAAGTATTTTATATGTGAGACCAGCGAGGAAAGTATCACCTGCACCACACACATCAAACATTTCGACTGATGGAGATGGAAACACTTGCTCGTTGTACATTGCACCTTTGCTACCAAGAGTTACAATCACTGAGCGGGGTAACGATTTAGCTTTGTTGTACTCATCCTCATTAATCTTAACAATGCATCCTTCAAACTGGCCAAGATCATCCTTCTTACTATCTATTAAGATAGGACCATTGAATAATGTACGCAGTTGCTGAACTGCTTCGTAAGTAACATACCCTTTGTTGTAATCACTAATTACAATTGCATCATACTGTTCAAGATCATGGCTTACTTTTCTTATATCAAAAGGAGTAATGTTTGGATGTGTGGTGTCTACTCTAAGCAGATGATGACCGGATTTAATATCAACGTACCTTACCTTCTTAATACCTTGGTCAGCTCTGTTACGATAATGAAGAACATCAATACCGAAGGCACGAAGGTTGTTGGCAACATTACCAGCCATACCATCCATTTTGCTAATCCAGTTTATGTCAGCAACAGGAACAGGTGCTTCTGGACTTACCCTATTGACGTCACAGTAGACATACTCGTCGTTACACAACTCACCTACTAATAATACTTTCATTTATTTGTTTTCTCTCAACTTCCCCAGTAGCTCTATATCTCTAGAATGACCATATTGATAAAACCAACTCTTCATTTCTTTCATACTTGCTAAACCGGTTCTTCCATGATAATGATTCAATGCCTTTCGTAACTCGTCGTTGCATGTAAATAAAACTCGGACGTGCATCTAGTTTCCTTATTGTTGTTATGCAAATAAATCACTAAAGTCCTTTTTAGGTTTACCAAAACTTGCATTCAGACTTTTACCAACCTCTGTGTTGTCCATTACTGGACGGTCATCAACAATATCGTCTTGTGCGGTTTGCTCAACATCATACAGTCTCATCTTAGCACGATCGACACCAATAACAAATCTTTTAAACAAGGTTGGATCATTATATCTGTTCTTTAACTGCTTGACCATTAGCTGACCAAGCTGCTCTAACTCGTCGCTATTAATAATAGCGAACATAAAATCTGCTGTAGCTGGTAGTCCAAAAGACTCTGACGTATCTTCTAATCCTAAATCACTACTACTGAATCCAGAACGAGTTGTCTGAGTGGCTGAGACGATTGGTACGTTCTTTTCGACAGCAAGTCCACGCAGCTCCTCTGCTATTGCTTTTATGAATGTATAGGAGTTTATAGTGCCTCCTATAGCCTTTGTTCTGCTACTGCTACATATGTTCAGATAATCTATATAGATGATATCAGGACTAAAGTTTCTCTTTATCTTTAATTCGTTGATTAGATGTCTGAAGTGTCCAGAGTGAGCTGATGCAGTAGGATACTCTTTGATAATTAAACGACCAGGAGTCCTCTGCCGAAGATCATCTATCTTCTTATCGTACATATCCTTTGGAAGGTTAATGAGCTCATCGACCTTGACGTTAAGTAAGTTTGCATCGATACGTTCTGCAATCTTCTCTTCTGCCATCTCCATTGTTATGTACAATACATTCTTACCTTCCATCATGTTACTAGCAGCAAAATGACACATAGCGAGAGACTTGCCAACACCAGTACCAGCCAGGATGATGTTTAGAGATTTACGAGGAAGACCACCTTTAGTGATTCTATTCATATAGTCAAGATCAAAAGGTATTCGTTCTTCTTTATGATGGTAAAAGTCAAATCGTTGTTGATAATCTTCTATGAAGTCGTGTCCGATGTGATTATCAAAAGACACAGCAAGTGCTTCCGATAGTACTTGTGGAATAGCTTGCTTGGTCTTGCTCTTACTCTTACCATCGATAATATGAATCGATTCCATGATGGCATTGTACACAGCCTTCTCTTGACAGAACTCTTCAGTCTTATCAATAAGCCATTGTTCATTTACGTCGTCGTCTTGCTTTAGCTGCTCGACTTGTGATACGGTGTTGCTATAGTCAGCCTCACTTAGTGAATCAGTATTCTCTAACTCAATGTACAATGCATCCTTAGATGGAGGTACATTATACTTTTCCATATAATCTTTGATCTTAGTTACAAGTAACCGATCAGTAATAGTTTGGAAGTATTCTTCTTTTAAGAACGGAAGTACTTTACGAGCGTACTGCTCACTGTGAATTAGCTGACTAAGAATGTTCGTCTCTATCGTCATCAAAAACTTTATCCTCAATCATCTGCACTAGAATGTCACCTAGTGTATTTTCGAAATGTTTACCGCTTGCCTCACCCCTAAGAATGTTGTATGTGTAAGAAAGAACACCGTCATCAGATATCTTTACTACATCGTAGGTGTATACTACATTCTCGTATTCACCTTCAACTATCATTATAGGACAAACGCTGTCATCATCCTTTGCTTCAAGGATGGCGTACTTGGGTGTCATACTGCAAGTTCGTCTTCTTCAATCTCATAGTCGTCGTTGGAGCCGTATGTAAACTCCATCTGAGCAGCTTCGTCGATACGAGCAAGCAGGTCTTCTGTAAAGTACTTTGTCGGGTCTTTCAAGATCGCCTTAGCGTATACCTTTGTGCCATCAGGCATCTCAAATCGGTTAGCTACCTTCTTTACAATCTCATACTTCTCAGCAAGCTCAAGAAGACCATAGTACCTATCAAGACCCTTGTCGTATGTAAGCAGTACCTCTACC
>MDTC01085708.1_pt1 | contig 15381 bp, 16 predicted proteins | sample 811181 | NCBI WGS metagenome assembly MDTC01 (sample SAMN05326644, study PRJNA326480) | marine metagenome | isolation source: seawater | place: Pacific Ocean: North | collected 2011
CTTGTCGATTGCCATTTGCCGAATGATGTATTAGCTTTCGTGTCTTGTGTCCCCTCACTTGTCTTATGGTCTGTCTCCAGGTTCAGAGATTGTGCTCTGCGTGGTCTCAAAAAGTTTGCCGTTAGCAAGAACGGTGATGAAGTCGGCAGTGGACGATAAGTTGAAGCTTTCCCCTTATTTTGGGGAGCAATTTAAGCCAGACTACAGGCGAGACAGCACCTATTTTCCATCAAACATCATGCTAACAATAGGTTCCTGCAACACGGACAGAGTTCTTGGCATGAACGTGCTTGGGGGCGCGGTGGATGAGGTTAACTTCATGGCGTCAAAGGGTCAGGTTATCAGGTCTGTAGGTACAGGCAAGAAGACAGTGGCTCAGTATGACTTGGCGGAGAAGACGTATGCGTCCCTTGTGAGGCGCGTTAAGTCTCGCTTCTTAAAGGCACCAAGCGATTTGCCAGGGTTGATGATCTTGTGTTCGTCAGCAAGCACTATAGGGTCATTCACAGACAGGAAAATTCAAGCATCGCTGAAGACGTCGGACGTGTTTGTCAGGGATTATGCAGCGTGGCATGTGAAGCCAGCTAATAGTTTTTCAGGTCAAACGTTCAGGGTTCTTATTGGTAACGATTCTGTGCGTTCAAGGATTATCAAGGACACAGATCCAGATTGGTCTTTTGTGGTTGAGGACGGTGCAAGGGTTATTGAAGTCCCAGTGGAATACCAAGAGGATTTTGAGCGAGACCTTGAGAGTGCGATTCGAGACATTGCTGGCATATCAACGCACGCAATCAGCGCGTTCATTAACCGCATTGAGATTGTTGAACAGTGCGTGAATGAGGCATCGCATCCATTCTCAGTGGATGAATACACCAGCGGTGGCACAGGAGCGTTCTTATGGAACGAGATGGTGACCTATTATGAGCGGAAGCTGCCAGGCGGTTACGCTGAGAGGGCGGCGAAGCCCAAAAGAAATCCAGAAGCATTGCGACACGTCCACATTGACCCGTCTCTTAGTGGTGATTCTACTGGTTTCGCAATGGGCCACATTGAGAGGTGGGTTGAGGTTGTAAGGCGAACACCAGATGGAGAGGAATACACAGATCTCGCGCCGCATATCGTGATTGACTTCATGTTGCGCATCAATCCGCCGTTTGGAGAGCAGATATATTTGCCGGACATCAGGACGCTCGTCTATGATTTGATGGAGCGCGGCGGTTATCATGTCAGTCATTTGACGTGTGATTCTTACCAGTCTGCGGATACGTTACAGCAGATGAAGCAAAAGGGGGTAAAGTCAAAAGTTATATCGGTGGATAGGACGGTCAAGCCATACGAGTCTCTTAAGACATGCCTGTACGAGAAGAGAATTGAGTTTTATCAGTACGAGCCGTTTATTGCAGAGTTGAAAGCGTTGGAGTATGACAGGGTTAAGGGTAAGGTGGATCATCCAGCAGCAGGCACCAAGGATGTGTCGGACGCGGTAGCTGGAGTGGTCGCTGGTTTGCTCGAAAACGCCTCTTCGGTGCCACTGTCAGCAGAATTTTCTATGTCTGAGGAAAACCGAGAGGACTTTAGCTGGGTGAGTGGCGGCAAGATACCCTGGAAGGGTGGCGATGTGCCAAAGCGAAAAGGTCCAGCAGGGTCGGTTTTGCCTTTTTTGTTAGGGTGAGAGCATGGGGTTCCTTCAGAGCGTTGCTTCAAATATTCGCAATTGGTTCAAGTCAGACAATTCTGTTGTAAGCAGAGAGACGCAGAAGGGTAACAAGCGGCTTCCGGCGGCTTCCCCTTATGGCGCTTATGGTCAGACTGGCATGGACGCGCTTAGCGGCTTGTTGAGCATTGAGCGTGACTTGATGACGCGCTACGTAGACTACGAGGAGATGGACGACTATCCTGAGATTTCAGCGGCGTTAGATGTCTATGCCGATGATGCAACCGTCCCAGACATGTTTAAGGACAAGGCCATATGGATTACCTCAAAGGACAAGGTGATTGAGGGAATACTCAACGATGAGTTACTTGATGGAAGCCTTCAGATCGAGGAGGACATTTACCCGATTGTCAGGACGCTGGCGAAGTATGGTAGCGTTTATGCCGAGCTCTTGGTTGAGGAGTCTGGTGTTGTTGGGGTGACGTACCTTCCGACGCCAACCGTTAGGAGAGTCGAGAGGGACGACGGCACATTGGTTGGTTATGTTCAAGACGTGAATGGCAGGTTTGGTTATTCTTGGAAAGAGGTTGAAACAATCATTGCAGGCAATGGGAAGTCAAAAGGTCAGATGGAGGTGTTTGAGTCGTGGGAGGTCGTTCATTTCAGGCTGAGAGGGAAGAGCTTGACAAGCCCCCATGGTCACTCGATTTTGGACGCGGCAAGGTGGCCATTTAGGAGGCTTGTGATGGCCGAAGATGCAGCTTTGGTTCACAAGCTTACGAAAGCACCAGGACGCTTAGCTTTTTATGTTGATGTTGGTGACTTGCCTCCAGCGCAGGCAATGGCGTATTTGAACGAGGTAAAAAAGGGGTACAAGAAAAAGAAGTTCATGAACTCTAACGGTAAGATGGACTTTAGAAGAAACCCAATTGCTCCAGATGAAGATATTTTTATACCAATGCGTAGCGGTCAAGAGTCAACACGCATTGAGACAATGTCGTCGGCAGACTGGCAATCGACTGAGCTTCTTGATTATCTGAGGGGCAAGTTGTTTTCCGCGATCAAAGTACCTAGAGCGCATCTTGGGTTGAGCGGTGAGTCGTCAAGGGCATCGCTTGCTCAGGAGGATGTTAGGTTCGCTCGGACGCTTTTGAGGCTTCAGCGAGAGATTAAGACTGGAGTGAGGCGAATTTGTCGTGTTCACCTTGCGGCGAAAGGTATTGATCCGGACTCTGTGGGGTTTGACGTCAAGATGACAATCCCATCTTCGCTTTTTGAGCTCGCGCAGATTGAGTTGCGAAACGCTCAGGCCGATAATGCAAGCAGGCTCAGTGAGTTCTTTACGAAAGAGTGGATATTGCAGAACGTGTTTGATTTTAGCGAGTCGGCAGCAAGTGGCGTCGCGAGAGATAAGCGCCAGGAAGTCAGGACAGACCAGCGTTCTGAGGCTGAGGTTCAGGCTTCGATTGTTCGGGATTATCCGGAGTTGGCGGATCAGGGTGGCCAACCAGAGGGCGTAAGCGAGTCATCGGTTGATGGCAGTAAAAGGTTGGGGGAGTTGATGATGAGTCAGGAGGAATTGAGAGAGGCGATTGAGTTTGCCATAGCCAGACTTGACGTTGTTAAGCCGATTGTACAAGATATACGGAAGGAAGTTCGTAAAGCGAACTCGACCAGGAAGGTGGTATGAAAATGCGATTGACGCTCGAAACAAGCGAAAGTGTATTTAAGGGATCCTTTGAGACTTTGAGGGCGGATCTTGAGTCCGCCCTTGATGAGTCAATTGAAGGCGCTGAGCTTGTGGCAACCCACGAAGGGGTTGCTTTCGCCTTAAGGGATGGTAAGTTTTTGAAGGTGGAATGGTGCGTTGACGCAGAAGGCGTGAAGATAACCTCCGTTGATGATTCAGGGTTGGGGGTGTTGGTAGAAGGCACCAGAAGCGTTTACGTTTCAAGGTGTTTATCCGATTCTGTCAAGGGTATTCTTGCTGGGGATTATGTGTGCAATCGATTGCACGAGGCCGCAATGAACATCAGACAGGGAGGCGTGTATTTCGCCTCAGACGCAAAGGACTATTTGTTGGAGAGCTTGTCAGATGATGACACAGAGTGGTGCTCATATTATGGCGAGAACATCGACATGGTCCGAAAGTCTATGCATGGAGACTTGGGGGGCATTGAGGCGAATGTGCCAAGGACGAGATACGCTAGGATGTCTGTCCAACGGCTTGAACGGTTTCGCCCAGAGCTTTCAGAGTCATTCAAGGTTCTTGTTGAATTAGCGAATGGTATTGTGGCAGCAACGGATTCGCTTGACAGCCCAAACGCGGTCTCCTTGCGTGCAGATTTTGCCGACATTGCAAAGAGAGCCAGTCAGATGTTTTCGTTGTTGAGGGAGAGCCAATTGCCCATGATGGCAGTGGTTCACGACCTTTTAGCGGAGAGACTGAAGGTGGCGCTTGTGATGTCTGCTTTTGAAGAGGCAGGAGTATCAACTTAAATGGAGAGGGATTATGAGTTTTTTGAGTAAAAACATCACCGTAAGACCACTGGAAGAGGAGCTTGAGCTTCTTGGTCTTAACACCACACCAAACCAGCTTGCAACCTTGGCGTCAAAGCGCCTTGATGAAAGCTTTTGGGACGACCACGTTCATGTGGCACTTGACGAAAATGTTTCTGGTGCTGCATTTGGTTTTGGGTCGAATGACGCAAGCGATGAGTTTGTTACTCACGCGCTTCTTGGGCGAATCAGGAGGGTTGCGGAGTCAGCTTCCGATGGCGAGATTGATGAGATTTATAGCGCTCTTATGGAGATGCAAATCGACGAGAATGACGAGACCTTGATTTCAGCATTGACGGACCTTCTGGATGAGGGTGCCTTTGATAGGGTCAGGAGCTTTACCGGCAAGATGAAGAAGCGCGCCAAGGCTGGCTTCAAAAAGGTCAATGGCAAGTTCAAGAGAATGTCATCTAAAGAGAAAGCCGAAGGCAAGAGAAAGCGGAAGACAGGCGGATATAAGGCTAAAAAAGAAAGATCCACCAGGAAACGCGAGAAAACTGGAGCCTTTAAGATGAAGCAAAGGCGAAGGGAGAGGTTTGAGTCTTCTTTCGAGGACGAACTTCGCGACCTTCTTGGGGAGTCTGAGCCAACTTCCGAGTACCAGGAGACCGTTGATCGTATTGAGCGAATCATGGCTCTGATTGAGCAGGAGTTGCCCGAAGCTGGTGGTGTTATGGCCGAGGCTTTTGAGAGCCTTGGGGATGACGCACTCATTTGCGAAAGCGTGAGTGACTTTAGCCAAGCTGTCGTTCCATGCATCACCCTTATTAAGCGTTGTCTTGAAGAGATAGAGGCCCAAGATGTGGGAAACTGACTGAACGGCGCAAAAAGCGGCGGACTGCGTATCGAACTGGGAGGATGGAATTGTTTGGCTACTTGTCTCAAAAAGAGCTACTAAGTCCAAAGGGTCGAAAGACTAAGCGGAAGGTATCTAAAGAGGTAAGGCGCAAAGTGATTTTGGACGTGCCAAGGCTTGATCGAACGCCACTGAAGCCGAAATGGTCACACTGGAGGAAGGCGTAATGACAACGCAATTGCTGGAAGATGCATTGCCCATGAAACTCTCTCTTGAGGAGAGTAAGAGTGGAAAGCTGGTGGCGCGTGGTGAGTTTGCAAGGTGCGATGTGCCAACCGCCAATGGTAGGGTTTACCCCCGTGCCCTGTATGAAAGAGAGATCAAGAAGCTTCAGGCGTCCGTTAAGGCAAGAAGTGCTTTTGGGGAGCTGGATCACCCGTCGGACGGTAAGACAAAGCTTCAGCGTGCGAGCCATATAATTACGGACTTGGACATTGATAAGAATGGGACAGTGCGTGGTGTTGCTGAGATTTTGGACACTCCGAACGGTCGCACGTTGAAGGCGATTATTGATGCTGGGGCTGAGGTGGGAGTTAGCTCAAGGGGGTTTGGCTCAACATCTGTGAACCGCGCTGGTAACCAGGTGGTTGGAGAGGACTTCAAGCTTAAGTCGTTTGACTTTGTGGCAGATCCGGCAATGAAGAGCGCTGTGCCGCAGTACTTCTCTGAGGATGTGGATATTGAGATTGAGCCAATTGATTTGTTCAGGGAAGACTACCCAGACGTGTATAGTGCGATTGAGGAGAGTCTGAAGGGCAAGGCTCAGGTCAAGGTCGACAAGTCCATTGATGACTTGGTGGCCAAGGCGGAGTACGAAGTTGAAGCTAGGCTGACTGAGCAGTTTGAGCGCAACCTTGCAGAGCAATTGATTGCAATCAAGGACTCGGTCCAGCATGAAGTGCAAGAGTCGTATGAGTCCGATCCTCTTCTTGGTGGTGCAAAAGGTGTGCTTTCTGAGATTGCATCAATGGTGTCTGAGTTTAACGCTACGGGCGATGAGCGGGCTCTGAGGGACGCGCTCAAGGCAAGGGATCTTGAGCTACATCAGGAGTCAATGGAGCGAGAGAAGTTCGCCAGCCTTGCAAAGCGTCTTGGTTACAGCCTGTATGTTGAGCGCAGGATCACGGGTCATCCAATGCCTGATACGATCAGAACTGCGATTGGTGATACAGCTCAGTATGACTCGCTTGAGAGCGTATCATCGGCTTTGAGCAAAGTGCTTGAAGAGTTAGATGAGGCGGCTACCTCGGTTGAGGAAAGCAGGCGGGGGGTAGTCGAGGCAGAAGTTGCCAAGGTCTACGCCGAAGAGCTTGAGGCGGTCAAGGTTGAGCTTGAGGCTGAGAGGGCTGATAATGCGCAACTGAGGGAGTCTGAGGAGGACAATCAGCGGTCATATCTTGAGGTTCACCGAGAGATGGGCAAGTTCAGGGAGCTTGCTGAAAGCATGAAGTCTGAGTTGGACAAGGCGGACACAGCGCTTGAGGAGGCCGAGGCTGAGTTAAAGAAGCACCGCGCCGAAGCGTACCGTCTGAAGAAGTCAAGAGGTTACACAAATTCAGGTCAACTCGTCACAATGCTAGAGGGCGTTGAGGATGAGGGCTCAATTGATCGAATTGTGCAGGAAAGTGGACGCCGATCCATGATGGACTCTGAGTTGGAGAATATGAGGCGGCGAATTAGGAGAGGCACCGTCAACAGCGGGCCTGATGCTCTTACCGAAGCTGCTGCTGGGAGATCCACGGCGCTGGGAGACATTTCATTGGCCGAGGTCCGAATGTTGGCAGGACTCGACAAGTAATTAACCGTCACAACAACAAAGGAGAGTGTGGCATGGAAGCAAGAAATCTTTTGGAGACAGGAACGGGAGCTCCCGATCCAGGTTATGTTCAGAAAGTTACTCGCAAGTGGTCTGGTCTTTGCGAGGGCGTTCAAAACCCTTACGAGAAGGGTGTTCTGGCGATCCTTCTTGAGAACCAGATGGATCATTTGCGCGGTCTTAATGAGGAGACATTGAGTACGGGTGTTGGTAGTTTTACCAAGTACATCTTCCCAATTCTTCGTCGTGTTTTCCCTAATCTTATCGCCAACCGCATCGTCAGCGTTCAGCCGATGACTGCTCCAGTTGGCGGCATTTTCTCGTATGAGTACAAGTACGGTGACACCAAGGGCAACGCCACTGCAAACAACAACCTGATTGCAGACTTTCAGAAGTTTTATTCTTCTGAATACATCGACTATCAGGTGGTTGTTGCCGCAGGCGATGTCGATGGAACCAAGGTTAAGTGGGTAAATGCGGCCTCAACGGGCGGAACAGAAGGTCAGCCGACTGAACGTATTCCTCTGAAGTGGCTTCCAATTGCAGATGTCAACACTAGCAAGGGCATCACCGGAGCCACCATCTATTGGACCCTTACTGGCTCCACGACCCTCAAGCAGAGATCGGTTGTAGCTGGTGGAGCAAACGCAGGGACTGGTGACGGCACTAGCTTTACCGTTGACCTCACCACGGGTGCCTGGGAGCTTGATGCTACTGGCGATATCCCAAAGGCAGGGGATCCGATTTACGTTGCGTACTACTACGACAGCGAGAAGGTTGGGACCACCACCGTTCCAGGGGTTACCGCCGGATCGGGCAACACGGCGAATGCTTTTGCGAATGCTGATCAAGTTGCCAAGATTCCAGAGGTCAACATTGACATATCGCTGTCAACCGTGACTGCTGTTACTCGTAAGCTGAAGGCTCGTTGGTCTGCTGAAGCGGTTGATGATCTCCGCGCCTTCCATGGTATCAATGCTGAGACTGAGTTGGTTGCAGGTATCTCAAACGAGATTGCCCTTGAGCTTGACCGCGAGATCATTAACGACCTCGTAAGTGGTGCTGGCAGCACTGCGGCTTGGAACTATGGCGCAGCCACACTCAACAATAGCAGCCTTGAGCAGATCCGTTCTCTCTTGACTGTGATTGAGTCTGTGTCTGCGAACATCCACAAGCGCTCACTTCGTGCGCCAGCTAACTGGATTGTCACTTCTCCAGCAGGCGCGGCAATGCTCGCCCAGTTGACCACCAATGGCGATTTTTCGCGGTCAGCAGGGCCAGTGGAGTCCCCGAATTACGGTGTGATGAACAGCAACTTTGGCATCACTCAGGTCGGGACTTTGATGAACAAGTACATGGTTTATCAAGATCCCTTCCTTGCTAGTGACAACATGCTTGTTGGCTTGAAGGGTCAGAGCTTCCTTGATGCGGGTTACGTGTACGCACCATACGTGCCGCTGCAAGTGACGCCTACGTTCCTTGACCCTGACGACTTCACCTTCCGCAAGGGTCTCCGCACTCGTTACGCGAAGAAGATGCTGCGCCCAGAGTACTATGGGCTTATTAAGCTCAACGGTCTCCCAACGGTGACCAACGTCTGATAGCCAGAGCAATGGCTGATTCGTGAAAGGGGGGGGGTTGGGGAGTCTCAATCCCCCCTTTTGTTTTATAGGAGAGAGGGAAATGCCGAAATTTACACTGAAGCGTGGTGAATTGCCCAACACGCTGAGGGATGACAACGATGGTCATAGAGTTTATGAGCTACGTTCGGGCGTTGTGTTCGACATTGACAAAGATAATGCAAAGGCTTTGAAGTTTCTTAGGAGTTGGGCTACTTTGGTGGTTGAGATTCCAGAGCCAAAGCCAAAGCCAGAGCCAAGGCCAGAGCCAAGAACTCAAACCAAGCCTAAGAGTTCAGCAAGGGCAGCAACTCGAAAGCGACGATCCACGAAGTCTGCCGCAAAGGGTGAATAAGTATGGGTACACTGTCGGAGGATAGACTGCTTCAGAGGGTGGGTGCGTCAGACTTGATGTTTGGCGAACCAGTCATGGTGATAACAGCTATGGGTAGCTTTGTAGCTAAGGGGTTTGTTACGGCAGTGTACCAAACTGGCGGGGTTCAGGTTCGAGAATTCGAGACGAAGAGCTCATACGGTGATAGGATTTATGACTCAAGCCTTTATTCCTTTGTGCCTGTTGCGCCTCCGGCTGGTGACGAGTCTGAAGGGGACGAAGGCGAGGTTTTGGACGAGGAGCCAGAAGAGCAGGCACCGTCGAAGGCTCAGGCTGTTGACGCGAAAGCTGACGAAAAGGCTGCGTCAATGCCTGCGCCTCCGCAGAGTGCTCCGAAACCAGCCTCAAAGAGTCCAGTTGTTTCAAGTCACCAGCTAGACGAGGAGCAGCTGAACAGGGTTATATCGGAAATTTCTGATGCTGCGTTGAGAGTCCTAAAGGCAGTTGGCGTCAAGGACATTGATGTTTACACCAAGGTTGCGGAGATCCAGAAGGTCGTTAACACAGTACTGAAGGGTGAGTGATGGCACAGTCAGATGCGGACGTAAAGGCATGGGTTGGCCGAAGGCTTGGCGCTTCTGTGGTTAGTGTGGAGTTGACAGATGCGGATTATGGCGATGGTTTGGACGATGCAAAGCGTTGGTTTTCTGGCATTATTGGGCAGCTGAAGGCGTATAAGCTGACGTTGACAGGCGTAAACGAGTACGACGTTCCGGCGGATTGTGAGTCGGTAACAAATGTCATTTTTGATGACAAAAACAGCGAGATTTGGGATGTTTACGATTGGGCAGACGTGAGATTGTCACCTTTGGGTTTTGGCGCTTACAATCGAGGGTACGGCGTGGGCGACCTGAGCTATATCACGCAGTCGCTTCAGTATCAGTCTGAGGCGATGAGGGTGCTTTCAGCGGACAAGGATTGGGAGTGGGATCGGGCAAGGCAGAAGTTGGTCCTGTATCCTGAGGGTTTGGCGGGCGTTAGCAATGTGATGGTTTATTACCTTGTTAGCGTCTTGGATTTGGCAAGGCTGAATACATACGAATACGACCTTGTGAGGAGGTATGCGCTAGGGTCTTGCATGGAGATCCTTGGGTACATACGCACAAAGTACGGTGAATTACCAAGCGCAACTGGTTCAATGTCTTTGAACGGTGACACGCTTCTGTCAAACGCAGACGTTATCAAGTCCGAGGCTCAGGATAAGGCTACCAGGCTGAGAGAACCGGCGCATTTTGTATTGGGGTGAGTTATGCCGAAAGGAAAGGGAAAGCAGTATCTGAGTGATCTTGAGAAGCAGTTGACGAGCACTCAAGGGAAGTCTCAGAAAAGCCACGAGAAGTATTATGGTTTTTGGGGCGCAAACGGGAAGCCCCCTTGGGGTCACGAGGTTTTGGAGTTGATAAACTCTCAAAGCAAGAAGAAGAGTAGGTGATGGCATACCCCATCTATTCAGATCAAGACTTGGGCTACTTGAGGACGCTTGAGGCCGAAAGATATAAGCTGTCAGGGCAGTCTGTGTCTTACTACACGCTCAACAGAGGTTCAAGCGTTGATCCGTTGTACGGTGAGGCGAAGCCAGAGGCTTATCAGACGCACACGTTAACCATGGCGATCACATACCAAGAGTCAGACAACAAGGAGCCTTCAGTGCAAGATGAGGGCCTTGTGTTTGAGTATGATGCTGAGGCATTTCTTGCTCACAGTGAGTGGGCTTCAAGCGGTCCAGCAGGGAGATTGCCAAAGGTGGGGGATGTTGTGCTCATTATGGCCGAGTATTTTGACGTCGTGAAGGCATCAAAGGGCGGAAATGTCATGGACACAGTGAGCGCGGTTGGGTTCAAGTTGATGTTGAGGAAACGAAGTAAGTTTGACCCTCAGAGGCGATTGACGTGACAGAAGAAAATCCTCAGATAATGCAATTGATTGCACGAGGTATGGGTTATGGATTCGTGTGCGGCAACTGCACCAAGCTGTGGGCGGGGTTGAGTGCGGGACATGGCGCTTGCATGGCGGCAGTTCAAGGCAAGACGTGTGCGGGTCCGATGAAGAACATGGGGTTCCCTGAGTACGAGGGTCCGCTAAAGGGCAATTTGGTGCAGTTTTGCTTTGTGTGCGGCAAAGGGTCAGACTATGCAGCAGTGACCATGCATGGCATGGTTGGTGTGTGTGCAAAACATCAGCCGTTGCTGAACTCATGCACGGCTGGTGACGAAGCGCCAAGGTTTTTGACAGGCGATGAAGTTGAGACGGTGAAGGGATGAAGGTTAAGTCTGGTTTTGCGCCCAAACGGGTCAAGTCTTCACTGACGCTAAACTTGCGCGTAACGCCAGTCACGGCAAGGGTTATGAACGACGTTATCTTTAAGTTTGAGAAGAGGGCCGAAGAGGGGAGGGAGTACGTGTTGCTTGAGGCGGCGAATATCATCCTTAAGGAGCTACGGTCAATCAACCCTGAGGTTGACGGGTCGGAATACGTGAGTGATCTGAAAGTGGCCATCTTGAGCGGTGCGAGTGACGAAGATGCGGTTGCCATATACTACGATAAGGCAATGCAGTTGAGCGATGAAGATATCAATACGGCGCTTCTTTTTATATCACCTCAAAGGGGGGCAAAACCGTGGGTTTCAGTGCTTCAGAAGTATCAACCGTGGCCAGCTAGAATAATGCCAACTCGATTGTCTCCCAGTCAGGCAAAAGTGTTGTCAAGGAAGACGTCTGAAGTAGGGATGCAAAAGGCATCGAGAAGGATTGAGGCAAAGAGGCGAGCGATTGAGGTTGAGCTGGAGCGTGCTGGCCTCAGGGGGGCCAAAATTGGCAGTGGCAGGAGTGTGTCTGGTATGCAGGTTGTTGAGGATGTGGCATATAGTATCCTGAGGGCTGAGTTTGGTGTTGGTGTGAAGTCATCTCCTCATTGGAGAAGATCGCTGCGCAAGCTCAAAACAGAGATAAAGGGTCTTGGTAAAAAGTACTTGCATTTTATTGAGACAGGCGGAACATCTCATTTTAACATTCCGAAGCATGACATGAGGTCTGCTTCAATCACCAATGGCCGAAGCGAGGCGGAGACCTTAGCCAAGGCCGTTCCTATGAGGGGGCTAGGATGAACCTAGATAAGTTGAATACAGTTCTCGCGGATATTGAGAGAGAGCTCTTGCTCCGGCAGGCGAGTGACGAGTATGACGAGTATGACGACGAGTACGACATGGATGAGGATCCTGAAGGTGATGTTGGCATCAAGAGGTAAGTAAGGAGTTCAGGTGGCTGGCCTATCATCCGTAAGCTTGACAGATTTCGATAGGGGCGTTGTGACGAGTTTTGGCGCGTCACTGATAGACGTTGTTATTGATGCTACCACGAGGAAGTCATACGCTGCTGAGGTGAGCGGCGTGGCTTCTGAGGTGGAGGGCTTTGGCGGAAAAGTACCAGTATTTTTTGAGTACCCAGACGACGTATACCAAGAGTATGTGTTGCCTTGTTACGTCATAAGGAGGACGGAGTTGACGCCCAATTTTGAAGGTGCTTCATGGTTTGGCTATAATGCCTGTCCAAGCGCGAGCTCAAAACTGATATCAATTCCTCACCCAAGGTTGCGAGGCGTATCGTACAGTGGTTATGATAGCTACACGTCGAGACGGAACGCTGATCCGTTTGATTTGGGTTATGACGTTTCAGTTATGGGGCGTTACCAGTATGAGAGTATCCCCATGCTGCGCCACATTATGAGGTATATGAGGCCACCTGGCTTTGGTTTGCGGGTCTTAGATTCGTCTGGTGTGGCGCGGATGTATAGCACTACAGATGTTTCAGCGTCAGCAATATCCGAGCTTTCAGATGTTCGCTCAAGGATGATTGCTTGGACCGTTTCTTTTGTCGTCAAGGGTGAGTTGGATCATGCGCTTGACGTGAACCATAAGGTTTCAGGGGGTGGCGTGAGTGGTGACATCGTTACTTCGCTCCCCGAAGTGACGTACAGAATTAAGAGGGTGTGATGGGCTGGTACTACTATTCTGGTGATAAAGTGGTGGCCATTAAGACAGGAGAGGAGGTGGAGGCCGTACGCCCTCATACTCGTGTTTTTGTGGCACGAGCGTATGAAGGCAGCGGTAACGTGCCTTACCTGTTGAAAAACAAAGTGCTGAAAGGCGTTAAACCGCCAGTACCAGAAGTGTTAGAAGTTAAAAAAGTGGAAGTTGACCAAGCCTTGGTGGTTGAGCCAGCAAAGCCCGTGGAGCCTGTTGTTGAGGAAATAAAACCAGCGCCTAAGCGAAGACGAGCAGCTAGGCGCAAGAAAGTTGAAACAGAGCAAGCATAAGCGAGGTAAATCATGCCAAAGTACAGCTATCCTGGCGTCTACGTCAAAGAGGCTCCATCGGGGCCTGGTCCAGTTACGGGCGCATCAACATCAAACTTGGCGCTTGTTGGTTCAGCGCTGGAAGGTCCGCTAAACGATCCAACGCTTGTCACCTCAATGACTGAGTTTAAGCAGGCGTTTGGTGGGTTCACTTCAACGAGCCTTTTGCCCACGGCGGCAAACCTATTTTTCGCAAACGGCGGGACGAACCTTTACGTCTGTCGAGTTGCAGGGGCCTCGTCGCAGGCAGCATCTAACGCTATCTCAAAGTCGGCAACGGCAGAAGCGCTTACGCCAGACTCAGCGCCAAACGGTGTTTTGACGACTTTGACTTTTTCTGCGTCAAACGCCCTTGATAATAGTCCGTTGACTGTCGTCGATTCGTCAGGGAGTCTTACGAATCTTGCGGGCCAGATCACGATGACGATTGGTAGTGCCGTCACGACCATTACAATTGGAGAGGGTGGCGCGATTACAAGCTCTCCAGCAGGCGTTACAGGGACGGCAGACTTGGCCACTGGCGAGCTCGTCCTGAATTTCAGCAGCGCGCCCGCAGCGGGCGCTGCTTTTGTAGCGACAATTTACTTTTACGAAGCGTTTGGCATTGAGATGAAGTGGCCAGGGACGGCGGGCAATGACTTCAGGGTTAGCGTTTCTGGTGATCCCTTGTTTGATGTCCCTGCAACAGCGTCCTTTACGAGGTTTTCTTTAAGCGTCGAGCGCCTCGTGAGGAACGATGATGGTTCGGCAACAACTGACTATGAAACGCTTGAAACCTTCAGTGGGCTTGTTCTTGATGACGCAACAAGCGAAAACTACATCAAGACGGTCATCAATGACACTCAGGGCGGGTCTGCATACGTCAAGGTGACGGCGGCCACCGCTGGCATCCCTGGCAGCCTACAGGGCACCCAGAAGGCATCCCAAGCGTTAACTCCTGACGTTTCCTTTAATGGATCAACAAGAGCGTTTCAGGCGTCATTCAACTCCACGGACGCCGTCAGTCAGACAAGCTTTGTTGGCAGTCTTGACATGGAGTTGGGTGGGATTGTCATTGGCACAGCAGATGGGACTGACACCCCTTCGGTGACAATGCCATATGGTACGCTGAGCTCCATCAATGGTGGGGGTATCGCGTCAATGACAATCACGGGAACGGTTAGCGGCAGCCCCCTGGTTGCTACGCTTAACGGCACAAACCTTGAGAGCAGTGGCAATGTTTACGGCACAGTGGTTTTGTCCACAGGTGCGGTCACGATTGACACTACTGCCGCTGGCGCAACTGCGTTTGACAACAACACTCTGCTTACGCTTACGGCGGCCAAGTTCACAAATCCAACAAAGTTTGTTGATGACGGGGAGGGTGCGCTGTCAATTTCCACGACAGATACAGGTCTTGATATTGTGACCTTGGACCCAAATGGAAACAACTCCATCACGTATGAAGGGCTTACTTCAAGCACCAATCCTTTCATCAATGTGACATTTAAGGTGGTAGGATTTCCGACGGTAGGCCCAGGGTCAAATTCATCTATCACAGGTGATTATTACACGGTGGCCTCTTCAGGTGCGGCGACAAACAAGTTCAGGTATGGAGCAGACGGTGCGGCTTTAAGGTCGTCGGATGTCTCATCTCCATCGCTTGCCCCTGACGAGAAGGGTGTGTATGCGCTCAACAAGACAGATGAGTTGCTTCAGGTGATTATCCCTGATTTTGAGTCTGACAGCACGGTTAGCGGCCAGTTGATCGATTATTGCCTGACTAGAAATGACCGTTTTGCAATTTTGTCTGTCCCAGAAGGCAAAACGCCAAACCAGGCGGTGGCTTACGCTAAACGTTCGCTCAACAAGAACACGTCCTATGCGGCGATCTATTATCCGCATGTGCGCGTAGTCAACCCAGTCACGAATAAGGCAATGCTGATGGGTCCAGCCTCAGTGGTTGCTGGCATTTACGCAAGGGTGGACTCGAATCGCAACGTCTCCAAGGCTCCAGCGGGCGTTGGTGACGCGGCGCTTCAGCAGGTTTTGGGCTTGGAGCGCAGTTCTTCTCCTTCTGAGGTGGGAACGCTGAATGACAGCCACGTGAACTCCCTTGTTGACTGGCCATACACTGGCACGGTCGTTTGGGGC
>MDTC01253407.1_pt1 | contig 15380 bp, 18 predicted proteins | sample 811181 | NCBI WGS metagenome assembly MDTC01 (sample SAMN05326644, study PRJNA326480) | marine metagenome | isolation source: seawater | place: Pacific Ocean: North | collected 2011
AAATCTACTCGAAGAAAGAAATCTACTCGAAGAAAGAAATCTACTCGAAGAAAGAAATCTACTCGAAGAAAGAAATCTACTAGAAGAAGGAACTCTTCTATTGAATAAAAGTATGAACATTAAGAAATATTTAATATTATAGAGTTCGATTAATATTCATTAGATAGTCGGATAAGATTAAAAGATCACCATCATTGATTATATTATTTTCAGACATAGATTCTATTTTTGAATACATTTTTTTGATAAGTTCTTTGGTGTTAGTTTGTGGATGGTCTATTTTATCATTATATTTATTTATCCATGATTGAGCATTTTCATTTTTTAAGAATATTGTATAGAAATCTATTTTGATAAAATTATACCAATTCATGGATTTATATTCTTCAATAGTAAATTGGAGGTAGTTTTTAATATCACACCACTTAATATTCTTAGTATCTGATAAATAGTTTTCATTTAATTCTTGAATTAATTTGGATGTTAATGATTGGCATGAATTAAAAAGATAATTATCAATGGAATTTATATTATTCCATTGGATGGGTTTAAATAGATCTGTATTAGTTAAATGGTTTGAGAGATCTTCTTTTGGGAGGATTTTTATTAGACCTTTTATTAGATTGAATGGACATATATTTTTAATAGCAGATACAATATTGATTTGACTAAATAAGACTTTATGGATTTCTATATTCATTATTAATAATATAGAATATTATAATTAGTTTTAATTATCTTTACTTTTAATACTTTCAGCTAACATTGATGTAAAGTTTGACTGATACCATTTAATTGCTTTTGTAATATTTTTTTCTGTTAGGTAAACATCTATATTTGGATTTTGTTGTTTATACATAATCATAATATTGATTAATTGTTCAAATCTATTCTGTTGAATGAGTTCTTGTTTTGACATTGATTGTTTTTCTAATGCAAGCTGAGTATCCATTTAATAATAAGTAAATATAATTTATATTTAAGTAAGAATTAAATATTGTTTTAAATTATAAATGGTTAGAAGAACTCGAAGAAATACTAGACGCCGTAATACTAGACGCCGTAATACTAGACGCCGTAGTACTATAGGACGTAATACTAGACGTAATACTAGACGTAATACTAGACGCCGTAATACTAGACGCCGTAATACTAGACGCCGTAATACTAGACGCCGTAACTATAGGGGGGGTTCTCATGAACACGAATTAGAAATGTGTAAAAAGCAGGTTGAGGAGTTAAAAAATAGATTAATGATGTGTCGTGAGGGGTATAGAGGACCAGATAGTTCTGATGAAAGATATTTTAATAGATTACAGGATATTGGTAATTTGTTTCCTGAAAAAGAAGAAGATTTATACGATGACGGATATAAAGGACCAGATAGTTCAGACAAGAGGTTTTTTTCTAATTTTAATAAAAAAATGATGGATGGACCGAATAGTTCTGACGAAAGATATTTTAATGGATTACAGGATATTGGTAATTTATTTCCTGAAAAAGAAGAGGATATATATGATGAGAGTATATCAACTGAAAATAAGAAGAGAATGAATGAAAAAAAATTAGGTATAGCTACACCGATAAATATTCAAGAACCCAATGAACCTCCTGTTCTACAACAGCCTGTTCAACCGCCGGTTATTCAAAGTCCTTTTGTTCAACAACAACAACCGGTTGATCAAAGTCCTTTTGTTCAACAACAACAACAACCAGTCATTCAAAGAAGTAGATACACATCTCCAAAAAGAGTAGTTCCGAAGTTAGCATTAGAAAGGGCTCAATATTGGAAAGATCGGTATAATAGTTTGCCACAATCAATGAAAAATAAATTAAGAAGGGATACAATAAAAGCAAAAAGAAGAGCAAGTTCAAAAAGAATATCTGGTAGAAATGTTACAGATAATATTCCGTTGTAAAAAAAATTATTAAGTGAAAAGGTAGAGTATATGTTTATTTTTTTAAAGACTTAATCATTCCAGCGACCACCTCCAGAGGGATTACCAGTAGTACTGGGATATCCACCTCCACCCCTCATTGGAAGGATAGATGTAGCATAAAGGTGTTCATTGAGGCGATTCCCCGAGTCATTGTCGGGGGACCGGAAGTAATCTCTGATTGGAACACCTTGGACAACAGTCGCAAGAGAGAGTAGAAGAAGGAAGATAAAGTTCGTGACGTTCATTATGTTTTGTTTGTTTGTTTGTTTACTATTCTTACAAAGTTTATTTCAAATTTTGTAAAAAAAATAAAAGAATTAGTAATGAATAAATATGAATTTTTGATATTCTTAACTACTATTCAATATATAATTGATATTCAAATGTATCCATGTGAAAAATTAAAAGGAAAAATCCTTTTATATTTACATCATTTAATAGATATTTATATTTATTTCGGAGGATTTTTATTTAATCCATTTGTCCATTTGATTACTGTTATTGTAACTCTCCTCCATTGGATATTAAATGATAATAAATGTGCTTTTACTCAATTGACAAATACAATATGTTATCCTGAATATTCGGGGTACAAAGGTTTTAATGATTTTTCACGGATGTTAGGTTTACAAGATAAATATCCTAATATATCGTATTATTATCTAGGAGGTGTAATACTATATGATTTGAATCAAATATGGCCCATCATAAAATGAAGTATTCAATTATTTAATTTTATTAAATGAAGTATGTTCCAGATGAAGGAAATAAATATATTAAAATTTGAATTATTTAAAATTAAAATGTCTAGAATAACTAAAATGGTTGAATATATTTGTCCAAAATGCGGAAAAGTGTTTACTCAAAGATCCCATTATAATAAGCACCTTAATAGAAAGACTCCATGTGATAAGGGTAAGAAAAAATTTGACGAAGTTGTAAAAGAGAAGGTAAAAGAGGAAATTAAAGATATGGTTGAGAATGGTGAAATAAAAGTAATTGAAAAAAAGAAAGTTAAATATGATATCAGGGGAAAGGTTTATTTTGGAACAATAACGATTAATGAAATGGATACTATTAAAAAGAGAATTAAAGTTGTTCATGAAGACGGGAGTATAAAGTTAATACCACGGGGGAAGATTGATTTCATTGAAGACAATCCTATGAAATTTATTGATTTATTTTCTGGAATAGGTGGATTTCATCAGGCACTTACAGATCTAGGGTGTGAGTGTAATCTTGCTTGCGATGTTGATAAGGCTTGTCGAGAAGCATATAAGGAGAATTATGGAATGGATCCCCATCCAGATGTTAGGAAAATTATCCCTGAAGAAATAGAAGATATGGATATTATATGTGGGGGTTTTCCATGTCAGGCATTTTCTAATGCAGGGAATAAGAAAACATTTGAAGATGACCGTGGATTACTATTTGATGAAATTATGAGAATTGCTAAGGTAAAAAAACCAAAATTTATGTTTCTCGAAAACGTGAAACATATTCTAAAAGTTGGAGAAGGAAAAGTAATAGAATATATTAAAGGAAAACTTGATCACTGTGGATATGTTGTTCAGATATTTGAAATATCCCCTCATCAGTATGGAATTCCACAGCAAAGGGAGAGAGTATACTTTGTATGTGTGAGGAAAGATATTTATAATGGAGAAGATATTGTTCTTCCCGAACCTACTTTCAATGTTGATTTTGAAAGTGTCCTTGATAAGGAGGAAGATATTGATGATAAATATTTCATCAATGGAGATATTCTACAATGTTTAGAGGCTTGGGATGAAATGATTAAGATATTTGATGTGGATGAAAAGATATCACCAACGATAATGATAAATGAACATTATAATGAACATACTGAAGAAGAATTTAATAATTATGCAGGGTGGAGGAAAGACTATATAACAAAAAATAAACCATTAATTTCGAAGTATAAAGATAAATGGGATGAATGGTATGAAAAACATGTAGAAATTCTACAAAAGAGAGAAGTATATGGTAAATTAGAATGGCAAGTAGGTAAAATTAAACCAAATGATTCTATCTTTAATTATTTCATACAGGTGAGGCAGTCTGGTATTCGAGTTAAAAAAGCACATCATTTCCCTACTCTTGTTGCTGTTGTTCAGACACCTATCTACGGAAAAGAAAAAAGATATATTACACCACGGGAGTGTGCCCGTCTTCAATCTTTTCCGGAGAGTTTTATTCTTCCTAAAGATGATAAGAAGGCATATAAACAATTTGGAAATGCTGTGAATGTAGATAATGTTAGAACTGTTGTGAAGACTACATTTGATCATTATGGTGTTTAAAGTCACACATTAAATGAGATGGGTAAATACCCCCTTGTTTATTCCTTAAATTAAATGTATAGGACATATCTTTTGTTTTTATTTCAACATCAATTCTTTTTCCTTTTTTTGATTTTCCACCATAATAAGAATGATAATTAATTAACTCTATATTTTTATCTTTTGTTCGATATATATTATCTTTACCATCAGTATAATGTGAAATAATAGAATCTCCATCACCCATGCTTTTTCTTATTAATATTTTAAGATTATTTTCAAAACTTTTATTGTGAAGATTTTCAGTAAAATTAATTTTCATATTATTTTTATTTGCTACATTTTCATTTTCATAAATTTTTCCATTATAATAATTATTAAAAATATTACAGAAGCCTTCTTCATTAATACCCAGTGTTCTTAGAATTATTTTTCCTTTTTGTGATTGTATATTATTATTTTGAATGTCTTCTATGGGGAAACAGTCTTTATTTTTTACACCTGTATTTATAAATGTAACTAAATCAGATGATTTTTGAGAAATATATTCTTGAGAAATAAATAGAATTCCAGGTATTTCATTATAGTGATCATTAAAATGGATATTCAAATCAGATATATTGCTGATACTATTATTATTAATATTGAGGTTACCATTTTTATCAATAGTAATTGGACGTCGAGTGTTTTCTATATTTTTTTTAGATATAGCTATGATATTATTTTTTTTATATAGTGGTAAATGTTCTTCTATATTCTTTCTCATTATTGATTCACTATTATTTAATTGATCATGTTTTTCCCATTCGATATCAAAACCACCGGAACCACGATATTTACCACCGGGACTTCCTTTACCTTCATAAACTTTAATTCTACCATACTTTTTTTTATTTTCTTTATTAAAATAATTTTCTAAGTTTGGATATGTTCCTCTTTTAAAACCTGTTTTGAAATGATATTTATTTTTTGTATCGCATAATATATTATCTTTATTTATCTTAAATTTTTCAATTATTTCACATATTAATTCTTTTTCTTTATCTGAATATAATGATTCATCATATTTTTCTGAAAATCCCATTATGGTAATACTTTATAAAAAAGAATATTCTAATTAGTATTTCAAATTTATATTTATATTTATACTAGTGATAAAGACTTTACACACATCTTTCAATGACAATGTTCTGTCTCTTTCTCATACCAGATGGGTTGTTACCTCCATCTTTCCTTGATTTGAACCATTTTTCAAGATCCTTATCCCATTCATCATTTAGATCTTCTGCTTCTTTTGACTTTTCAGTTGCTAGATCAAACTTCTTGTCTTTCCAAAGTTTATCAGCCTCTTTCCTCATAGTATCATATTCCTTTACATTCTGAAGAATTTCTTCATAATCATCAATATCGAATGAATCATAGTTAGTCCGTGAATGAATTAGAGTGTAAAGGTCTGATGGGGAGATTTCATGGTTAATATAGTAATCAAAGATAAATGTTAGATTATTCATAAATGTTGCCTTAATTTCTTCTGTAATGTCATCAGTATATTCTTTTACATAGTTTAGGCATGGAGAGTTATTATTATTTCCCTTTGTTAGAAATGTGAGAGAAACTTCTTCTTCTTCATTAATCTTTGGATTAAGGATTTGATTATCCATTTGGGGGAAGATAATAGTGAACCACGAAATTAGTTGACACATGATCTTTGTCTTTTCTGTCTTATTGTTACCCATAATCTTTGGATAGTTTTCAAACCATTCCCTTACTGTCTTTTCTTCTTCATCAATACGCATACTTTCATCGAGAAGGTCTCTGATATATTCAACAAGATCAGATTGCCAGCTATTTATTACATCTTCAATTGACATTGGACGAGCATTCTGAAGATCATTAAAGATATTACGACAATCTTTTTCTGTTATATCTTGGTAAGTAATTACATCCAGGTGATAGTTATCAAATTCCCTCTTTTCTTCTTCCGTTAGGTTCCTTTTACCTTTTGTTTCTTGTTCAAAATCCTTGTTATAGTATGTATAAACACCATCAATAAGGACCGGAAACTCATTCATCATATACTTTTGAAATGTCCTCGAACGATGTCCTCCATCAATGAGATGTTTTTCCCCAGTCTCAGAAATATTTCCTAGATAAATCTTTGGTACGTCAACACGTTTTAGAACAGAAAGTATTAGTTTAACTTCAAACTCGGGTTTCCAACAATGTTCCCTCTGATATTTTGGTGTAGTAATATCTCCAGAATTGAATAGATGAAAATAATAACTCATTGGATATTGTACGCGAGTAAGGGTGAACATCTTATATCTTTTGTTTTAATTAAAAAAAAAAATAATATGCGGTTTCAAATTTGAAAAAGCAATTAATTTTATAATTAAAGAAATAACGTATTAAATGAAATATGAAAACCCTTATTTACAAACCAACGCAGAATCGAAAAACTCAAGAAATAATTAATGATATATTGAAAAATATAGGAAATAGTATTAATATTATATTTACTGATAATTTATGTATGTTGGGATCACAAACTAGCGAGAGAATTATTAAAGAAGTTGATGGATTTAAGATGTATCGTGGTGGGGATTCAAAGACTATATCAATTAATTGTGAATCTAGTGATATTGAAGGTGTTAGTCGAAAGCAGATTGCTTCCCATGTTTTAGGTTTGATAATTCATGAAGGTATTCGAAATATAATTACATTAACTAATGCTGTTAGATTACCTCAGATGAGAAAGATAATCGATTTATTAACTGATGTGGATTCTTTGGGGAGACCGGGAATTGTTCCTTATTCTATTCCAAAAATAAATATATATTTTGATGAAGCAGATAAGACTATTAAGAGTATATTACGGGAATTAGATGAAGTATTAAATTACGATTATCTTAATGATTATTATATTACAGCAACACCTAAAAGATTATTAAAAAAATATGGAGAGATGGAGTTATATAAAGTAAATAATACTCTGGGTGAATATATTAGTCTTGAAGATGCTAAATGGATAGATATTGGAACACATGAATATATGGATGCTTTGCGTGAAATGTTGAAGAAAATAACTATGGATGATGGTGGATGTATAGGGAAACAAAGGTTTATCTTTGCTCCGGGGATGTTATTAAAAGAGTCTCATTATGATATAGCTGAGGAAGCAACAAATGTATTTAATACGATAAGTATAGTTGTGAATTCCGATGGTTTTAATATATTCATACCTGAGACTCTTAATGTATCTTATTTAAGTCCTGTAATGGATTATAGTAATAATAGGATTCCTCGAATACCTGATAATTTTAGAGAATGTATTAATCGTTCTAGTTTTAGTAATGTTTTAAAGAAGAGTGGGGGTAAACGGTATTATAAGTTAAATTTTAATAAGAAACAATTAATTAAAGAAAATGAGAATGAGTTTTGGAAAATAATTGAGGTTGTTCGAGAATTTTGGAAAGATAATCCTATATTGGTTACTGGATCTAGATGTGTTGAACGGGGTATAACAATACAGAATCCTTTTAATGAGAAAGTTAGATTTACGGATGGAATGTTACATTGTAATATATCGAAGAGTGATTCAGGTTCTCAGATGGCTGGAAGATTTACATTAACATATAATTCTACATTGAAAAAATCAGATTTTACACCTGTAAATATATATAGTAATGAAAAGACAAAAATATATATGATAAATCATGAAAAGAAGGCTAAATATGCTGTTCAATTATCTAGTAAAGGTAAGAAAAGTATAACTTATTCTGAATGGAGGACATATGAACGGATTGCTGTTTTGGGACATAAATCATTCATTACATTTAAGGAGGCGATTCAGTGGGCAAGTCTTAACTTAAGAAATAATGGATATGAAATATATTACAATCAAAAGAAAGATTACAGTGAAAAAAATAACAAACGATTAGGATCATGTAATAAAATACTGGAAGGTGAATATAAGGGTTATAGATATAATTCATTTGATACACGAGGGGAAAAAAAACCTATTTCAGTTGAAGGATTTAAAAAAAAGGGCACACATTATTTATTCTGGAGTAAAGATAAACTTGGTTGTGCTACAGCATATCGAATATGGGCAGTGTATCATGATATTAATGATATTAAATCATTAAAATATCATTTATGTTGGTCTCCTCTTGCGATTAATGGTGAAATTGAAGAGAGTGATTCTGATACTGAGTATGAATCGGCTGACGAGTATTAATTATTTTCTAGGTCTTTTATTCTTTCATCCATATTATTTATTTTTTCTTCTAAAAGTTTAATATATCTATATAAATAAGCATTTCCTTCTTTTTCTTTGGGGATAATTAAGACAAGATTAAAACCAAATACACCTTCAACGGTGAAATCAATGTATATTTCTTCGGATGTTTCACTAATTACCGACCATTTTTGTTTATTAAATGCATTTTTAAAGAGTTCAAATAGATCTGAGAATTTCTCAAAAAAATTTTTATATTTTATCCAGTATTCTGATTCTTGTGTTATAATAAGGTCATATTTACAATTTGTTTTTTTATTAAGTATTTCAATTGTGATATTATTTTCAATTGTACTTACATTGGAATTATAATCATTAAAATTTGGATCATTATTTAAATTAAGGTTTAAATTCATTTATATTATTTTAAAATAAATTTTAAATAATATAATAATAATAATATGGAAATTGAACCATTAAAGACATTATTAAGTTATTCAAATGATAAAAAAGATACATTATTAAATTTCCTTGAAAAAAATGTAAGAGAGAAAGTTATAAAATTAGAGTATGAAGAGGATCAATTTTATATAAATGATAAAATATACTGTATAAAAAGAAATACATTAGAGATAGAATATATTGGAAAAATATATTGTATGGATGATAATACAATAGGTATAAAACTTAGTAATGTCCGAAATGTTAATATTAACCCTGATAAATATTACATATTCGTAAAAGTGAAGACGAAAGATATAAAAAAGAGAGATTTTTACAAACAATTATTAGAGCAATTATGAATAAAACAATGGTTTAACACTAATTATACCTTTTCGACATATAGGACAACTACTATCATCCCTTCTCATAGAGTATAAATCATTTTCAGTAATAGGATTAATATTATGTCTATTAATAGTTTCAAGAAGACAATTTTTACAGAATGTATGCCCACATGGATTAATAAAATGATCTACAACACCCGTTAAGCAAATAGTACATGTAGCAGATGCTTTATTCCATTTACTAATTGTTTTGATGAGATAAACATATTTTTCTAATTGTTTCCTTTTTGATATAAAATTTTCTTTAGCTTTTATTAATTCAGTATTATCAGATATTTCATCATGTAGTTTTTTTATTCCAGTAGTAATGTCCTCTATAGTTTTGCTTTGTGTGTCTGATAATTCAGTAAAAAAGGAGATACTTGTATCAAGGATTTTAATATTTTTTTTTGTTTTTTCCATTTCATTATTAAAACCATTTTCAGCTTCAATTAAATTATCTTGTAAGATTTTAAACTCTTCAGCAAAATCATTTAACTTTGTAACTATTTCATCAATTTCTTTATTTTCATAATCTAGTTTTTCATTTTCAGCATCATTTAAACCGGTCTGATGATTAAGGATATCTATCATTTCTTTTTTAAGGTATGTTATTCCTGTTATTGTATCATTTAAGTCTTTATCTTTTATTATCGTATCTTCGGGAGTAGTAATATTTAAGCCAAAATTATTATCAACAGGATCAATTACATATTGAAATTGTGTTGTACTATTTATAGGGTATCCTTCCATTTATAGATAATATAGATATATATTATTTAAGTATTTATTCTCCAAGAATATCCATAATTTTAAATCTTATTTTTGATGATTTTGTCTTTCCTTTTAAAGTAATAAGTTTATTAACATAAACATCTGGTATTTTTTTATTTTTATAATGAATTTGAGATATATTATAAAAAGATAAAATCATTTTATAAATCTCAACATCATCTTCTATAATTAATATATTATCCATATATGGTTCTAAAATATTATCAATTAATCCATTAATGATTTGTTCTTTTTCTAAATATGTTATCAATAATGACAGACCAATGATATTGTCTATATTTTTATTCTTTAGACATAATTCTTGATAAGACATATTATCTACATCACTTTCTTTCTTATCAAAGAAATTTGAATGATATTTATTACATATTTTCATGATCATTTTACCTTTGTTTTTAGAATTTATTTCTTTTAGAACACCAACATATAAAGATATATATTTATGATGTAAAATAGCATTATCACAAATATTTTCGATTAAATATGGTACTAAGTGTTCTGATTTTATTTTTTCTATAATTAAGGGTTTAATTTTAAAATAATTCATATCTGTGATTCTATTCACAAGACCATTAATTTCTTTAATAGTAGTTGTGTCTTCAGTAACTTCTTTTTTATATTTTTTATTTTTGTTAATATTCATTCTGTAATATTTTTTATTTGTTTCTATATTATCAAGGAAATTGGTTATATTATCCCTTCTATTTACAGAATTATATTTTGAATATTCTTTTAAGAAATCTTCTGATTCTAAGATTTCCTTAATAAATTCATACGACATAATATATATTAAATAAAATATTCTTTATATATTAATTTGTTTATATATATATTTATTATTTATTTTCTTCAACTATTTCTGTTTTTACGGTTGATAAATCAACTTCTTTTTTTAGTCCTTCTACTATATCTCCCTTGACTTCTTCTTTTTTATCTTTTATTTCTTCTTTTATTTCCTCTTTTTTATCTTCAACTAGATTGGATATACCTTGTTGTGCTAGATTTGATAAACCTTGTTGGGTTAGATTGGATATACCTTGTTGGGTTAGATTGGATATACCTTGTTGTGCTAGATTGGATATACCTTGTTGGGCTAGATTTCTATTTTGTAGTATTGGTGCATTTTGTTCTTGTGAGAATTTTTCCATTTCCCCTTTAAAGTCAAACTTTTTTTTCTTTTTATTATCGCCTTTACCATTTTGAAATTCTTGTTCAACTTGTTTTCTTTTGATTGATTCGACTGATTTAGAGAATGTTTTATATGCGGATTGATGTGTTGGATAATCTTCATATTTTCCTGATAATCCAAAAAATTGCCATCCTTCTGTTTTAAGTTGTTCGACTACCATTGAGTAACCGAAATAATTTTTATCAAGTGAAAATAGTTGAAGAAAACCATTACTAGCGGTTACCATTAATGATATAGTCCAAGAAGCCCAATAACTAACCATATCAAAATTTCTTGGTAATTTAGTTGGATCCATTTGTCCCATTGAGAGAATTGCCGGTAAAAGTATGCTACCTGTTGTAACTATGAAACGGAAAATATTATAATATTTTTTTGTATGGTCCCTTTTATTTTCATAATAGGAAATTTCATCTAAGAAACGATGCTTAATAATTGATTTATCATATGGTTTATCTAGATCTAAATCATCAACTATATTTGTTACATTTTCAGAAAAAGCCATTTTAATTATTAGTAATATATTAAAAAATTTATTTATTATTTAAAGATTATAAGATTAATTTTAAAATAAATATGACATCAATAGATACTAATAATCAAACTCTTAATATTAAGACAGAACAGGCTGGTGCGTTTAGAATATTGATTGAAGCCTTGAAAGAGATATTAACGGAGGCTAATTTTGTCTTTGATCCTACCGGTATAAAACTTATGGCAATGGATTCAACGCGGACGATTTTAATACATATGAAATTAGATAGTAGTAATTTTGAAGAGTTCCATTGTCCAGTAAAGACTACTGTGGGTGTCAACATGTTAAATTTTTTTAAATTAATTAAGACTATGGGTAATTCTGAGACCCTAACATTATTTATAGATAAGGATAATGAGAATAAATTGGGTATACTAATAACGAATAATGAGAAGAATTCTCAAACTGTTTTCAAATTAAATTTATTGGATATATCTGAAGATAATATATCAATACCTCCAGCTGAATTTGAGACAGAATTATCACTTCCATCTGGAGATTTTCAAAAAATTATAAGGGACATGATAAACATAGGGGAAAATATTGAAATAAAGAGTATTGGGAATCAATTAATGTTAAATTGTGAGGGTGATTTTGCTTCACAGGAAACTATTTTAAGTGAACCGAACAACAGTACGGGGTTACAATTTAAGCAAATTACAGATAATGCTTTACCAACTCAGGGGGAGTTTTCTCTTAAATATTTGATATTATTTACAAAGTGTACTAATTTATGTCAGCAAATTAATTTATATATAAAGAATGATTATCCATTAATTATACGTTATTTAGTAGCATCTTTGGGAGATATTAAATTATGTTTGGCCCCTAATAGTGCTTAAAATTCATGTTTCTTATACACAGATGTTTCTAGATTAAAATCATTACCATATTCTATGAAATTATCTTTATAATCTTCATTATTATCCACAAACCATATTTTTACTATATTAAATTCTTTTTTAGGGGAAATAGAAATACCATTTATTGTATTATTTTTATTTTTCATAATACTTCCTGTTATGCATTTTAATAATAATATATTCCATTCATTTACAATATTTTTTGAATACACTTTAAATGAAAGACATCCCCCCATTCGATTATTTGGATCTTCCCAATTTGGGAAAATATCTTCTTTCATACAAAAAAACATTCCATTTTGATAGTGATTTTGTTTAAAATTATCAATAATAAATTTATAATCAAAAAAATTATTAATATCTATCATGGGTGTATAACTAGATTTTTCCCATGAAGTATCATTAATCGAATGATACCATAATGACCAATTATTATTTGTATTGTATTGGTCCATTAATTATTCTATAATTATATTTAATTATATATATTTTTAAATAATAAAATATTTATATCTAATAAATAAATGAAATTATTTGAAACACTTTACAAATATAGACAAATAATATTAATTCTTATTTATTTATATATTTTGTTAAATTATGTTAAACCAAATGATTATATAACTATGATGTTATTAACAGCTACAACTGCTTTAATTTTATGTAAAACTACTAAAAATCAAATTGAAGGAGTAGTAAATAATAATATTCAGTCTACAAGTAATGAACTAGAACAAGTATTACGAGGGGAACAACCGATAGAAGCAGGTGTTCCTCTTTCGGGGGAATCAATTTCCAGTTCAGGTGTAAATGCTGAAGATGGAACAATTGATAAAAATGACTCAGATAATCCCCAGGATTATAAAAAAGATAGCGAACAAATTATTAAGGATGCGAGATCCGGGGAATTAAAAGATGGACCGAAGGGGGTCGGAAAGGAGATCCCTGAAATTGAGGGACCAAAGGGAGATCCAATAAACAAGGATGTTAAATTAGTTCAATTGAAGGATGTTTATAAAATTGGACCTTTTGATGGAGTCTGTCTTAATTCAATTGTTAAAAAGAAAGAACACGAGACTGTATCAAATGAAGAATTAGATGTTTATCAGGGTGTTCAAGGACCGATTCAAAGTGTTAAAACACAAGAAAATGCTTTAACTGGACCGACTATTGATGGTGATAAAGATTCGGTTCAAAAAATGACTATGTTTGGAAATAATAAAGGTAATAATGAATGTTGTGATGAATCCCCATATATGGCGAGGGGAGTAGGTTGTGTTTGTTTAACAGAAAAACAGAAGCGGTTTATAGGAACGCGTGGATTTAATACTGCTGAAACTGGTTTTTAATTATCTTCCCAATAATCTTTTATGAACTTCATTATAATTATTAAAAGCTTTTTCTTCATATTGTTTTAATCGTGTGATTCTTTCTTGTTCTTCTTTTTCTTCTTTTATTCTTTTTAATTCTTGTAATTGTATATCTTGTTCAGACATTTGATATGATATATTTTTTCTTTCTGCTTCTTTGTCCAGAATAGACTTACTTCTTTTTCTTAAATTTATAGATTTGGTATCTATTAAACAACTATTTGTGTAAGCATCTTTATAATCGGTGTAATTTAATCCCCCTGATTCACCTGTAAAATTATCTATTTTACCTTTTCCGAGAACCATAATAGAATCTTTATTTTTATATGATATATCAACTTTAGGTTCTTCATATTTTACTAAATTAGATCCTGTTTTTTCTTGTTGTTCCCTTTTATAATTCTCAAATTCTTTATTAAACATATTCTTATTAAAATTGCCACTGAACATTTTCTTAGGTCCAGGTCCATCTGCTTTATTTTCTTCCATCCATTTACCATATCCAGTATCATAAACATCACCTATACGATTATCTTCATATATTTTATTAAATAACTCGGCATCAAACTTTTCGGTCAATTTAACATTTTGAAGAGAATCTTGATTTTGACTTTTTACATATTCTCGACTTCCATTTTTAAGATCGTTGTGTTGAGCATCTGAATCTTTTTCTTTTAATTTTTTAAGAAGCACAGCATAAGCAATAGATACTTTTTTAAAATCATCTACACTCCCCCCTCTATCTGGATGAGTAACCATTGCTTTCTTAAGATAGGCTTTTTTAAGTGATGTTTCATCATAATTTTTGCTTATATTTAAGATTGAATATGGATTTAATTTTTTATTAGGATCATTGTATTCTAATGAAAGCGTGTGTTGTTGTGGTTGTTTATGTTGTGTACTTTGTTGTTGTTTATGTTGTTTATGTTGTTGTTGTGGTTGTTGTTGTTGTAAAATATTTGTTCTCAGATTCATTCGCGATAATCTTTCAATTTGTTCTTGCTGGGCTATAATAATTTTTTTTTGTTCAGTTATATAATCATTATGGTCAGAACCCTCTACTTGACTTTCAACATTTCCCATAGTATTAATATATAAATATTACAAAAAAAATAAAATAAAAACATATAATATAATGGTATTATGCGCACCTTGTATTGCTGCTGCTGCTGCCCCCTCTATTGTTTCATCTACAGGAGTTATTTTAACAACTGGGGCAGCAACTTTAGCCGGGACATTGGGAATTAAAAAATTTTCAAATAAAATTAAAACTCGTAAAAGGAAAAGAACCAATCCTTTAAAGAAGAAAAAGAAAAAGAAA
>MDTC01057608.1_pt1 | contig 15379 bp, 10 predicted proteins | sample 811181 | NCBI WGS metagenome assembly MDTC01 (sample SAMN05326644, study PRJNA326480) | marine metagenome | isolation source: seawater | place: Pacific Ocean: North | collected 2011
AGGAGGGACTGAACAAGGATACGCTACACTACAGATGGGCGATGCTTCTGTCTTGCTTGCATCAAGCAGTACAATTGTAATTGCAATATGGACTGAACTTGATACCAACCATGCCCGCCTTTTGACAGATCTTACCGCTCAACTTGATGGCGAAATAGGCACTTATGCTGAAGGAGCCGCAACCCTTCCAGATGGATTTATTCTGAGAGAAGGAAAAGGCGGTTCTGATGCAGTCATGTCAATGCTTACTGCAGCCTTGGAAGAACAAGTCACTGGACATCTCAAAGCAGGTGCAAGCGACAAAGCGGTGTCACTCGCAGTCGTGAAAGGTATTCCTGTGGCGATGGCTGCAAACGGGCAATCTTTCGACGATGCTATGATGGGCTTGACAGAGAGCAAGCGCATCTTGAAACTTCATCGCCTTGCTTCGGGAACAACTGTTTCTTCCTCCACTGGCGATGTCGAAGCGTTCTCATTGCAAGGTTTTGTTGAAGCCCTATCGGCTGTGCGTACTCGTTCGGAAAAGCGAAAAGAGACCATGATGCATCGACTTATGACAATGTATGGTTTTGAAATCGGCCTTGCACTTGTTCGTCAACATCGAAGCAAGGTTACCATTCGAATTGATGGTGCGGAATCGAGTAAGGGCTTACCAGCCGCATCCCCTGTTGCAGGTGTTGATGCTGGATTAAGACGCCGCCTAGAAGAGGCTGAACTTCGCTCAGATTCACTGATGCGGACTAATGCTGGCCTGACTACTCAACTTCAAGATGCTGAAAAACAAAGAACTGAGGCGCTTATTCGTTTGGAAGAAGTAAAAGAATCCTCGGGAGATCAATCTGTAACGATTCAATCGAAGAACGATGAACTCAATCGAGTTCAAGTCACTGTCTCTGAATCAAGAACACGAATGGAGCAGGCAGAAGAGCGTGCAGATCGTTTGCTGCGACGCGTTAGTGAACTTGAGCACCAACTAAGTCAACGAGCTGGTGAACTTGCAAAGGCTCTTGGAAATGCAACGAGTAGCGAAGCACTTCGGAATGAGTTAGAAGAACTCTCCTCGAGTGAAGCCTCTACGAGAGCCGAACTTGAATCGAATGCACAAAAATTATCTTCTGTTCGTGATCAAATCGACACAGAGGAACGACGTCTTCGTGCCCTTGAAGAACAAGTCACTTCGATGAGAGAACGTCAAGCAAGCAGTCAGAGCGAATCAAATGCTTCAGAGGAGAAGGTACGGGCAGCACAAGCAAAACTCGACCAGATTGAAGCAGAAACAATCGCAAGTAGACGAAGAGCAGAAGAAGAACGTCATCGACTCGCTGAAGATGAAGCACGGAGAATGCAACTTCATTCCGAAATGCGTGAATTAATGACGGAACGAAGAGATATCTTGACTGAACTAGGCAACCTCGGTGCCCGTCGAGGAAACGCAGAAACCGAATTGTCTGGTCTTATAGGTCGAGCAGAAGCCCTTACAGAGGCACATGAGGAAGCAGTATCCGATATTGCTGAAGCAGAACGATTGAGAGCACGCCTTTCGGAAGAACCGCTTGCTCAAGCATTGCTTAATGATGATTCCACTTTCAGAGGACTAGGTCCTGTTATCGAACGTCTGGAACAAGCCCGAACTCTTGGATACTCTGTTATCCTTCTCGATCGTGCAGTAGAACGTGCCCTACAAGTTGTTCAATCTACTGTAGATCATATTGCTGCAACTCCACGAAATCTCCTAAGCAGTGAGGTAATGACGCTCCTTGAGCGACAGGTCCCTGAAACAGCGGGCGCAGTGCGTGGACTAGCTCGATGGTCAGTTCAACAAAGATTGGAACACCAACTTGGAGAAACAGTTGGACATCTCATCTTGGATTTGGAAGGGATTCTCGAAGATTATGACCGCTCAATTACAATGCTTAGACGCATGCGAAATGTCCTCGAACAACTAGGGCAACTTGGAGCGCCTCCAGAAGAAATTGATGCTCTACGAATGAATTGTATGCGTCCTGAAGCGCTACCAAGTGTGGCTGTTGAGACTCGACGATTAATTCGTGTTGCGCTTGATGACATTTATCTTGAAGCTGATCAAAGAGATGCAGGGGAAGCGATTGCTCTAGAGCAAACAGCAGGTGTACTTGAGGAACTTCTTACACAAATTGATGCATCGGGATTGACAAAAGGAGTCCCGAGAGGAGCGATGTGGGATTTCCAAAGAGATGGATATCTTCCGTTTGAACGAACTGCGATTCCAGTTGGTCAGAGAACGCCTGTCATGGATGAGATGATACAGCATATCCAACCTACATTAATAGTTGATGAGAGCGTGTCTCTTGATGCACAGCCTGCTCCAGATAGCATCACTGAAGGAGGATGGGAAGAGATGCCCGCTCCTGTTGATGATGAGCAACCCGTAGAGGAAGTTACAGTAGTTTCTGAGACTCGGCGTCCAATTGAAGAAGACAGAGTTGATCTTGAAGCAGAATTGGCACGTCTTGATGCAGAGAGAAACATTCGCGGAGTAAAGGAACCAGAGGTGAAGGTTGACCCACACCTTGCTGCGCTTGAAAACAAACTTTCAGAGTTGGATTTTTGAGGTGATAGAATGACTGAAGCCCTTCTTGGAAGAACAGAAGAGATTGGTTCAACATACCCGATATGGCTTGATCGAACTATTTTCATCGTCGCAGTCATCGGATTTATTTTCCTTAACGAATACCTGTGGGAAAAGATTGATTCTATCTGGGTTCAATGGGCAGCATCAGTCGGATTGGCAATCGTCCTGCTGATTATGACTGAAGTGAGTGGAAGGATAATTCAAATGCTCCGAGCAAATGCTTGATCAATATTTCTTCTCTTCCACTGGAGCTTCTGTTTTAGTTCCTAACGCCTCAATTAATCCCCAAACTCTCTGCCAAGGTATGAAGAAACGCATTATCGCAATGAGGCTCAAGAAGAGAAGTGCAGAGATGACAAGCCCGTATGTCAGTGACAATTCGATAGATTCGGAAACTTGAGCCGCCCATTGACTGCCAGTTGACGAACTCACAATTTCGAGAAGAACGCTATGGAATCCAAGGGCAATCATCGTCACAAATCCAGTAATCGTCAAGAATCCTGCTGTGTGACGTAGGTGGCCATTGAGAACATTGTCCATTTGCTTGACATATTCGGGGTCTCTCTTGCACGACTCTGGTAATCTGTAAGCGTATTCTAGATAACGAATGACACCAAACCCAGACTCCTGGAACACCATGATTAACACAGCGATGAGAATCAATGAGAGTTGTTCAGGTGTTACAAGGTCAAATCCAAAGATTCCAATTGTTGGATCGCTTATTTGTGTTTCAAGCGTTTTTAGGTTCGCTCCCCAATCGCCCAGCTGCGTTTTTATGAGTGGGAATGTGAGAATTGCATGTATGCCTAGGAAAAGCAAGGTAAACCCAATTGCCCATCCTATTGAGCGTCTTGATAGCCCCCAAATACCGCGTGTACCCATGATGACTGGTAAGAGATAGACAAAAAGAATAACGAGCGATAAAATCATCAGCAATGGCCATTCTAATGTCTCAAGTTCGCCATCGTCTGGTGCCCGGAAGTCCAATGAGAAAATCATCGAAGGAATCCAAGTCAGAAGGAGGCGTCCGACTAGGGAGACCATGAGAAGAACGATGAAACCGAGTTTAATTCTTTGTTGGAGTTTTGGAGATTGGAAAGCCATTAACGCCATCGAACCGCCGAGAAGGAGTCCAAGAATAATAGGAACATAGAATCGAGAAAGGCCTTGACGCCCTTCACCTGTAATCCAATCGCCAATCGGAACTTCACCATCAAAGATTTCGTCAAGTGTATCAAAGACCATTGTGTGATCAATGCTGTTGACAACATAGGTTGAGACAACTTCGAGGTACATCCATACAAGAGCAATGGTTGCTATCACTTGCAGAGTGATGATTTGCCACTGCTTTCTCAACATCTTGAGATGAAGCGTACGAGGACGTCCGCCGAGAAGGGAAACGTCACTCTGTGGATCAACTTCGCCCGCCATCTAGAACCCCCTCACTTGCATGATAGCCTGAGACAAATCCATGTCAGGCATCCAATCGATAACTTGTGCACCTGAACCCGCAAGGGTTGTCAAACGGTTTTGACGCTCAAGTTTGAGAACTTCATAGGACATACGTGGAATACGAGAGACGAGACGCTCGAAGTCAATACTCGAAGGAGATAATACTGTGACTTCGTGTCCTCTCCCAACAAGGTCTCGTACAGCGGCTGGCACTGTACCATCGCCTTCACAGGATGAAATGATGAAGACCGGACTGCCCCTGCTAAATCTTCCGCTCAATGAGTTGGTGACCGCTTGTAATGGCATGCTCCCTTCTGGTTTTACTCCAGCAAGGGAACTGAGGATTTTGAAATACTGCTTATCCCCAGTATCTGGAGGAAGATAGGACAAACCATCTCCATAGATGCTCAATGCAACACTGTCACGTCGCTTGAGGAAGAATGCTGCTAGGCTAGCCGCACTTACTGTTCCCATTTCAAGTGGATTCTTTAGAACAGTTCCAATTCGCGAAACGTCTCTCGAGTCTAGAAGAATGTAAAGATCAGTAACAGCATCACGGCACTTTTCGTTGACCATTAAATCACCTGTTCGTGCGAATGCTTTCCAATTGATGTTCTTGAAAGGGTCGCCTGGGACATATTCTCTCAAAGAATAAAATTCAGAACCTTGCCCAGGCGTTCTAAGCGTTGTTGCTCCAGTGTACATCTTGGGTGTACGTGAACGCAAGAAGGCTTCCTCAACTTCTTTGATTTGAGGGAAGATGACAATGTCCGAATGGTGGTCTACATACATGTCTTCCACACCTAGATTGAAGGTGTTTCGAACACGAAGTGAAACAGGTCCAATCGAGTAATGTCCGCGAAGTGGACATCGCAAAACGTAGCGTATTCGTGCGCTTTCACCAGGTTTGAGATTGAGACGCATTTGGTTGAGACCGCTTCGTAGTTTCATTTCATGGGGAATATTGTCATACACGTCAAGAAGTTGAGTTCGTCGGTTGCTACGGTTGGTGACGAGGAGCTCAACATACAAATCATCCCCTTTGTACAAGTTATCTGCTGAAAGAGTACGCTGTACTTCGATATCGCCATGACCGGACACCCACGAGTTCACGACGATGAACGTAATGAGAGCAAGTCCAAGAATCATCATTTGATTATTGGTGATCATCATCCCAATAAGGATGAGAGCAATACCACCGGTGAAGGTGAAAGCTGCCTTACGTGTCCACATAGTATTCACCTACGCCCCCAGGCTTTGATTCGCTTCACAAGTGCAACAGATTGTTCAAGAGAATATTTTCCAGGTTCTATCGCAAATTTAGCGAGAACAGGATCTTCGATTAAACCAACCAATTCTTTAGCAGACATGGCGTGGAACTCGTCTCTCGTCAACCCATTTTGATTACGAACCTTTGAGAGGAACACTTGCCGTATTTTCTCGGTTTTCGCATAATATGTGTATCTGTTCGCATCTCCAAATCCGTAGTAAATGATGCTGAAAATGTGACGCCATGGTTCTGGGTCACGCTTCTTGAGAAGAACACCTTCGAACGTGATGAAAAGAACGACGAAAAGAGCAAGCATTGCAAGCCCTTCCCCAGTGAAGTAAACAAGGAGGAAATATACTGTATTATAGGAATCAGCCAAGAGGGCATTTTGAGGATGTCTGCTTTCGTCAAAGATGACCATTGCATTTTCAGCAGGCTGTCCTGTTTCGCCATCGATCGTGCTCATTAACGATTCAGCAATGACGTCAAGAGCCCACTTACGGTTATCATTCGCAGGTATGGACCGATTGGTTTCGCCATATTTACCCTCATTGAATCCCTCGTAGTCGTAAATTGCGTTGATCAATGAACTGCCATCCGCGATAAAGAACACTCTTCCCCCTTCATCTGGATCACAACTGGATTCAGCACAGGCTTCAATTGAGAGATTGAATTGACCCCAAAGGTCAGGAGTTTCGCTTGTTTGTTCGTTCCCGACCCATAGATAACCATCACCGTTGACATCAACTATTGCTTGGTTGCTCGTAACTGCGCGAATGTTGACATCATTGAGCGCTCCTTTCACACCAGGAACAATCTCAAGCCCAGTCACGTTGTTCAGAAGCATCGTGTAGGTTGCGTTGTATTCGATTCGCCCAAGTTCACCTGAACTCTTGACCCAATGATGAGAACAGACCCCTGCATCATCCAAAGTCATTGATTGACCATCAAGTTCGCTGCAAGGATGTGGCCCTGTTACATCTGACCAACGCTCATGTTCCTCGATTGTGGTTTGATCTAGAATTGTTCCGTTCATGCCACAAGGACTGGCTTGCATACACATCCAGATGTAGTTTTTATCCAATTCTGTAACATAATTTGTATCGTAAAGTTGGTAGCCAGAATAACGCACACCATAGGCCTCGCCAATGCTACCAGCATAGCCAAAGTCCTCCAGTACAATTACGGTTCCACCATTATCGACAAATTCAACGATTGCATCGACTTCTGAGGGAGAATAACCATCTTCTGTTGCAATAGTGATGAATCCATCTTCGTCAAATTGAGGGAAAGAGAGTGTGTCTCGTTCAACTCCAGCTACGACAAAGGTTGTGTTTCGAGGGTCTTCAATATCGGCTAATAGGAGAGGACTACTGACAAGAGATCTGGTTTCAATCCCCATGTCGTTGATGTCTTCGCGAAATGCAGACATGTCATTCCAATCATCATCATATGCTGAAAGTTGATTTGACTGACTGATGTTGATGAAATTCTGAAGAATCGTTAGCAAAAGAATGCCTAAAACAGCCCAGAAGGCAACCTGAAGGCCAATTCGCTTCAGGTTTATCGTCCGTTCCGCCGCCATGTCAATCACCTTCTAGAACACCGTTCAGACAATGACGGGTTCACATCGGTTTAGAAGGTTGTCCAATCGTGTTGGCAAAATGCTCATCCATACATCATCAAATTTTCAATAGAATAACCTGTCCGAAAGAGGACACATCTGTTGAAGGAATGTACACATTTCCATCTTTCGAGGGGTAAGAAACACGAGTTACATCGAGATTATTTCCAAAAGCTATGACAAGTTCTGAAATTTCCCCGTTCGAGATATCTATGACAAAATCAACCAGCGTTCCGACTTCCTTGCCTTTTCGATCTTGGACGATACGTCCAAGCATTTCTTGACCGAAACTGGATTCCATGTTCTTCGCCTTGTTTTATGGAGAGCAAGGAAGGTTTTGACCGTTTCCTTGCTTACATTGTTTCCATACCGAAGCCGTAATCACGAGTTCGCTTAATATTGGAAAGTCCAGAAGTCAAGCGAGTTTCCATCTTTTGATAGTATTCAAGCATCTCTGGAGTTACAGTTGGGCGGACACGTGTGACTGCATCGTCAAAATGTTTCTTAGAAACTTTCTTCTTTCCGGCACGCATTGCGATGAGTGCTGCTTCACGACATACTGCTTCAATGTCTGCACCAGTGAATCCTTCCATATTTGAGAGAATATCCTTGAAAGAGAATTTGGATAGTGGCATCCCCTCTGAGTGAATCTGGAATATCGCCTCTCTTGCTGGAGCATCTGGCGGAGGTACGTGGAGAACCCGCTCGAAACGACCGCTTCGCAAAAGGGCTGGATCTATCATCTCAGGTCTATTTGTTGCAGCGACTACAATGACGCCATCGAGTGATTCTACCCCATCCATACTCGCAAGCAGTTGATTGACGACTCTGTTGCCGACATCACTGCCTTCACCATTCGATGAACTTCTCATGCTCGCAATCGATTCAAATTCATCGAGGAAGATAATCGATGGAGATGATTGCTTCGCCTTCTTGAAGATTTCACGAATTCCTCGTTCGGATTCCCCAACCCATTTCGAAATCATCTCTGGCCCTTTAATAGAAATGAAGTTCGCCTGGGCTTCGTTGGCAATAGCCTTTGCGAGAAGTGTTTTTCCAGTCCCAGGCGCACCGAAGAGTACAATTCCTCGAGGTGGTTTGATGTTGAAATGTTCGAAGATTTCTGGCTTGGTCAAAGGCCATTCCACGGATTCCTTCAATCGATCTTTAACCTCTTCAAGTCCTCCGACTTCATCCCATTGGATTTCGGGTATCTCGACGTAAATCTCACGGAGGGCTGATGGCTCAACATCCTTGATAGCATGTTTGAAATCATCCATACGAACTTCCATTTTCTCAAGAACTTCTGGTGGTATTGTTTCTTCTTCTAAATCAATCTCTGGGAGGTATCGACGTAATGCTTTCATTGCTGCTTCTCGAACAAGAGCGGCAAGATCTGCTCCAACAAAACCGTAGGTGTTGTCAAGAACCCAGTTGATTTCAAAATCATCAGCGATAGGCATTTGACGTGTGTGAACATCCATGATTTCCTGTCGTCCATCACGGTCAGGGACGCCAATCTCAATTTCTCGGTCGAATCGACCGGGTCGTCGGAGGGCTGGATCAAGCGCATCTCTTCGATTTGTTGCTCCGATGACAACAACATTGTCTCGCCCTTGCATTCCGTCCATCAAGGTGAGCATTTGAGCCACAACACGTCGTTCAACTTCACCGCTGACGTCTTCGCGCTTAGGGCAAATTGAATCGATTTCGTCAATGAAGATAATGGCAGGTGAATTCTCGCTTGCTTCATCAAAAATTTCTCTTAATTGTTTTTCAGACTCTCCGTAATACTTGGAAATTATTTCCGGCCCATTGATAGACTTAAAGTGGGCATTCACTTCTGTTGCCACCGCTTTTGCAATCATCGTTTTCCCTGTACCGGGAGGCCCGTGAAGAAGAACACCTTTCGGCGGGTCGATTCCAAGTCTTCTGAAGAGTTCAGGGTGCTTGAGAGGAAGTTCAATCATTTCTCGGACTTTCTGTAACTGTTGACCAATGCCCCCAACATCCTCGTATGTGATGCCTTCCGATTGCCCAACATCTTCGTCATCAATCGCTTCGTCTTTGATGATGATATCAGTATCGCTGGTGACTTTGACGATTCCTTTGGGAGTGGTCTGAACAACTGCAAAGGGTAGAGCTTCAGCAAAGAGGGTCATTCCCGGAATAAAGATTCTATCTCCTGACATAACAGGTCGTTTTGAAAGGCCTCTTCGGGCGAACCCTTCGATTCCAGGTCCAAATTTTACTTTCTGCTTGTTGGCCATAACGGGAGATAGTGTGAGTTTTGTGCACTCCTTTGCCTCCGCTTTGACGACAACCACCCGATCGCCTAGGCTTACACCTGCGTTCTTTCTGATGATTCCATCAATTCTAACGATATCCATTTTGGCATCTTCAGGACGACTTCGCCAGTAGATGGCAGCCGTTGAACGCTTTTCTCCACGAATTTCGACAATATCTCCGGGTTTAAGGTCGAGGCCATGATCTCCTGAAATTCGTGCTCTTCCATGTCCTACATCGGATGGAATCGCCTTTGCTACCCTTAACGAAACTCCGTCATCGTCGCCGCTCATGGATAGTCTAAATCCTCAGGGTACTAAAACAGTTAGTTGAAGAAATCCGCTTTTTGTGAGCATGAAAATCAATCGTAGACTTCATGGAGGGAGTTGAACTCGGAGGTTCATGGTCCACGTACTCGAAGCTGGTCTAACCTACCTTGAAGCAAACAATCCGAACAACCGCCCTGCTGTAAAGGGATTCAACATCATTAACGGCCAGTTGACCGAAGCAAGCGATGGTTCCACCTTTGAATCACGCAACCCTGCGATCCTTGATGACATGCTCGGAACGTTCCCTCTTTCAACCAAAGACGATGTGCACGCTGCCCTCGATGCTGCTCATGCTGCATTCCCATCATGGGCTGCAACTCCTGCGCCAACTCGTGGCCAAATCATCGGAAACATGGGTAGGCTCCTCATGGAACACAAAGATGCAATTGTGGCATTGGAAACTAGAGAGATTGGAAAGACTCTGAAAGAATCCGCAGGTTCTGTGCAAGAAGCCATCGATACATGCCTTTTCTTCCAGTCTGAAGGAAGAAGACTCTACGGCCAAACTGTTAATTCTGAATTGCCCGATAAGGAACTGTTCACCTACAGACGGCCTCTTGGCGTGTGTGGAATTATCAACGCTTGCAACTTCCCCGCAGCCGTACCATTCTGGAAGATGATCCCCGCTATCATGTGTGGAAACACTTGCGTATGGAAGAGCCCACAAGATGCCCCTCTCCTCTCGTTCGCTCTTGCTCGCATCATGCATGAATCTGGACTCCCTGACGGCGTCATTAATCTGGTTCACGGCAAAGGAAGTGGAGCAGGACAATACTTAGTCGATGCAGTTGATGAAGGCCGTGTCAACAAAATCTCTTTTACCGGTTCAACAGAAGTCGGTAAGATGATCGGAGAAGTATGCGGACGAAACCTTGTCTCATGTTCTCTCGAACTCGGTGGGAAAAATCCGTTGGTAGTTATGCCAAGCGCAAACCTTGACAACGCTGTAGAAGGTGCCTATTGGGGAGCATTTGGAACTGCTGGACAACGTTGCACTTCTCTAGGGAACCTCATTGTCCACGAGGATGTTTACGATGAATTTATGACGAAATTCATGGCAAAGGTCGAAGAAACAAAGATCGGGGATTCGCTTGCCTATGACGGTGTTCTTTACGGCCCGATGCTCTCGGAGAAGTACGCTAAGGATTTCCTCACAGGCGTAGAAATGTGCCTTCAATCTGGTGCAAAGCAAATCTTCGGACAGGGACGAATTACCAGTGACAACAAGCCTGCAAACTTCCATGGAACTGCAGAAGATGGCGTGTTCATGTGGCCTCACGTATTTACCGAAGTTACTGAAGACATGAAGTGCTTCCATGAAGAGGTCTTTGGCCCAGCAGTTACTATTTGCAAAGCAAACGATTTTGATCACGCCTTGCACCTTGCTAACGCCAGCCCTTACGGACTTTCCTCTGCAATTTACACAAACGATCGATTGGAAGCATATCGATTCAAGACAGGAATCAAGGCAGGTATGACGGGAATCAACAACTCAACAACTGGTGCTGAAGCCCACCTTCCGTTCGGTGGTGTAAAAGGCTCCGGAAACGGCACTCGTGAATCAGGTATTTGGGTCATTGAAGCATATTCTTACTGGCATGCGGTCAATGACGAACTCTCAGGAAAACTTCAACTCGCACAGATGGATGTCGAAGAAGTCGAAATGATTGAAGCCCAAGTCGACTGGACTAAACTGGTCTAAACGTTAGATTATACCTTCATTTTCTTGCTAAAATCACACTGGGGTAAAGGGCCAACCTCAAAGACCTTGAGTCGTTGGATGTAATATTCCCACACTCTGGGAGGGCGTGAACTTCATGGGCGAAGGTATTAGACTTCCCGTAATCAACGGACTGGGAAAAACAGACCGTATTGACAAATGGTGGACTCAGCCATTAGCAATGGGGATCGCGCTAACTGCAGCACTCATTTACACTGCATGGCGGCTCATCATCTTCCCTGACAGCATTTCATACGAACTTGAAGGTTCGAAAGTCATGTCACCAATTTTCTCTCCAAACATACTCGAATGGGATCTCTTTGGCCTCAATGAGTGGGATCATCCCGGCTGGGTCAACGCTGCAATCCTTGTTCTGTGGATTCCATTCGGGTTCCGTGGCACCTGCTACTACATGCGCCGAGTCTACTACAGAACATTCTTTCAAAGCCCAACTGCTTGCTGGGTTGACGAACCCGACATCAATAAGAAAATAGGATACGGTGGAGAAAAACGGTTGTTCATCTTCAACAACCTCCACAGATACTTCCTCTATGCTGCAATTATCATCATCGCCATAAAATGGTGGGATGTGACTCATACCTTGCAATTCGATGAAGGGTGGGGTTTCTCATTTGGCACATTCATCATGGCTACTGAAGCATTTTTGTTGACAATGTACGTCACGTCTTGTCACGCTCTACGCCACCTTGCAGGAGGTAACCTCGACCGATGGGTCAGTGGCATTTCCGCACTTCGCGGAAAACTCTTCAAGAAAATCAGCGTATTCAACAGATCCCACGGCTTTTGGTTTTGGACCAGCCTTGGTTTCGTATTTTTGGGTGATTTGTGGACCCTTGCGGTGGCTGAAGGGCACATTGAAGACATGGCCTTCGTAATACTGGGGTGAATCAATGAGTGAGGAATATACGAAACACGAATACGATGTTGTTGTCATCGGTGCTGGTGGAGCAGGCCTACGTGCTGCTATTGAAGCAGCACGAAGTGGTGCTAAAACCGCAATTATCACAAAATCTCTGCTTGGAAAAGCACATACTGTCATGGCCGAAGGCGGCTGTGCTGCTGCTTTACAGAATGCTGACCCTAGGGATGGATGGAAGGTTCACTTCCACGATACGATGAAAGGAAGCAAGTGGCTTGCTGACTGGCGTATGGCTGAATACCACGCAAAGGAAGCACCAGACCGAGTCCGTGAGCTCGAACAGTGGGGAGCTGTGTTCGACCGTACACCCAAACAACTCATCAATCAACGAAACTTCGGTGGACACACATTCCCTCGACTCGCTCACGTTGGAGATGCAACCGGACTGGAGATTATTCGTACATTGCAAGAACGTGGAATTCACGAAGGTATTGATATCTTCATGGAATACACTGTACGTCATTTGCTCAAAGAAGGTGATCGCGTCACAGGGTGTGTTGCATACACTCGTGTGGATGGTGAATTCCATGCTTTCTCAGCAAAGTCTGTCGTTCTCGCTACTGGAGGAATCACCCGATGTTGGAGCGTATGTTCTGGTTCCTGGGAATACACTGGAGACGGCCATGCCCTCGCAATGTGGGCTGGTGCTGAACTCCGTGATATGGAATTTATACAGTTCCATCCTACTGGTATGGTTTGGCCTCCGTCTGTTCGGGGAATCCTTGTTACTGAGGGTGTCCGAGGAGAAGGTGGACGTCTTACCAACAACGAGGATGAACGTTTCATGTTTGATTACGTCCCTGATATGTTCAAAGGCGATCACGCAGAAACCATTGAAGAATCCGATAAATGGGTCGAAGAAGTTGTCAGTGGAAAACTCGCAACAGTTCGCCGACCTCCTGAACTCTTGACTCGAGACGTTGTTGCTAAAGCAATCAAAGCTGAAGTCGGTGCAGGAAGAGGATCTGAACACGGTGGAGCATATCTTGATATTTCACATCGAGGCCCAGAAGCAATCAAGAAGAAGTTGCCTTCAATGTACCACCAATTCATGGAATTGGCTGGGGTGGATATTACCAAAGACAAGATGGAAGTCGGTCCAACTGCTCACTACGTCATGGGGGGAATCCTCGTGAATGCAGAAACTCAGGAATCAACCGTTCCAGGCTTGTATGCTTGTGGAGAAGCTGCAAGTGGATTACACGGTGCAAACCGACTTGGTGGAAACTCATTGTCTGACCTTATCACATTCGGGAAGCGTGCTGGTGAATTCGCTTCAAAGCGTTCTAAGGACTTGGCTCAACCTTCCATTGATGATTCTCAAGTCAAAGAAGCGATTGAAGCAATGATTCAACCCCTCAACAAGGAAGGTGGAGAAAATCCTGGAGTCATTTATGACGAAATGCGAGAGATGATGCAAAACAAAGTTGGAATCATTCGTACTAAGGACGAACTCGAAGAAGCCCTTGTTGAACTCAATGACTTCAAGGAGCGAGCTCTTGCTTCCTTCCCAGGAACATCTCGGCGGTACAATTCAGGATGGCATCAAGCACTTGATTTGATTAACATGGCAGACGTTTCAATCGCTTGTACTCTTGCGGCGCTTACACGTGAGGAAAGCAGAGGAGGGCACACTCGTGAAGACATGCCAACACCCGAAGATGAATACTGGGGGAAGACTCTGAATATCATCTGGATGGAAGAAGGCGAAGTAAAGATTCGACAAGAACCCATAGAAGAAATGAGAGCTGATCTTAAAGATGCAATCAAGGAAGTAAAAACCATGATTGCTGAACGGGCTGAGGAACAATCAGGAGGCGGTAAGTGATGTCATTGAAGGGAAAGAAGCAGGCATTCAAGGTCGCTCGTGGTGAAGACGGAGAGACAACGTTGCAAGATTACGAGATTACCCTCGATGAAGGAATGGTCGTTCTCGACTGTATGCATCGTATTCAGCACGAAAAGGAACCTGATATGGCAGTTCGTTGGAATTGTAAAGCAGGAAAATGTGGTTCATGCTCTGCTGAAATCAACGGGCGCCCTCGGTTGATGTGCATGACTCGCATGAGCGATGTGGTTGCAGAAACACCAGAAGGAAAACCTATCGAAATCCGTCCCATGAAGGCATTCCCACACATTAAGGATCTTGTTACAGATGTTCAATGGAACTATGATATTGCACAAAAAATTGCACCAATTAACGGTCCTGAAGAAATGAACTGGGAATTCAACCAAATGGAAGCTGACCGTGTGCAACATTTCCGTGAGTGCATCGAGTGTTTCCTATGCGTCAATACCTGTCACGTATTGAGAGATCATGAAATGTTTGACGGTTTCGCTGGACCAAGAAACCTCGTCCGACTTGCACAATATGAAATGCACCCACTCGATACAGAAGATCGTATTCCTGAAATTAAAAAGGAATTCGGAATCGAATACTGTAACATCACGCGATGTTGCACGGAGGTATGTCCAGCCGGAATTCAAATCACTGATGATGCAATTATTCAACTTAAAGAGCGAGTTGTTGACCGCTATTATGATCCATTGCAACGAATCTGGAGAACAATTACTCGGAAGAAGGTTCGATACTGATACAATTTGATTTGAAAAGAAACCACTTTTTCAACCATCAAAAACAGAGCGTAATATACTCGCTTGTTTGATGTAAAGCGCATGGACAGAATATCATCTGACAATAGAAATGAGTTTTCAATCGCCGTCACAATCGGTTGCATTCTGGGCTTCCTTGGCCTATCGATCATCGCAGCAACGCAGTTAACAGCCCTCGTGCCGTTACTTTTTGCACCACTCGTCTGTGGCACTTTGGGATTCCTATTATACAAATCTCAAACAAGCAACAAGCGAGTGGACATCATGGCGAGCGCCAAGCCGGTAACTCAGAATTGAGTTTCCAGAAACGTACTACGCCCCAGTTCGAATAAATACTGATTGGAAAGAAAAAAGAGGCCCAACCGATGACCGGAATCATCGATTGGGCGGCTAGCTGCGTGTTTAAGCGTCTTCAACGCGGCAGCAACACTCGCAGAACGAGTCAAAGATCAGAAGTGATCAAGCGCCTCAAAGGTGCTCGATGCCTTGCTTCTTGACGTTAGCCTTCTTGATCTTATCTGGGAGCCACGCAGG
>MDTC01109623.1_pt1 | contig 15373 bp, 9 predicted proteins | sample 811181 | NCBI WGS metagenome assembly MDTC01 (sample SAMN05326644, study PRJNA326480) | marine metagenome | isolation source: seawater | place: Pacific Ocean: North | collected 2011
AAAAGATTAAAATTATCTTTTGAGGTAAAATAATTTGCTACATCTGAAACTTTACTAATAGTGCTATTAAGTAGGTTGTTAGTTAAATGACTCATTATATATATTATATTACAATACCTATTTTTAAATATTTTTTTTAAATTCAAGAAATAATAATTTACAAATTCTATGAATTAAAAAAAAATATTAAAAAGAATTTAATTTATTATAGTATATGAATAAAGCGGGTTTAGCAGGTGGAAGGAGAATTAATAAAAAGAAAAGGAGAAAAACAATAACTAAAGGTGATATGAATTACAGAAAAAGAATAACTGAAGTAAATACTTTAATTATTGAAATGAAAGATAATAAATACCTATTATTCCGAGATTATTTTACAAAAATTCTTAAAGAAATGGCAAATAAATTAACTAGAAAAGATTTTAAAGATAGAGAAAAATTCAGAGAATTTAAAGAAAATAAATTAGGGTTCATATTTCAAATACTGTTCACCCCTCATAATCAAATTAAAATTATATTAAAAACAGATAATTTTAAATCATTTGGCAAAATTTTCAGTACAGAGGTAAGAAAAATGCTGGTTGTTGATTTAAGTCAAATAATTAAGGAAGTGATTTTAAAAGAAAAATATATTGTTAAGGATAACAAAAAAGAATTTAATAGAGTTATTTTTTTCGAGCAATGTAAAACTTTAGAAATAGACATTTCTAAAAAAATACCTTTTTCAGTAGTAAAAAAGAAATATAATGAAAAGTTAGAAGAATTTAAAAATAATGATGAAGGCTTAGAGAAAATTAACAAGGCATTTATAATTATTAGAAATCAATTTGAAAATTATTTGATTAGCACACAAAAAACTTTTTCAGAAGTGATTTAATTAATAAATATTTAAAGCTATTAAAGATATATAAATTATGTCTTTAAGTGTTCCAGTTTTAAACGATATTATGTTTTCAGAATTAAAAGAACTCAAAGAAAATATGAGGTCTATTTCCAATTTACAGCGAGAAAATATGCAAAATCTTTTAAATTTAATTAACAATAATTACAATAAAAATAATGAATTAATTGAAAAACAAAATTCCAAAATAGAAATCATACATAATTTATTTTCATCAGTTCATAATAAGTTTTCAGACAATAGTGTTGGTGCTAAAAATAGATTAAATAATTTTCAATCAGAAAAAACGAATTATGACATGATTCAAAATATAGTTAAAAAAACAATAAAAAATATTTTAAATGATGAAAACCAAAATAGTCAAATTGTTAATTTTATTAAATTAATTTTGAAAAAAGAAGTTAAAAATCTGATTCAGGCAAACGATATTAACTACGCTAAAAACAGAAATGAAATAGATTTATTAAAAAATAAATTTTCAGAATGTGATTTAAAAATAAATTCAATTTTAAAAGAAATAGAAACAATTAAAAAAAAAATTATTGGAAAATACAATTAGCATTAGAGAAATAGAAAAATTAAATAATTCAAGAAAAAATTATCAAAAAACAAAAAGTTTTAATTATAGAAATTACGCTTCATCTGAAAACTCTAATTATAATACCGTAAATCATAAGAAATTCAATAATTACAATTATCCAAACTATACCAAAAGCCATTTATCTCAAAGTAAAAAATTTAGTCCCGATAATAGTAATGGTTGGACAAAGGTAAAAAGCAGAAATTCTAAATAAATTTTAAAAATGAATATAATAATAAATAAATTTATTTATTATTATATTATATAATGAACAATTTAAATTATAATTATATAACCGATCCAAGATCAGGAAAAAAAATAAAAACCAGAAGTCCAAAGGGTAGAAAATTAATTAAAAGATATCTTAAAAATTATAGACAACACGGAGGTATGGGTCAACCAGTTCCTGCACCACCTAATCCTCCAGTACCTACTCCTACACCACTTCCGTTTGCTAATCTACCATTAGCAAAATCTCCAGAAACAGTAGAAAAAGAAAAAAAAATGATTCAGGAACAAAAAACTAAAAATGATGGTGAGATGAGTAGTTTTCAAACTGAAAAAGTTTCTAAAGAAAATGAACTTAAATCATTAAATGATAAATTAACACAAATGGATAGAGATGCTGAAGCTGAAAAGAAACAATTTGGTGAAATAAAAATAAAGATGGGTGAAGACAGAAAGGTTATTGTTCAATCAATTAAAAAACTCAGTAACGAAATTAAAGAATTAGAAGAAAAAAAGAAAATCATTAATCAAAAAAGAGTTGAAAAGGATAAAGAAGTTACTTTAACTAATAAAAGATTAAATGATCTTCAAGCACGTCAAGAACAAGAACCTAATAATGAAAATATGATACAAATAGAAAATGAGCAGAAAAAATTTAATGAAATTGAAGATGTAATAATAAAAATGAATACAGATTTATTTAATGAAGAAACAAAAATTAAAAATAAAAGGGACCAAAAAATTGATTTAAAAAAAAAGAGGGAATCAGGAGATACAGATAAATCAAAACTTTCTTTAGAACATAATAACAAATTAGTCCAATTTAAAAAACAAAAAGAGGAATTAGTAGAAAAAAAGAAAAAAATTACTAATGAATTAAAAGATTTAGAAGAAAAATTAAAACAAAGAGATGATGAAAAAAAGATTATTGAAGAAAAAGAAAAAGATAATAAATTAAATGAAGTTCTTGCAGTAAAAGAAAAAGAAAAGGAAGAAGCTATTGAAAATGAAAAAAATGAAAAAGAAAAGAAAGTAGAAGTTAAAGCAAATTTAGAAAAAACATCAGGAGAAGTAACAAAATTATCAGATGAAGAAAATGATTTAAAAAGCCGTTTGAATGATGTTCAAACAGAATTTAACGATTTAGTAAAAAATATTGAGAATAATAAAAAAAAAATAGAAGAAACTGATAAAGAAATAAATATTACCAAAACTAAAATTGAAGAAAAAAGAAATGAAAAGAGTGTTCTTAAATCAAGAATAAAATCTGAAGAAAGAAAAAGAAAAAGAGCAAAAAGAGCAAAAGGAAAAAAATTTGGAGGAGCAACCCCGAATGAATCATCACTATTAAAAGATAAAGAAAAATTAAAATCTATCAATGAAGAAAAAAATGAATTAGCACACAAAAAAAGGGATTTAGTAGATAAAAAAGAAGATTTATCTGAAGAAATACAAGATTTAGAGGCGGAAAAAAAAAGTATTGAAGAAGAAAAAAATGAATTAACAAGTAAAGTACAAACTAAAACAACGGAGGTTGCACAAAAAAAATCTGAAGAAACTGTAATATCAACGGAATTAAAACAAGTTGAAGGTAAAATAATTGATGCGGAAAAGAAAACTCAAGAATTAGAGAGAGATTCAAAAGATGCAAAACAAAAAGTTATCGAAAATAATGAATTATCAGCAGCAATAGATAAAGTGTATGCTGAAAATTTCGATGAACCAAAAACCGTTCCATCAACTGCACCAGTAACTGCACCAGTAACTGCACCAGTAACTGCACCATTAACTATTACAAAAAATGTTCCATCAACTGAACCAGTAACTATTCCAAAAAATGTTCCATCAACTGCACCATTAACTATTCCAAAAACTGTTCCATCAACTGCACCAGTAACTATTCCAAAAACTGTTCCATCAACTGCACCAGTAACTGCACCAGTAACTGCACCAGTAACTGCACCAGCAAATGCACCAGCAACTATTCCAAAAACCGTTCCATCAACTACACCTGAAACCAAACCTGAAATAACATCGTGTAGATCAAAAAAAAAAGAAAGACGAGGTTCAAATGATTTTTGTTCAGTAAGAGATTACCGTAAATGTTTAAAATTAGATGCGAATAAAAAAAACAGAAGAAAGAATTCATGTGAATGGGTAGGTGAAAAACCTGCACCAGTGCAATTAGTTAATGTTAAAAATGATAATACAAATTTAAAAGATCCAAATTTAGAAGCTCAATATGCAAAAACTATTTCAGCAAATGAACAAGCTGTTCTAAAAATTCCGGAAACCAGTTTAGAAAAAAAATTGACACAAGCTAATTTACCTGTTCAAAATGCAGGAATGATTAAAACTAAATTTCAATGGAAAATATTGGAAAATAAAATGAAAAGAAAAATATTAAGAAATTTAAACCAATGAGTTAGTCCTTTTTTGATAGAAAGTTTAACAAAAAATTAATAAAAAAATAATTAAAATCAAAATAATTTTATTTTGATTTTAATAAGTGTTTGATTTTAATCTTGGAGCAATTGACATAGTTTCAAGCTCTTGTATAAATAATTTCATCGAATATGGTAATCTTATTTCTGAGAAGCAAGCACCATTGTCACAATTTTTACAAAAGTTTATATTTTTTTCAATATTAACAGGTGCTACCAAACCACAAAAATTACAAATATACATTCTATAATTATCTGATCTCTCTTGAAAAGTTTCTTTTAAAAATTGAGAAGCACCATGAGAAAGAATACAATCTCTTTCCATTTCTCCAAATCTAAGACCACCATCTCTGGCACGTCCCTCAACTGGTTGTCTGGTAAGAATAACATTTGGCCCGGAAGACCTGGAGTGAATTTTATCATTAACCATATGTTTTAATCTTTGATAGAATGTTGGTCCCATAAATATATTAACTTTTAATTGTTCTCCAGTTCTACCATTATATAAAATTTCATCACCTTGTTTTTGAAATCCTAAATTTCCCAAAATATCACCAATCTTATTAATGTCAAATTTTGTAAAAGCAGTGGCGTCACCATACAACCCCATATTAACACATGCTTTTCCCATTAATTTTTCAATAACGTGAGCAATTGTCATTCTAGAAGGAATAGCATGAGGATTCATAATCAAATCTGGTTTCATTCCTAATTTATTAAAAGGCATATCTTCTTGATTATAAATCATTCCTATAGTTCCTTTTTGCCCATGTCTTGAAGCATGTTTGTCACCTATTGTTGGTTTTCTATATGAACGAACCTTTACTTTTACAAATTTGTATCCATCACCATTTCTAGAAATCATTACATCATCAACAAATCCTGTTTCTTTATTTTTGATAGTTGTGCTACAACATTTATAAAGTTCTTTATCGTCTTTTTTAGAATGTATAGGATGTATTTTCCCTATTATAACATCTTTCCCATGAATAAAAGTATTAATTTCTGGAAATCCAAGTTCATTTAATTTTTCATAGTTATTTCCTCTTGTTCCTAATGTATTTTTAATATTAGGCTTAGTAAATTTTTCTTGCATTTTGACACTAGAAGATTGTCTTTTTTTTTCTTCATCTTTGTAGGTTCTATAAAAATCTGAATTAAACAATCCTCTATCAATTGCAGATTTATTCATAATAATTGAGTCTTCTTGATTATAACCAGACCATGATGCAACTGCAACAATTGCATTAATACCTGATGGTAAATCATTTGATGGTAAATATTTTATAACCCTACTATTAATAATCGGTAATTGTGGATATCTAAGAATATGTGCTAAGGTGTCCATTCTATATCTGAAATTAGTAGTATATATACCCATTGCTTGTTTTCCCATAGCAGATTGGTAGGTATTTCTAGGAGATTGATTATGGTCTGAAAAAGGAATAATAGAAGCTAAGACACCTTGTATAAAAGATGGGTGAATTTCACAATGTGTAAAATTAAATTTAACTTTATTTTTACCGGGAAAATTATTATTTATCACTTTTTCATTATTAATTGCTACCATACAGTTATCTTGTTCTTGAACATCTATATATTCGATAATACCTTCATTGATATCACTATTTTTTTGATTATTTAAACTACCTATTAAAAGATTATTCCAAGGAAGAGTATCTATTTTTTCTAGAATAGTATTATTTATTAAAAATTTATTATTTTTAATAATATATAAAGGTCTGGTACATCTACCTGCATCTGTATATATTTCTAATTGAAAATTCATTATTTTCCATACAATTGCTGTATATAAATGAATTATTCCATTTCTTCTTAAATCTAGAAGTTTATCATAAAGTAATTTAGGTTTAAATGTTGAAAAGTGCCATGAACCATTAATAAGTATTTTAGTGCTTTTAAATAATTTAGAAGCATTAATATTATTAATATCAATTGAATATTTAAAATTTTTTATAATATTATTAATCGGTTCTATATCTGAATAACTTGTAATTAGACAAGATAATGCTAAATTTTTAACAACACCTACTGAACTACCTTCTGGAGTCTCTGCCGCACATACATAAAAAGCTTGAGTTCCATGTAATTTTCTTGGTGCAACTAATTTTGATGATTTTTCCATAGGGGTATTAACTCTTCTTAGATGTGATAATGTTGAATTATAAGTTAATCTGCTTAAAACTTGAGCAATACCTTGTTTATTTTTATTATTTTTAAGTCCCCAATTACCTGTAGCCAAAGCGAATTTGATTCCGGTAGTAATTGTGGAATATTTAATAATTTTGTAAATATTGGTATCATTAATTATATTTTCAAATTTTTTATGTGCTTTCCACGAACCATTACTATATTCTTTATTAATATTAGTTTTCATGTCTTTAATCAATTTGGTGTAATATTGTCTAAAAAGATTGGCCATTAAAACCCCAGAAGTGTCAATCCTTTTATTAACATATGAATCTCTATCATCAGTTTTTTCAATACCAAGAAAAACATTTAATAATTTCAATACCATAAACCCAAGAAAATACCCTTTTTTTTTATATGAATTTCCTAAATGAGGCAATAAATCATTATTGATAATATCATTAAGATAAGTCATTCTTCTTTCTTTTTCAGATTTATCTCTATCATAACCCATCATATTAACATATTTGCAAAGATATTCTTTTGCAGTTATAGAATCTTTAATAGTAGATGCTTCTTCAAGAGATGCCCGAAGAAATTGGGTATAATTATTCCAATTTTTTTTATCTACTGGGTGTAAAATAAGAGTAATTATATCTTCATCACTAGTTATTCCTAAAGCTTTAAAAACTACAAAAAGTGGAACATCTTGTTTTACATGGGGGATCGAAACTTTTATATTTCTCCCATGAATATTCTCTTTTGAAGTTATTTTTACCTGTATATTTTTAGGTGTTAATACTTTTTTATCAGGAAGTGATTTTATTTCACAAATAAATGAGTATTTATTTTGTGATTTTGAATTTTTAAAAACATAAATTTTATTTTCTGCTTGTCTTTCTTGGCATACAATAACTTTTTCAGTTCCATTAACTATAAAATACCCGCCTTCGTCCATGATACATTCCTCATAATCTATTTTTTTATTATTAGAAACTTTTGACAAAATGCATGCAGAAGAACCAAGCATTATTGGAATTTTACCACAATTAATTTTTTTTATTTTTTTAAAGGGAAAAGTTATTGAATCACAAAATCCTTTTCCAGAACGTTTTGTTGTAGTAAAAGATAAATCAACATACAAATTTGAAGCATAAGTAAAATTTCTCAATCTTGCTTCATTGGGATACATCGGTTTTTGAGTTCCATTGTTTTCATATATTGTGGGTGGAGTAATAGAGTTGAAATTAATATTAATATTAAGGTCATATCGATGGTTATTAACTTCAACATTATCAAATTCAATATTATTTTCTAAAAATTCTTGAAATTCAGTTTGTATTAAGTCTTCTTTTTCCGAAGAAGCATTTAAATGTTTAGCAAGATCTAATGTCGTTACCTCATTGTTAATTATAGAATATTTTTTTTTAAATAATTTGTAAATATTACTGATATCATAATATTCTATCCATTCTGTATCAGTATAAAATTCGGAATCAGATTTAAATCTGTAAAATTTTTGAGTTGATACATAATCATAATTAAGCGAAATAGTGTTAAATTGTTCGATTACATTTTTGAGACCTTTATTTAAAAAATCATTAAAGGGTCCAATTTGATGTTGTATCAATGAATTTTTTTCTTTCATTTTTAATTTTAGAATTTTCCATGCTCCTTCCTCCCAATTATAATCACTATTTAAATTTTGCATTGTTAAATAACAGGTTTTAATGTTTAAGTAATTTATCAAATTTAAATTATATTTTTAAAAAAAATATAAATTAACTATATTATGAAAAAAAAATATAAATATTCTTTAAAATATTTTTACAGGTCTAATTATTACAACAAAGAAGATAAATATTATCATTTACTCAATAAAATTAGATATAATAAAAGATTAAGTTACTATGATAAAGAATTTATTTATTTATCATTTGAATCAAATTATAAATCTAAAAGATTCAATTCATTTTTAAATAAAAGAAATATGGGATCAATATTTTTAGACAAAAATAAAAAAAATTTAAGAAAAAATACAAATGATGATTTAATAATAAAAGGTAGAAATATTTTTGATACTCCAAAAAGTAGAAGTATAGGGACAAGTACATCTAATATTAGTTTGTTAGATATTTTTTTGCCACCATTTAAACAAATTGAAAGTAAAAAAGTAAATTTAGAAATTAAAAAAAAATTACCTATTGAACTAACAGAAGAGGAAGAGAAATTTGAATTCGAAATTATTAACGAAAAAATTAATAATATTTCAGATCTGATATGCTTAGGAAAAAAATATAAAGATGAATATAAAGATAAAAAAAAAAAATATAATTTAAATTTAAGAGTTTTGAGTGATTTAGTGCAACCTTTAGAAGATTTAAATAAATTAATTGGTTTAAAAAAAATAAAAAATAAAATTTTTGAAAAAATAATATTATATTTACAAGGATTAAACAACGTTAGTAATGATTTTAAAAACGTAGTTATTTATGGAGGTCCCGGAATGGGAAAAACTGAAGTTGCAAAAATAATAGGGAAAATATACTCAAAAATGGGTTTTTTATCAAAAGGTGATTTTAAAGAAATAAAGGTGACGGATTTGAAAGGTGGGTATGTAGGACAATCAGAAATAAAAACACAAAAATTATTAGATGAATCTAAAGGTTGTGTTTTATTTTTTGATGAAGCATATGCTTTAGGGGGAGAGGATAAATTAGATTCATTTTCACAAAGTATAATTGATATTTTGAATCCATATCTATCTCAAAATAAAAATGATTTTATATTAATTATAGCAGGATATAAAGATGACATTGACAAAAGATTTTTTAAAGGGAACCAAGGTTTAAAGTCAAGATTTAATTTATGGTTAAAAATGGAAGAATATAATTCAAATGAATTGGAAGAGATTTTTATTAAAAAGGTTGTTGATAGTGGTTGGAAAATAGAAAAAAAAAATATACCAAAAAAATTTTTTGAAAAAAATAAAAAGTTTTTTAAATTTTTTGGTAGAGATATTGAAAATTTTTTAACAAAATGTAAAACAGCACATGCAAAAAGAGTATTATTTTTAAATGAAGATGAGAAGAAAAAAATTTCCAAAAATGATTTAAACGAGGGTTTAAATAAATTTATAGAAAATAATAATGATAATGATGATAATAACTTGACAAACCATATGTATGTTTAAATTTAAAATTAAGTTTTTTAAAATTTAAAATTATATAAAATAAATTAATGTTGATTGAACAAAGAGAGATAAAAAATATTTTAGAAAGAAGAAAAAGTAGTAAAAAAAAAAATAGTTTTAAAAAAAGAAAAAAAAGTCCTAGTAAATTCGAAGATGTTTTTTTAGGTGAAAATATGTCAATGGCTACTAACAATACTCTAAAATTCGAAAATAAAAATAGAAATTATGATAAAAAAGATTATTTAAATAAAATAAAGTCAAATAAAATTTTTAATGAAAATAAATATAGAATTAATAAAACTAATAATAAATCCAAAATTAATGATACAAATTTAAAATGGACTGTTATTAAACAAGAAACCAATATTAGAAAAAGTAATGGAAAAAATAGAATAAATTACCAAAAAGAAATAGAAAAATCTAAATTTCCTGATAGTTCTAAATTTAAAAAAAAAAAAAATAGAAATTTAACAAATAAAATAAATAAAGAAAATAAACAGTCTTTTAAAAAATTTACAAAAAATACACCAAAAAAAGATATATTAGTTACTAGAAATAAAAAAATTAATTATGAATCAAATAATTTATATTATAAAACTAAAAAAATAAATTTTAAATTTAAAAAAGAAAATTACATAATTCCAGAAAAAATAGTTAATTTTAATTTATTAAATAAATTAAATTCTAATTTAAAATATTTTAAAAATATACCTAAACCTGAAGATAAATATATTTTAATTTTATTAAGTGATGGTTTAAATATTAAAAATAATATTTAGTTAAAAAGAACTTATTAGTTAATAATAGTACAATGACGATTATTGACCAATATTTTGATTACCAAGAAAAATTTGAAAAAAAATACGGAGAAAAAACAATAGTATTAATGGAAGTTGGTAGTTTTTTCGAAATTTATGGTGTTATTAATGATAAAATGAATAGAGGTAAAATAGATGAAATATCAGATATTACTAATTTATCAGTTTCAAAAAAATGTGATAAATACGCACCTGTATCAATGAAAAATCCTCTAATGGCAGGGTTTCCTAATTATACATTTGAAAAGTGGAAGGATATTCTAATTAAGAGTGGATATACAATTATTAAAATTGAACAGGATAGTCATGGAACCTCTAATCCAAATAGAAAAGTTACAGATATAATATCACCAGGTATTAATATTAATACTCATAATTTTTCAAATATTGTTATGTCCGTATATTTAGAAGAAATTAAAGATTCTAAATTTGACAAATTTTATGTTCAATTAGGTATTTCAACTATAGATATTACTACCGGTGAATCAACAGTTTATGAAAATTATTCACCCACTGATGACTACACATTTGGATTTGACGAGGTTTTTCGATTTATTCAAACTTTTACACCTCAAGAAATTATAATACATGCAGTCAATCTATCAAAAAGTAAGGAAGAAATTATTAGCTATTTAGAATTAGATAATTTTGTTGTTCAATTTAATATTTATGATAAAAAACATTTCCTTAAAAATAAATTTAAGTTAAAAATGTTAGAAAAAATTTTTCCTAATACAGGAATGTTAAACCCAATTGAATTTATTGATATGGAGAGAATGCATTTTGCCTTAAATTCCTTTATATATTTAATTCAATTTGTGTATGAACATAATGAAAATATTTTAGAAAAATTAAATAAACCTAAAATTTGGGAAAATACAAAATATTTAATTTTATCACATGATTCAATTAATCAATTAAATATTACTCCAAATAAAAATTATATAATTCAAAATAAAAAAAATTCATTATGGGAAATTTTAGATAAAACAACTAATTCACTTGGAAAAAGAGAACTAAAAAAAAATTTACTAAATCCAATATTGGATTGTAATAAATTGAACGAAAGGTATAATATTGTAGAAATTCTACAAAATGAAAATCAAAAAGAGAAAAGATATCATTATGAAATACTACAAAAAAAATTAACAAATATTAGTGATATAGAAAGATTACATAGGAGAATGGCTGTTAAATTAATAAATCCGAGCGAATTCATTAATTTAGATTTGAGTTATGATTCAGTTATTAAAGCAATTCAATATTTAAAAAATATTAATAATAAAACAATAAATAATATTCTACCAAAGATAAATGATGAAAATGAATTTAAGAATTTTATCAAAGATTACCGAAATAAATTGAATATTGAAGAAATACAGGGAACAAGTCTAAATAATATTCAAAAAAACATATTTAGAGAGGGTTTATTTACAGATATAGATTCTATTCAAAAAAAAATAGATAGTATTCATATTTTTTACAACAAAATTGTATCTAATATTACAAAGCTAATTATAGATAAAAAAACAAAAAAAAATAACAAAAATTCACCAGTAATTTTAAAAAATAATGAAAAAGAAGGTTACTATATTTCAATGACTAATAATAGATTAAAATTATTTTTAGATAAGCTAGAAAAAGAAAATTTAGATATAGATTTAGGTGAAGAAAAAATTTCTATTCAAAAAAAAGACCTTGAAATAAAGAAATTAAAAGGTTACTGTAAAATTTATACCAAGAGAATGAAAGAAAAATCTTTTAAATTAGAAATTTTACATAATAAAATTAATAAATTATGTCTAGAAAAATTTAGTAATCTTGTTCAAAAATTTTATACGGAATACCGAATTTCTTTAAAAAATATAGTAAAATTTATATCTAATTTAGATTTTCTTTGTTGTGTAGCAAGAGTTTCTAAAGAAAATGGATATTGCAAACCTAAAATAGATAATAGTTATGAAAACAGTTACATAAATTGTGAAAATTTAAGGCATCCAATTATAGAAAAAATTAATAATAATGTTCAATATACACCGAACAATGTTAATTTAGGAAAAGAAGAAAAGGGAATTTTATTATTCGGAGTGAATGCAGTTGGAAAAAGCAGTTATATGAAAAGTGTAGGGATTTCTATAATTATGGCTCAATCAGGATTTTATGTCTCAGCTAAAAGTTTTACATATAATCCGTATAAATACCTATTTACAAGAATTTCCAATAATGATAATATTTTTAAGGGGCAATCATCTTTTGCTGTTGAGATGGACGAATTAAGAGGTATTTTAAAAAGAACTAATAAAAATTCTTTAGTATTAGGTGACGAACTCTGCTGTGGAACTGAAACAACATCTGGTTTAGCGATAGTTGCTGCAGGTGTAATAAGGTTATCTGAAAGTAAAACTAGTTTTATTTTTGCTACTCATTTACATAGATTATCCAAAATGAATGAAATTAATGAAATTAAAACTGTAAAAAAATATCATATGAAAACCTTTTTTGATAAAAAAAATAATGAATTGATTTATAATAGAAAATTAACAAAAGGAAGTGGTGATTCAATATACGGACTTGAAGTTGCTAAAGCTATGGGGTTAGATAAAAAGTTTATAGATACAGCGATAAAAATAAGAAAAAATTTAGAAGGTATTAAACCAGATTTAGTTTCTAATAAAACTTCAAAATATAATTCTGATATAGTAATTGATAAATGTTATATTTGTGATAAACCTACGGAAGAAGTCCATCACATAAAAGAACAAGAATTAGCAAACGAAGATAATATTATAGAATATTTTCATAAAAATAATTTATTTAATTTAGTTCAATTATGTTACGATTGTCATCAAAAAGTACACCATGGTAATTTGTATATAAAGGGTTATACAAATACAAGTAATGGTGTAAAATTAGATTTTGAATATAAAAAGAAAAATCATTCAAAAAAAAGAAAATATTCTAAAGACCAAGTGGATATAATTAGAGATTTATTTAGCAAAACAAATAACTATTCTCAAACTAAAAAAAAATTAAATAATAATTATGGTTGGAATATATCAAATATTACCATAAAAAAAATAATAAACAATTTATATTAAAATATAAAGTAATAATAAATGGGTAGCTATGATGAAATATTTTCTATGGTAAAGAAATTCAATTTATTTTATGATACAATGGATGTATCAACAATTCTTAAAGGATTAGTTTATATTTCTATTATTATTTTAATTATTGCAGGAGTTAATGAATCAATGCTTGATTCTAATATAGTGATTGTTGCATTAATTTCTATTTTTGTTGGTTATATTTATATTAAAAAATTATACAATAAAAAAATAAAAAAATTAAAATTAAAAAATAAAATACTTAAGAAAAATTCAGTATTAGATGAAATTTGTACTGGTAATACTAGTAAAAATAGAAAATTATGCAGAAGTTATAACATGGCAAAAAAGAATTTTTATACAATTTCAAATATGTTACTACAAAAATATAATATCAAAGATTAATCGGTATAATATAATTTAAAAATATGTTAAATTATATTAAATGACACTAGGTAATTTAATACAAATATCAGCCCAAGGACCTGAGGATAAATTTTTATACGGTAATCCTCAGATTACTTATTTTAAAGAAGTTTATAAGAGATCCACTAATTTTGCTGTTAATTATACAAAAGTTCCATTTATTGGAAATGATCAAGCGGATTTTGGAAATACTATAAGACTTAATATACCAATGAAAGCGGATTTACTTGCTGGAATTTATATGAAAATTAAACTTAAAGATTTAATAAGAAAAGAAAATTACACATATAGTGATGGAACTGTAAGTAAAATTCCAAATTTTACATCTTATATAAATGGTGTAGGTTTTAATTGTTTAGAAGAGGTAAGATTATATATTAATGGTATTCTGATTGAAACATTAAATGGAGAATTGATTTATCTAATGAATGAGTTAAATAATAATTACAGTCAAAAAATTGCTTTTTACCGAATGACAAGATTTTACAAAAAAGATTTTGATATAGGAACTACTAACACAACTGATGTTAATACAGAATTAATACTACCATTTTTTTTTACAAAGAAATCATCATATTATTTACCAGTATGTGCATTAAATCACTCAAATATTGAAATTCAAATTAAATTTAAACCCTTATCTAAATGTATTGTTCAATCTTACAATTCAATAGGTGCAACTGAACCAGGAATTAATGGATATCAAATAGATTCAAATGATGAGTACACATTCGCAAATGGAACTGTTCCAGGACAATACGATAAATATGAAGAATCTGTTATCGGGGGAATTGAATCTGTAGAAATTTTTTCACAAAACATTTATTTAGAAAAGGTTGAGAAACAAATGTTTATGAATAAGAATTTAAGTTATTTGGTTGAATTATTTCATATTGGTTCAACTCATACAATAGAAAATCCTAATTCTAATGATACATATTTTATTGATATCACAGGTAATAATCCTACTAAATATATTTTATGGTTATTACAAAGGGAAGATGTATTTGAATCTAATTTTTTAGAAAATACAACCTATGATTTTAATTTAAAATATGGAGATGGATTTTACAATCATAATTTTGAAAATCATTTACTAGATAATGCACAGATAGTTATGAATAATTCAGATGTAATCAACCCAATGGATTCATTATTTTTATCAGATTTACAAATGTATGAAAAATTCCATAACTCTTCTTTATCCCCATTTTATATTTATTCTTTTGCATTGAATCCTCAAATTATTGAGCCTACAGGGACAATGAATTTATCTAGAATTAAACATAAAACAATAAAAATAAAATTAAGAGATGAAAATCTTTTTACAAATAACTCTATAAAACCAAACTTATTATTAAGACACTATAATTGTCATTACAATATATTGGTAATTAAATCAGGTTTAGCGGGATTAATGTATCAATAATTTTTAAATAATTAATATAATTTTGGTTTAAATCCAATAATTTTTACTCAATATATATATATATAATGAGTAAGGATAAGGTTCATAATTTCCAAA
>MDTC01158196.1_pt1 | contig 15370 bp, 10 predicted proteins | sample 811181 | NCBI WGS metagenome assembly MDTC01 (sample SAMN05326644, study PRJNA326480) | marine metagenome | isolation source: seawater | place: Pacific Ocean: North | collected 2011
GAGTCTGCAGGGCGCGAGAGGACTGTTTGAGGCCACATTACTCACGGTCGGATCTTTTATTTTCGGTCTCTTTGCTACCCGCGAATTGGGAATGATAAACGTGATTATTCTTTATACGGTGTGTTCCGTTACCCTTGGCGCTGTGCTGATGCTTGGGAGACCGAATGGGCAACCCCCCGCCTATGTCGCCGCGGTTTCGGCTGTCGTTATGGTAGCGTCTTGGATGCTGTATCGTCTTACCTCGCGACACTCTTCTGGGGTCAATCTATGAGTGAATATGACTATATTGTCGTCGGTGCTGGATCTGCAGGATGCGTACTGGCCAATCGGCTCAGTCATGATCCTGGAAACTCGGTGCTGTTGATCGAAGCAGGAGCAGACGATCGCAGCTTGTTTATTCGCATGCCGACCGCTCTGTCGATCCCAATGAATACCCCGCGATTCAGCTGGGGTTATTGGGGGCAACCCGAACCGTATTTAGACGGCCGCAGGATGGATTGCGCTCGCGGCAGGGTATTGGGCGGCTCGTCGGCGATAAACGGTATGGTGTATGTGCGGGGGCATCCTCAGGATTTTGAGGAGTGGGAAAATGCCGGTGCTGCCGGATGGAGTTACGCGGATTGCCTGCCTTATTTCAAGCGCGCCGAGCGCTGGATGGGCGGGGGAGATACCTACCGCGGTGGCTCGGGACCCGTTGATACCTGCAACGGTAATAATATGCGCAACCCGCTATATAAGGCGTTTATCGACGCCGGTCAGGAGGCAGGTTATGGCGTGACTGACGATTACAACGGCTATCGTCAGGAAGGGTTTGGCCCGATGCATATGACGGTCCGCAACGGTGAGCGCTGTTCCACTGATCTGGCATATCTTGAGCCTGCCAGGAGGCGCTCTAATCTCACAATTGTGACGAACGCGGAGGTCAATAAACTTTCTTTTTCGGGCATGCGCGCTACAGGCGTGCTTTATCGCAGAGATGGGCAGGACAACGTGGCCATCGCCCAACGAGAAGTCATCCTTTGCGCGGGATCAATTGGTTCCCCTGCAATATTGCAGCGCTCTGGCGTCGGCCCCATGTCCGCACTGTTTTCCGCGGGCATTCCTGTTCGCCACGACTTGCCGGGTGTAGGAGAAAATCTACAGGATCACCTGGAGGTTTATTTTCAGTACCGCTGTCGACAGCCCATCACAATAAACGGACACCTAGGATTGCTCGGCAAATTTCGCATCGGCGCACAGTGGATGCTGACCAAGACGGGGCTTGGCGCTACCAATCACTTCGAATCCTGTGGATTCATCCGTTCCCAACCGGGAGTCAAATGGCCAGACATTCAGTACCATTTTTTGCCCGCTGCTATTCGTTACGATGGTCGGGCCGCCTTCGACGGACATGGCTTTCAGGTACATGTTGGCCCAAATAAACCCGACAGCCGAGGCCATGTCAGAGTCTCCGGACCTGAGCCTGAGCGCCCGCCGCTGATACAGTTCAACTACCTGTCGACCGAGAAGGATCTGGCTGATTGGCGCAATTGTTTGCGGCTGACGCGAGAGATTCTCCAGCAACCGGCTTTGGATGCCTACCGGACAGAGGAGATTCAGCCTGGCATTGATCTCTCCGATGATGTGGCGGTTGATGATTGGGTGCGCCAGAACGTCGAGACGGCCTATCATCCTTCGTGCACCTGTCGGATGGGCGCCGAAGACGATGAGCAGGCGGTGGTTGACCCACAATGCCGTGTTCGTGGGTTGCAAGGCGTACGGGTAGTGGATTCATCCGTCTTTCCCACCATTCCCAACGGCAATCTCAATGCGCCGACGATTATGGTTGCCGAACGCGGTGCTGATTTAATTTTGGATAGAGAGCCCCTGAAAGAATACGCCGAAGTGTGGAGCGCACCGGAATGGCGGAGCAAGCAGCGAGAGCGAGATCCCATCAGACCGGTACCCCCTGGTCCGGCGCGTGTAATCTGACAAGAGGTTTACGATGAACGCGATTTTATCCACCGCGATTGTCATCACAACGCTGACGTCGCTGTTCCTTGTTGTCCGTTACCGGAACATGCGACTCAGTGGCGAGACCCCGATTCCCCTAGTGACCTTTATGGCCATTCTTTTCACCTCTGGGCTCGACGTGGGACTGATTATGTTCCCGATGGTGGATTTTAAAATGTTTGCCGCTGAATCGGTGTATGCGTTTGCCAATCCGCTTGCAATTGAGTTTGGATTCTGGGGATTTCTTGTCTGGGGGTTTTACTTTCTCACCACGTTCTACTTTTGCGTTGTTGAGCCAAGACTGCAACTGTTTGAGATTCCGTTTATCAAGTTGATCAATAACCTCACGATTGTGGGCACGTGTGCTTTTACCGGGTATTTGTTTCTGCACTACCTCCCTGATTACATTGAAGGTATTCCCGACCCGGTGCGATTTACCTTGGTCGCCACGACGGTGCTGGTGGCGGTCATTTCCAGTACACAAATCCGCTTTGTAAAAATTCTCAGTTTGATTTCAAGCGCCCTATTTTTCACGCTGATTGCTGGCGCTTTTTTGGTGTCTGAAATGGGTGGCGCCGGTTTGCTGACTTCCGCGACGTTGCTCGCTGGCTACTTTGGTCAGCTTGATCGATTTGTACTGCCGGTTAATGACTACCACGCTTTTTATCTGTTCTGGTGGTTTGCCTGGAGCATCATGATTGGTCAATTTGTGTCGCGCTTTGTAAGTGGCATCAGCACCTGGCAGCTGCTTGTTCTTTTGTTGGTCGTGCCCTCTATCCCCATCGCCTTGTGGTTCTCGGTGTTGTACTGGTTTTTCTCCAACGAGATTTCGATAGCGGGCCTGATGAGCTGGGCGATGATGGGCATTGGCATTTTGTTTGTGGTCAATTCTCTTGATTCTCTCACCCGCCTCTATACCCAAAATACGGGGCTGACGGTGGAGGCATTGGGCACCGTCCGTTATATCGCTACTAACTGGGCAATCCTTTTTGCTTTGGTGCTGGCTTTTCAGTTCACGCCCTTCAAGATTGAGTGGGTTGGGCTGACAGTGGTTGGGGTCTATGCGGTTATTTATCTGCTGGTCTTTATGCGCCGAGACAGGCTTCGTTCACTCTCCACCTGAGACGCCAAGCTTTGTCAGGGCCTGATAGGTTGCCACCTTAAGGTCGAAGCGGTGCCGGTCACTATGCGGTGTGCCCATCACCTGCGTCATGAAAATGACAATCAGATCTTCTTCGGGATCAATCCAGAATTTGGTATTGGCGATGCCTCCCCATGAATACTCGCCCCGGGAAGAGATGACCTGGGATTGTGCAGGATCGGTGATGACGCCAAAGCCCAAGCCAAAGGATTGTCCCGGATAAAGGTGTGACGCCGGGTATTCTGTCGCGCCATTGTTTCGCACTTCAGGCGTCAGGCGCGCCATGGTCATGGCCTGAACAGTCTTTGCCCCGAGAATGCGAGCGCCCTCCAGGCTGCCCCCGCCGCGCAGCATCTCGCAAAAGCGCCAATAGTCCCTGGCAGTGGATATTAGGCCGCCACCTCCTGAGAACAACGTTACGCCCGAAGGAGGAGGAATCAACCCATCGGGCACGGGGGTGATCTGCTGACGCTCGGCATTCCAGAGGTGATTCTGCGCCAAGCGATAGGCTTTTTCTGTCGGCACATTGAAAAATGTATCGTGCATATCAAGCGGTTCGAAAATCCGCTCCTGAAAAAATTGCTCCAATGTCTGGCCGCTCAGTCGTTCCACCAGTGCACCTAGGACGTCGGTCGCGACGCTGTAGTGATAGCGGGTGCCCGGTTCAAAACGGAGCGGCAGGGTAGCAAGGGTCTCGGTGAAAGTACTCAGGTTGGGGCTTTTGTACAGGGTGGCATCTCGATAGGCCCGCTCCACGGGGTGTTCGGGATGCCAGCCGGTCGTGAGTCCGGCCGTATGGGTCATCAATTGTTCGATGGTCATGGGGGCCTTGGGTGCCGCAGGCTGTCCGTCGATCAACAATGACATGTCTGCCAACTCGGGTAGGTATTTGGCGATGGGCTCGCCCAGTTGGAAGGCGCCTTCTTCGTATAGGATCATCGCAGCGACGGTTGTGATGGGTTTGGTCATCGAATAGATACGGAACAAGGCGTCCGTTTCCATCGGTCGGTCGTCGCTGAGCCCATAACGGCCCGCAGATTCAAAGAGCACGATCTGCCCATGTCGGGCAACGAGGGTAACAGCACCCACCAGTCTTCGTGCCGCCACCTCCCGCTCGACGAGCTCGGAGATCCTAGCGAGTCGGGGGCCCGAAAAGCCGACCGCCTCGGGTTCGGCGTCAGGCGACCCGGCTGCCTGCATAGAAGAGAGTAGTAACGACAGGAGTATAAAAAAGCGAGTTTTCATGGCATGTAAATCAAATAGGATCATCGAAGTCGGCCGCATACTGTGGCGATCTGCTCGGCGAAGTCAATGCGCAGCTGGGTCCAAGCTAGGCGTCCTGTCAGTCTCCGGCGCGATAGATTGAGCGCTGCGATTCGAAGTGTGTGTTCTCTCGATAGCCTGACTGCCGATAAGCGAAGTAGGCCACGCTGCGTCGGTTTGCGGAGTTGTTACCCAGCCCGCGGTGCAATAGACGATCGTCGAACACGAGGCATGTCCCTGCGGTCAGCGGATATGATATCCGCGCTGGTACCTCATTTTGGCTTCCTGCTACCAGCTGCTCGGGAAAGGTTGTCTCATGCTGGTAGACCAGCTCGTCGCTGACGAGCTTCGGGTTCTGACGGTGGTTGGTCAGTTGGTGCGAGCCGCTCGCAAACTCGGTGGGGCCCATCACGAGCGGAATGTCATGAAGCGCGACCATAATATTAAGTGCGTGGGGCGATCGATGTTCGGGGGCTACATGCGGTGAGTCGATGTGCCAGCATTGGGCAGGGCTGCCTGGGTCTGAATACACGACGCCGCTAAAGGAATGTTCGGCGTCAGTGCCCAAGGTGTCGGCCACCAGCGGCCACCAGGGCAGGGACTGGTCCTCGACACCGAATTCGCGCAGCGAGATGGGAATGTCCCAGCGACCGGGCGATCGCTGCACGACTTCGACGAACCCGGCCGCGCTGCCAACGCCGATGGTCCGCGAGCCGAGTGCTTCGGTCACTTCGCGACTGCGCTCCAGCGCCACGTCGAGTAGGTGCGTTACGAAGCTGGCTTCGCACATCCCGACCAGCACGACGAAGCCATCGTCCGCCAGACGCAGCCGCGCATCATCCAGTGACGAGCCGATCGGTTGAGCACCTGTATCATTCATGGATTTTCAACCGCATAGTTGTGGTGGGGTATCCACGTGTCGATGTCGTATGAGACGTTGCGTTGTTCGTTGTCGCTTGCCGGGATGATGACAGGACGGTAGCCCGCGTGCAGTTGGGGCAGCAATACGCGGCCCGCACCGGTTACCACAGTGTCCACTAACCGCTTTCTTCTATAGCGCGCCCTGCAAATCATCTTTGGCCCCTGTTCCGTCATATTGCCCTTCGCCCTCAGTGCAGCCGCACGTTCTGTCGTTTCAGCTCCGCCTGCACGTGCCCGATATCAAGCTCGCTGAATCCGCAGTCATGCCTTATCGCAATCGCCGCTGCGACGCCGGCACCCTGCCCGGTCACCGTGCAGCACATCATGTTACGCGTAGCGGCGTGGCTTACCCGATCGCCCCCGGTGATTCTCCCTGCGCAAATAAGGTTTTTTACGCCTTTGGGCAGCAGTGTGCGGTAGGGGACCTGAAAATATCTCCCTGTGGTGGGCAAAATCAGGATGCCGTAGCCATCGATAAATTCAGGGAATATACCGATGCTGTCTTCAAACCGACCCTGATTGCGAACGTCTTGCTCGGTCATGTTGTATCGCGCATCAATTTTGCGGGTGTCGCGTATTCCCAGAGTCATCCCGAAGTTACGCAGTTTGGCGCCTTCACAGCCGGGGGTGTACCGCTTCAGTGCCTCGATTGCCATCATGGCTTGTTTGCGTCCCTCGATCTCGCCGCGGGTCAGATCGTTGGGGTCCGTGCCGTCGTAACCCAGTAAGTGCACCAAATTAAGGTAGGTTAGATCTCCTGCGTCATAGAGGGCGCCCCAGGTGCCCGCAATGGTATCGAGGTGCTCAGGAATTAATCCCGCTTCCCGGGCTTTTTCGAAGGGTTTTCGTAAAAAAGGCGAAAACATCTCATCCTCTTTGCCGGTAGTTTCTACGGTCCACTGCCCGTAAGCCCAATCGCGGTAGGTTTGAGGATCAGCTTTCACGTGCTCAATAAAACGCGACTTGTTGACGCCAGACATCGAAAACATGACGGAGGCCCCGATCATGTCCTCCTTGGCGTGCTTGATCGTGAAGGCACCCGCGCGGTGCGCAACATCTGCATCGCCCGTGGCATCAATAACACGCTTGGCGAGTATCGCCTCGCGACCAGCCTTACTCTCAACAATCACGCCCTTGATCATGTCTCCATCCATGATCGGTGCTACGAATAATCGGTGTAGCATCGGTGTGACGCCGGCTTCCTCAACCAGCGTATCGGCGACCCACTTGAAGGCCTCACCATCGATGGCGTGACTGTCAGATTGAGGCTCTTCAACGGCGGCGCCCATTCCGCGGGCGCGCTCCTCGAATTCAATACCCACGCCTTCTGTATCGACAGTGTGCTCGTGGCGATACCACGCAAAGCCCTCCACCCCTACTGCAGTGATGTTGCCGCCAAAACAACCAAAGCGCTCGAGGAGCGTTACCGAAGTGCCGGCCCGTGCGGCACCGAGTGCCGCAGCCAAGCCTCCCGGACCGGATCCGACCACTAAGACGTCTGTTTCGTGAATGACAGGAGTCACCCTCTCGGGTTCATTGATCATCATAGATATGCGTTCTGCCTCGCAGTCAGCCAGTCCCGATTATCTTATGCAGCGGCACAAGACGGAACACGCTATGTTGCTATTAAAGGTGGGTTGCTGATTAGGCCCTATGGTGAGCGGTATCATCAATCATCTGCGTTTGTGACACAATTCGACCTAGCGTAGCGATTGCTGGTAAGTCACAACCGACCGCCAAGCCGCGCCGAGTATCATCAGGTCCACCAAAGGCGTTTAAGGGTGAATGACGTAATTGAAAATACGGGAAACTTGGCTGAGGCTATGGAACACGCCAAGCACTTGCTGGCTGAAGACCCTCATCAGGCTGTAACCCAGCTAGAAGAAGTGCTCACCGTGGTGCCCGATTACCCGCCCGCTCTGTTGATGAGAGCAGGCGCGATCAATCTCATTGAGGGGCCCGAGGCTGCTCTGGGGTTACTGGCTTCTTTGTCAGACACGCACCCTGGGTGGTCGGCAGTACACTTCGAATACGCCAAAATCCTCTGTGCGCTCCAGCGTGGCGAAGAGGCCATTGTGATTCTGGAGACCGTAGTTGCCTTGGAGCCCGATCATCCAGAGGCCTGGCGGATCCTTGCCGATCACCTCGCTGCTGTAGGAGAGCAGGATAAGAGTGAATCTGCCTATTTGAGGCATTTACGATGCTCTACGCAAAATGCTGAGCTGCAGCAAGCTGCCAAGGCAATGATCGATAACGACTTGTCAGTCGCAGAGCGCGTGCTTAAATCACACCTCAAGGTGACCCCCACCGATGTGACAGCCGCTCGCATGTTGGCAGAAGTTGCCGTGCGGGTTGGCCGCAATGAAGAGGCGCAATCGCTGCTGGAGTATTGTTTGGAACTAGCGCCGGGGTTTTCGGGTGCTCGGTATAACCTCGCTGTGCTGCTTCATCGCAGCAATAAATCCAATGAGGCACTGGTTGAGGTGGAAAGGCTGTTGGCAGAGGATCCCAAGAGGCCGGGATACCGGAACCTGGCGGCCGTGATTTGCAGCAGAATTGGCGAATATGAGCGATCCAGTCAGCTGTACCAATCATTGCTTGATGAATATCCGGATAACGCCAAGGTATGGTTGAGCTTTGCTCACGTACTGAAAACTGAGGGAAAGCGGGAGCAGTGTGAAGCGGCTTACCGAGGGGCGATAGAGCGCGACGCCAGCTTTGGAGAAGCCTTCTGGAGTTTGGCAAATCTCAAAACGTTTCGTTTTTCTGAGCGCGATATTGAACAAATGAACCGCCAGCTACAGCAGCCGGAAATTGAGCTGAGTAGCCAGGTGCAGTTTCACTTTGCGTTGGGAAAAGCCGCAGAGGATAACCGCGATCACGCCCTATCTTTTTTTCATTACGAAAAAGGCAATGCGTTGCAAAAATCCACTATCGGTTATCAACGCGCCAAGAATACGGCTCGCGTCGACAGAATGAAATCACGTTTCACTGGTCAGTTTTTCCAGAAGCGAGCGGGGATGGGATATCGTGACAGCGGACCGATCTTCATCGTGGGTATGCCTCGAGCGGGTTCGACATTGCTTGAGCAGATTCTGGCGAGCCATTCTCAAGTAGAGGGCACGACGGAATTACCTGACATCATCACTTTGGCCAAAGAGCTACGGGCACAGGCGGATGATAATGAGATCGGTGCCTACGATGGTGTGCTGGCGCGGATGACACCCGATGAGCTGGAACGGCTTGGACGTCAATATTTGGAACGCACATTGATCCACCGTAAAAGCGATCGTCCCTTTTTCATTGACAAAATGCCCAACAACTTTCTTCACATAGGGTTGATACAGGTGTGTTTGCCCAATGCCAAGATCATCGATGCGAGACGCCACCCTCTGGCCTGTTGCTTCTCCAACTTCAAGCAGTATTTCGCGCGAGGACAAAACTTCAGTTACTCCCTAGATGATGTCGGACATTTTTATCGAGATTACGTTGAGTTGATGGCCCATTACGACACTGTTTTGCCGGGCCGAATTCACCGCGTAATATACGAATCCTTGGTAAAAGATATTGAGACAGAGGTGCGCTCGGTGCTCCAGTACTGCGAACTGCCCTTTGAGGAGGGTTGTTTACGCTTTTTTGAGAATGATAGGCCGGTTCGTACAGCGAGTTCAGAACAGGTTAGGCAGCCGATTTACCAGGATGGAGTTGAGCAGTGGCGCGCCTACGAAGCGCATTTGGAACCACTAAAAATGGCGCTGGGAAACGTATTAACCGCTTATCCCAGCGCCCCGGTATCCCTGTAACGGCGCGTGTATGCAGGCGCTAAGCAAGCTTACTTTTTCAGGGTAACTTTGCGTTTACACCGCGGGCAAATCGTCGTATAACTACCGGGCGTTTTCCCGCATCATCAAAACTTTAGTAAATGGAGTCGAGCCCTTATGTCGAGCTTAACTATTAATTCTCGGAGCAGCAGAGATCGTTTCGTTAAAGCCCCGTTGGTTGCCGCATTAATTGCTGCTAGTCCGGCCCTTTATGCGCAGCAAGGGGGACTGGAAGAAGTTGTTGTGACAGCCCAAAAACGGGCACAGAATCTTCAAGACGTACCGATCAGTATCGAAACCATGAGCACTCAGAAGATTGCCGAACTGGGTATTCAGGATTTTAGTGACTACGCTAGGATGTTGCCGAGTATTTCGGTGCAGCCACCGGCAGCTGGCGGTGTGGGGTTTTTTCCGGTCTACATGAGGGGTATCACGACCGGCCGTGACGGACAGGCGACAACTTCGCAACCCAGTGTGGGTATGTACCTCGACGAGCAGCCGATTACCACTATTCAAGGTAATCTGGATATTCACATGTATGACGTTGCCCGTATCGAGGCGTTGTCAGGCCCTCAGGGCACTCTCTATGGTGCGAGCTCTCAGGCGGGCACCATCCGAATCATCACTAATAAGCCCGATCCCTCTGGGTTTTCTGCTGCTTACGGCCTTGAAGGTAATATCGTAGACGGCGAAGACTCGGGTTACACCGCTGAGGGTTATATCAATGCCCCGGTTGGCGAGAACGCCGCCATCCGTCTGGTTGCCTGGATGCGAGAGGACGCGGGTTGGATTGATAACAAGCGCGGCACGCGCACTTTTCCGGGTGTGGCCAGCAGCACCGCTGATGACATTACTCTCGATAACGCGGCCGTAGCCAAAGACGACTACAACACGGTTGAAACCCAAGGTGCGCGCCTGTCTATGTTGATTAATCTCAATGACAACTGGACGATTACGCCTCAGGCGCAATATCAGAAGCAGGAGGGTAAAGGCTCCTGGGGTGCTGATATGAGTGACTTCGTCAGTGATGACGATGCAGTCACGCACTTTAAAGAAGAGTTTACCGATGATGAGTGGTATCAGGTGGCCATGACCATCGAGGGCCAGATCAGCAATTTTGACGTGGTGTATGCGGGGGCTTACCTAGACAGAGAGGTAGATGGGTCGTTCGATTACTCAGACTACTCTTATTGGTACGATTCGGTTTATACCACTGGCTATTACGCAGACTTACATTTCCTTGGCGGCGGCGACCGGTCGGTGCCGAATCAGTTTTTCGATGATGCCGGCACTCGTATCATGCCGGGCGCGCGCTTCATCAATGACGATGGTTACGAAAAAACCAGTCATGAACTCCGTATCAGCTCGCCGCAGGATTGGCGGGTGCGTTTTCAGGTGGGTGCTTTCTACCAGAAGCAAGAACATGACTTTCAGCAGCGCTGGGTTGTCGAGGGTTTGGCGCCCTCAATGTGGCCAAATCAAGGCTCCGATCAGAGCTTCAAAGATATCGTATATCTCAACAGTCTTTTCCGTGAGGATGAGGATGAGGCCTACTTTGGTAGCGTAAGTTTTGACGTCACCGACAACCTAGAGGCCACTATTGGGGCGCGTTACTTTAAGCCCGAGGTGACCGTAGAGGGCTTTTACGGCTTCGGCCTTGGATTCAACGGTGTATGGTCGGGAACAGGGGAAACTCAATGTGCGACTCAGGACGATTGGAAAGGTAAACCCTGTAAAAATGTTGAAAAAGGTATCAGTGAGAGTGATTCCGTTTACCGAGCCAATCTCACCTGGAAGATCTCGGATGACCATATGGTCTACGGCACTTGGTCAGAGGGCTACCGGCCCGGGGGTATCAACCGAAAACCGTCTGCCGGTGAATACACCTCAGACTTCCTGACTAATTATGAGTTGGGTTGGAAAACCACCTGGGCAGACGGCCGGCTGCAGTTCAACGGGGCCGCCTTCATGCAGGAGTGGGAAGACTTCCAAGTGTCCTTTGTTGGCGCAAACGCGATCACTCAGGTTGACAATGGCCCCACTGCTGACGTGAACGGTATCGAAGGACAGATACAGTGGTTACCTGTCGATGCGCTTAATATTTCCGCATCCTTCATGTTCCTTGATAGTGAGCTCCAGTCTGCTTACTGTGCCGGTTGTGGTGGAGATAACCCGGAAGATGCGTGGGCCCCAACGGGCACTAAACTCCCGATTTCGGCAGATTTCAAAGGTAACTTGGTGGCCCGCTACAGCTTTAACATGGGCGGCTTTGATGCCCACGTACAAGGCGCTGTTTCTCACGAAGGCAAGCGCAACTCCGACCTGAGAGTGAGCGATAATCTAGTCAAGGGCGAGATTCCATCTAATACCTTTATGGATCTGGCCGCGGGGATTCGAAATGATCAGTACGCTGTGGAGCTTTACGTCAGTAACCTGACCGATGAGGACGCGGCGCTTTATTACACCTCTCAGTGTGCGACTGGAACGTGTGGCTCGCAGAACTATGGCGTCAGAGCGCGTCCTAGAACGGTGGGGATTCGCTGGTCGCAAGAGTTCTGATGGTTTGATCTCATCGAGAGCATGATCAAAAAGGCCACCTGAGGTGGCCTTTTTTTTGATGTGAATTTTGTTTATCTGAACTGGATCAAGCCACAAAACCTTGATTGCCACTGGACTAAACCTTGCGTCGACGTGAGCGACGTTTGCCACCCTCAGCAGTGTTTTCCTTCGCCGCCAGCGCCGCCCAGGGCTCTCCCAGTAAGGTGGCCATGGCTTGAGTATCCAGCGCTTCAGGCTTGGTGGTGTTGAGCGCCTCGACCATTGCGGCAATATGTTCGGGGGTGGTGCCGCAGCATCCGCCGATAATGGAGGCACCCGCCGCGCGAGCGAATAGTGCGTATTGTGCCATGAGCTCGGGACTGCCGTGGAAGTGAATCGCACCGTTTACATATTGGGGGATACCGCAATTACCTTTCGCAATCACCGGAATCTTAATGCCAGTCGCTATCATTCCCTGGGTCGAGTCCATCAATTCCGCAGGGCCTACGCCACAATTAGAGCCCGCCATATCGAGGCCAATTTCGACGGCGAAGTGCGCAAATTCGGTAGGTGTGATGCCCATCATGGAGCGCCGGGCGGTATCGAAAGTCAGGGTTGCACACACGGGTAGACTCGTTGCGCGTCCTGCCTCAGCGGCCGCAGCGACCTCTTCGAGTGATGACATGGTTTCGATCCAGATGACCTCCGCGCCCCCTTCGGCCAGCGCGAGGGTCTGATCCTTGAAAATCGCCACAGTCTGTTCATGGGTGAGCGAGCCCATGGGCTCGAATAGTTCGCCGGTAGGCCCGATGCTGCCGGCGACAACTGTACGTCTTCCGGTGTCTTCGAAGTGTTTCTGTGTGGCTGTGCGCGCCAGTTTGGCGGCAGCGATATTCAATTCGGCCACGCGATCTTCCGCTTTGTGTAACTTCAGCCGCGGCGCATTGGCGCCAAAGCTGTTGGTCAAAATGACGTCTGCACCGGCATTAAGGAAAGCACCATGGAGCCACAGCACATCGTTGGGTCGTTTCACGCACCAGAGATCCGGGGGATAGCCCGCCTCCAGGCCCCGGTCAAAAAAGTTTGAGCCGGTCGCCCCGTCCGCCACGCACCAGCCCTGTCGGGCAATGATGTCTTTTATTGGGTTGGTCATGGAGAGGCTCTGTTGTGTGACGAAAAATAACGAATTCACGATCATAACGCCCAACGAACATTTCTTTAACAAAAGAGCCCGAAAAGCGGTAAAAATAGGGCCACATAAATAGGTTTGTGTCATGGGCCATACGGTGCCCGTGGTGTTGGATCGAGGAAAAGGATCATGCGCACAGAAAATCATGCCGAGGATGTCGAGCACGCCCTTGCTTTACTGAATAGTGACACGATGAAGCGGGTGACTCTCAGTCGTCGTCAGGCGCTTCAGGGCATGTTGTTGGGCGCAGCGGGGATGTCGTTATCGCTGGAGTCGTTTGGACAAATTACAATTCCACCAGGGGAGATTCGATTAATCTTTAACGAGAACCCCTATGGCCCAAGCCCCAAAGCGCTCGCAGAGGTGGCTAAAATTTTGCCAAAGACCGCTTATTACCCTGATGATATTGAAGGCGAACTGATCGACCTGTTTATGGAGCGACTTCGACTGGATCGGGGCCAGCTCTTTTTGGCTTCGGGGTCTAACGAGGGGCTGCAAGCCGCCATGCTAGCCTTCGGCAAGCAGGGCAAGATCTTGTCTCCGAGTCTGACCTACTCGGAACACCTGCTTTATGCCGAGAATCTCGGTATCGAGGTAGAAAGAGTGCCGCTGAGGGAGGATATGGCGATTGACCTAGAAGCCATGGCGCGAGCGGTGGATGACTCCGTCAGCCTCGTCTATCTCTGCAATCCCAATAATCCCACTGGTATGGCGATTGACGGTGATGAGCTCCGATCTTTTTGTCGAGAGGTGAGCGGCAAGGTTCCTATCATGATTGATGAGGCATACAGCGAGCTCACTGATAAGCCCGATTATACCTCCATGGTGGACCTTGTTCGTGGTGGCGCCAATATTCTATTAACGCGAACGTTCTCCAAAATATTTGGTATGGCGGGTCTCCGAGTGGGGTATGGAATGGGGCACCCAGATATCGTCAAAGTTGTAAGAGATCACGTAATGGCGTGGCCAAATGGAGTAGGACTCTATGCGGCCTATCACAGTTATTTGGACGAAGATTTTATTGCCTTCTCTCGAAAAAAAATATTACAGGGTCGTGAGATGGTTAACGGGACTTTCCGTCGTCATGGGATAGAGCCGCTTCCCTCCCAAACAAATTTTGTCTACGCCGACATTGGACACGATGCGGATGTTTTCAAAGAGCAATTGGCTTCGCGTAATGTCATCATTCGCGGCGCATATGATGACTACAGAACTTTCTCTCGCGTTAGCATGGGACGAATTGAGGATCTGGCGGTATTTGATCGCGCAGTGACAGAGATCTGGGCTGGTTGAACCCTTCGTTGAAGGCTGCTGTCGCCTTTTATTTATTGTTGTGATGTTTTAAGTAGGGCAAGATCGGTGGTGAGATGCTGGGTTTCCGACGCTGTATCTAACGCAGCATATCGGTTCGGGGTAAAAGCCTCATGAGCGCCTCTGAGAGAGGCACGCCTGGTTGCATGCGCCAATCGTCAGGACAATTTTACATCGGTAGAGAGTGTTAATAATTGAGGGGGCGGGCTTAGATGGAAACGGATATTTTTGGCCAGGAGGCCAAAATACTGGCGGCTGCGAAGCAGATGATGGATGAAGGCGCAGCCTCCGCTGAGGACTATGCCGCCCTGACAACCCAGTACGGCAAACTCCTGCGGACTACCAAAAGAATTATCAAGCTAAGTGATAAGAATGAACAGAGGCTCAATGAGTTAAAGCAGGAAGCGCAGGATACCAATACCCAGCTTGAGGGCATGTCGTCACAATTATCCAAGTTTCTATCTCCGCAGTTGTACAACTCCATTTTTTCAGGTTCTAGGGCGGGCACCCGGGTTACGAGACGTAAGAAGCTCACGGTATTCTTTTCTGACCTCTGCGGTTTCACCAACTTCGTAGAAAGCATGGAATCAGAGGACGTAACGAATCTTCTGAACCTGTACCTCGAGACCATGACAACCATCGCGCTCGACTATGGGGCTACGATCGATAAGTACATTGGCGACGGCATCATGCTCTTTTTTGGCGATCCTGAGACCAAAGGGCTCAAAGAAGATGCCACGAGTTGTATCAAGATGGGGCTCGATATGCTTAAAGAGCTCGATAATCTATCGGATCAGTGGGTGAACTATGGGATGCGAGAGCCTTTACAGATGCGCATCGGCATTGATACCGGCTTTGCAACTGTGGGGAATTTTGGCAGTGAATCGAGGCTGGACTACACCGCAATCGGTTCAGCAGTAAATCGAGCCTCCAGACTGGAAACGGCAGCCGACCATGGCTCTATTTTTATATCCGAAGATACTTATAACCTGGTGAGGGACGCGATAGATGCTATCGAATTAGAGCCCATTCACCTCAAGGGTATCGGCGAGTTCAAAGCGCGAAAGGTATTGGGAACAATAGATTCACAGACTATTTCGGTGAACTTTGGTAAGCGAAATCTTTCGTTAGTTCTCGATCGTATGTCGCAAGATGATTTAACGTTAACGAAATCCAGCCTTGCTCGGGCCCTGA